>Ga0068859_100002791_pt1 | contig 17698 bp, 16 predicted proteins | sample KBSSwiS22_FD_66585 | JGI IMG/M metagenome (GOLD analysis project Ga0068859, IMG submission 66585) | Switchgrass rhizosphere microbial communities from Kellogg Biological Station, Michigan, USA - KBS Switchgrass S2-2 | ecosystem: Host-associated > Plants > Roots > Rhizosphere > Soil ...
CCGACGTCGGCGACCGTTTTCCCGATCTCGACGGAGCGGCGTCAACCCGCTACTACGCGGACAACGAGCAACGCCTCTTCACTGAGCACCTGCCCCCGCTGAAGGGCCTGAAAATTCTCAAGACCGATCTCTGGGACGAGGCGAAAAACACACGGATCCTGGCGTGGGCGGCCGCGTGCGGTGCGCACACATATGGCGTCGACATCTCAGAGCCGATCGTCCTCAAGGCTCGGGCCGCGTTCGACCGGCAGCCTCTCCACGCCGCCGTCGGCGACGTTCGGGATATTCCGTTCGCCGACGCGAGTTTCGATGCCGTCTACTCCATGGGAACGATCGAGCATTTCGACGAAACCGAGCGCGCCGTTCAAGAGATTGTGCGCGTGCTGAGGCCCGGCGGGCGGGCCATCATCGGCGTGCCGAATCGTCACGATCCGTTTCTGCGGCCGGTGCTCGCCGCCGCGCTGCAGGCGGTCGGGTTATACGGTTACGGGTACGAGAAGTCGTATACGCGCCGCGGCCTGAGGCGCATGCTCATCAACGCAGGGTTGATTGTGAAAGCAGAGACCGCCATTCTCTTCATCCCAGGCTGGCTCAGGATGATGGACCTCGCGTGCCACACGTGGTGCCGGCCGCTTTCGCGAATTACCGCTGCATGCGTGTGGCCGTTCGCGTTTCTCGACCGTCACGTGCCCGCTGTGCGGCCACATGGTTACTTGCTCGCAACAATCGCCACGAAGCCCGGGCGCGGTCCAGTTCAAAACCAGTCTTAGTCCACAGGCAGCACGCCGCCGCCCGGCGGCTCGGCCAGCTCGCGGCTGAACACCACGCCGAACATCTCCCAGACCGTCACGAACAATGCCGCCAGAATCGGCCCGAGGATGAACCCCATCGCGCCGAAGAGCAGCAGGCCGCCGAGCGTGGAGAAGAAAATCAACAGCTCGTGCATCTGGGTGTCGCGCCCGACCAGCATCGGCCGCAGCACGTTGTCGATGCTGCCGACGACAAGGCCGCAAAACAGCCCGAGCGCGATCCCCTGCCAGACATAACCTGTCACGAGCAGAATAATGGCTGCAGGCGCCCACACGAGCGCGGCGCCGATGCCGGGAACGATCGACAGGACGGTCATCACCGATCCCCAGAAGATGGCCCCATCGATTCCAACGACCCAGAATGCCAATCCGGCAAGGACGCCTTGAGCCGCACCGATCAGCACGGTGCCTTTCAACGTCGCGCGCGTGACCGACACGAACCGGTCGAGCATATGTTGCTTGTCGGACGCTGCGAGCGGCACGTAGCCGAGCGCTGCGTCGAGGAGCGCGGGGCCATCGGTGAGAAAGAAGTACATCGTGTAAAGCAGCACGACGAAGTGGAAGACGAACACCGCGGTCGCGAGTGTGGTCGCCGAAACGGCGGTGACCACGAACACGCCGGCGCCGCCGACGAGCTCGCCCGCCCTCGCAAGAATCCGCGCCTGGTAAGGCCGGATGAGATGGTACCCGGGCAAAGGCCGCAGCCTGCGCTCGAACTCGCCAGGCTCGTCGACCAGACGCTGCAGACGCGGGACGATCGTTTCGTTGATCCGCAGCGCCTCGTTCGCGACGGCGCCGGCAACCATCAGCAGCGGCGCGATCACGACGACAAGGAGCACGGCGAGGGTCGCGGCCGCGGCCAGCCTGGAGCGTCCGCCGAACACCCGGACGACACGTCTGTACATCGGGTACGCGACGCCGGTGAACAATGCCGCCAGGACGATCGTTATCAGGAAAAAACGGACCATCGCGAAGAACGCAGCCGAGATAGCGATAACGAGCAAAATCAGGAATGCGCTGCGAAAACGGGTATCGGCCATGTGTACTCCACGTTACGTCGCACGACAGATTTGGTATGTCCACAAAGGTACATCGCTTCCAGGGTGGTCCCGCTAACGTACTGACATGATGAATCGTTACCGTGTGAATCGTTCTGTTGTGAATCGCTCTCTCGCTCTTCTCGTTTGCCTCGGGTTTGGTTCGGCGGTTCTGGTTGCCGAGAACAACAAAGAACAGGATCGCCTCGAGAATTGCGGCGTCGTGATGCAGGAAATACTCGACGTCCCGGACAACATCCCGCAGGAGCTGTTGGAAAAGGCGGAATGCGTCATCGTGATTCCGTCGATGACCAAGGTGGCCATGGGTATCGGCGGCAGCTACGGCCGCGGTGCGATGGTCTGCCGCTCGGGCCAGACGTTCAAGGGCCCATGGGGTGCGCCCGCGATGTATGCGCTCGATGGCGGCAGCTTCGGCCTGCAGCTCGGGGCTGAGTCGACCGATGTCGTCCTCCTCGTGATGAACAGCCGCGGCGTGGACGCCCTGCTCAACAGCAAGGTCAAGCTGGGCGCCAGCCTGTCGGCGGCGGCCGGCCCGAAAGGCCGCTCGGTCGGCGCCTCGACCGACGCCTCGTTGCGCGCCGAGATCCTCAGCTATTCGCGCTCGCGCGGCTTGTTTGCGGGTATGTCCTTAGAGGGAACGTCAGTGCGTCCCGATGATGATGCCGCCAGGCAGGTGTACGGCCGTAAGATGACCGCGCGCAGCATCGTGACCGGCAAACGCATCGCCGTTCCCGAGTCCGGCCGCCATCTTATCGATGTGCTGACGAAGAACGCGCCCTACAACGAATCGAAGCAGACCTCCAACGCTCAGTGAGCGCCCCCGCTCCGCGGGAATAGTCGACTGGTGGGTCGACCACCGACCCACCAGTCGCCGCGTCCCCAGTTCTACTTCCCTTTGCGCGCGCCCGTGATCAACAACACCACTCCACCGGCGACTGCGGCGATCCCGATAATCGGCGACAGCGGTATGGTCTTCTGGCGGTCAGCCGTCGCATGGATGGGGCCGAGGTCCAGAACCGTTTCACGTTTTGTGTATGTGATGCCCTGATAGGCGAGCGCCACTACTCCGAGGACGATCAAAATAATCGCTGCCGTTGACGTCGATTTCATGTGTCTCCTCAGTCGTGTAAGACAACGCTCAGAAGCGAGCTGTTGATCTGAATGCCGGCATCGAGATCGCCGTTGTATTCGATGAACCCCAACTTCTTGAACTTGTTCATGAAGAAGTTTACGCGCGATCTCGTCGTGCCCACCATTTCCGACAGCGTTTCCTGCGAGATCTTCGCCACCACCTGCCTTGGTTTGTCTTGTTTGCCGTAGCGCGCCAAAAGCAGCAGCGCGCGCGCGAGCCGCTTTTCGCTCGAGTTGAAGAGCTGATCGATCAGGTCCTGCTCGATGCGAACGTTTCGCGACAGCATGTGCGCGATGAACCGATCGGAAAGCGCATGCTGTTCGTGCAACACCTTCACCATCTGATTCTTGCTGATTTCGAGCACCGTCGTTGGCGTGATGGCCGTCGCGGTGCCGATGCGGACTGTTTGACCTGCCAGGCACCCTTCTCCGAAGAAGTCACTTGGGCCGAGCATCGCCACCACCGCCTCTTTCCCTGTTTTCGAGAGGACCGACAATTTCACGCCGCCCTTTTGGATGTACATGACGCTGTCGGAGGCGTCACCCTGGGTGAAGACGACTTCGTTGCGGCGATATTCCACGATGGTTTTCGAGAGGCCGGCCGAGTCGAGAAATGCCTGAGCGTTGAAACTTGCCACGATCACGGCCCTCCAAGGATTGTTTGAGTTTCTGACATGCCAGCAAGTTACCGTACTGCCTGCAATGCATGTGTGCTTTTCAGCACACGTCAGATTTGCACTTTGCGGATATCGTGGTAGCGAACTGAAGGAGACTCCATGTCAATGAACGGCACGATCAAACGGCTCGTCGCGGACAAGGGATTTGGATTTATCGCGGCGGGCGACGGGCCCGAATACTTCTTCCACCAGTCGGCGTGCACGCAGGTCCCGTTCGACCAGCTGCGCGAAGGCCAGGCGGTCACGTTCGATGTCGGACAGGGCGCCAAAGGACCGCGCGGGGAGAACGTCAGAGCCGCATGAGCGACGCGGCGACCCTTGCCGGCGCCGGACTTCTTTACACAATGCTCGTGATGTGGGCCACGCAGCCGCCGTATACCTGCGCGTTGATGCCGGACCGCGCCCGCCAGCTCAATCTTGGGCATTCGGTAGACCGCGAGCACCTCGATAACGACGCCCGCCAGATTCCCCGCATGGCACGCCGCTACGCAACGCATCTTCGCGCGAGCACGCACAACGACATCTCCGACGTCGAGCGCGTGGTGTATCAATGTACGGAGACGCTTACGCGCGAGGTCATGGAAACTCACCACGTCACGCGCGAGCAGATGCGCGTTCGCTGAATCCGACCGCTCAACCCGACGCCTTCCGGACCGAGCACCATCCATCTAAATTTCTGCCAACAAGTTCGCCGCGGAGCGTTGCAGATTCTTCCACGCTGCGCGCTTCGTTTCGCGAGCCAGCGCCTGACGCGGCAGACGCTGCGGTGGCGCGCGTCGGTTCACATTGTGCCGGAGCGAATAGGTCGGCGTTTATTGAAGTATCCGACGATTCGCGCCACATTTCAGTGAACACTTCAGCGTTCACCTAAGTATTCGCTCCCGAGATGCGCTTCGCGAGGCTGGCCGCGAACTCGCCTCGCCCCGGGACAAGTTTGGTCGTCGCTGCGCGCGCGTGACTGCACGGCGCGTCGCCTGGGTGGGAAGACCGTGCCTGGCAGGCGCAGCGGACAAGCGCCCCGCACGTGCGTGACGCACTGGTATAACTAAAAGAGAAGGGCGCCACAAATTGCGTGGCGCCCCGTATGCCGTGCGAAATTCGCCTCCGAGAACGTCGAGCTTAGCTCGCCTTCTTGCTCGACTTCTTCGAGGTCGTGGCGGTCACGGTCGGAGATGACGTCGTCGACGTGGTTGAAGTCGTTGAAGTCGTTGAAGTCGTCGAAGTCGTGGTGGTGCTCTGGATCTCGGCATTCGCCTGCGTCGTCGCGGTCTGCGCCGCGGCTGCCGGATCGACGACGCTCGCCTTCACCGTCTGAATCGACTGGCCCAGGCTCTTCGTCGGCGTTGGGCTGGTGACCAGCAACGGGTCAACCATCTTGACGCCGGTCGGCGTCATGGTCGCCTGCAGCACCGTGCCGTCGGGCTTCACCGAGAACCCGGTCATGCTTACCTTCATCTGCTCGAACGACACCCCGAGGTTGCGGGAGACGTTCGTCGCCGCCACGAACTGGCCCAGGTTCTTGAATCCGTAGGCCGCCTGAGCCACCGTGCCTTTATAGCCCAGCGCCTCGAGCCGTGTCTGCAGCTTCGAGCTTAACGAGGTGTTCTTCGCGAGTTTCTGCCCCAGTGCCGTCGTCGTGAAGTCGATCGTCGTCTTCGTGGGGGCAGTCGTCGAGGTACCGGTGGTCGACGTGCCGGTCGTCGTTGACGTACCGTTGGCTGCGGTGGTGGTGGTGGTGGTGCCGGTCTTCTTCGATTTCACCGACGTCGCATCAACCTTCGCTGCCTTCACGTGATCGGTCTTCGCGATTCTGGTTTCCGTTTTCACCGGCTTCGTCGTCGGTTTGGCGGACGGACCTTTAGCTATCGGCGCGCCGGTAGCCTTCGTGGTCGTCTTGGTCGGGCCGTGGCTCGTCGTCGACGGACCCTGCTTCGTGGTGGACGGGCCATGGCTAGTCGTCGATGGACCTTGCTTCGTAGTCGACGGGCCGTGGTTTCCAGAGTTGCCCCGCTGAGCCGGATACGCCGGCACGAGAGCGAAACACACCAGCGCCGCAGCACCGGCGAAAATCTTCGCGATATGCATAGTGATACCTCCGGGCGTGATCCAGCAAAGCCAGTGCCGTTTACGGAATTGCCTTAGTCGCTCACAGCCTTAGCCCCATCAATGCTTTAGAGGATCACAAAACTGCCCTGCGACACGATCCTCCCTGAAGGAGGCACCAAAACGAGTCTCCCCCGTGCAATTTACGTTAATGCTTGTACAGAACCGGCGTTCCAGTTATCTTTACTTGTGCCGAATGGCCAACACGCATGAAGGCTGACCGCGATACCTTCGGGCCACGACTGAGGCTCGAGCGTGAGCGCAAGGGGATCGCGCTCAGAGACATCGCTGTCGCGACGAAAATCAAGGAATCATTGTTCGCCGAGCTCGAGCGCGGCGATGTTTCGAAGTGGCCTCAGGGAATTTTTCGACGCGCACACCTCTGCGCCTACGTCTCAGCCATCGGCCTTCCCACGCAGCCCGTTCTCGCCGAATTCCTCCGCCTGTTTCCATCCGATGATGCCGATGTCGATGGGATGAAACCGGCGGAAGGCATTGATGTGCCGCCTGCTCAGACTCAGCTTCCGGCGACCGTTCCCGCGACGACGCCACCACTCACGTCGCCAGGCTTGGCCGATCGCATGTGGATTGCGGGCTTCGATTTGTCGGCCGTTTGTCTGATCGCGAGTATCGTCGCCGCTGTCACGGGCATCAGCGTTTGGGTTGCAGCAGCATTGGTCGCCGCCGGCTATTCGGCCATCGGCGCCGCGTGTTTCGCGCGCAGCATAGGTGCTCACGTTCAGCAACGGATTCGGCGCATCCTCGACGACCGGAGCGTGTCAAGCCAGACATCGATGCCCATCCGCGACGTTCGGCTGATTGTGTCCCGGCCCGAACGGAACACTTCTGCAGACCACACCATGAATCAGGAGCGCGACGTCGAAAAGCGGCGGGCCTCCGCCTGATACGCGCAAGGCCTGCAACGCATGGCGCTCGGCGCGACGATCTACAACTTCGACATCGATCTGTCGGACACCAACCGGAACATCTACGAGTCGCTTTCGTTGCGGCTCGCACGGCACCCTTCGGAGTCGGAAGAATATTTTGTCGCTCGCCTGCTCGCGTATCTGCTGGAGTTCACCGAGGGGATTGAATTTTCGCGCGGCGTGTCCGACCCGGACGTGCCCGCGATCGCCGTACGTGATCTCACCGGCGCCATGAAGACCTGGATCGACATTGGCACACCGGATGCCGCGCGGCTGCACAAAGCATCGAAAGCCGCCGGCAGGGTGGTCGTTTACACACACAAGGATCCCGCGCAGTTTCTGAAGCAGCTTGCTGGTGAACGGATCCACAACGGCGAGGCGCTGGAGCTGTACGCGTTCGATCGCGCCATGGTCGCCGCGCTCGTCGCCCGCCTCGAGCGCCGCGTGGCGTTCAGTTTGTCGGTGACCGACCAGGAGCTGTACCTGTCAATCGGTGCCGACAACCTTACCGGCACCGTTCAACGGTTGAGGCATCAGCTGTGACTATCTTGCGCCGTTGAGGTCGTACCACCGCCTCCACGCAACGGGGTCGTGCGGCAGCGATTGCCCTGTGATGTCTCGGAGCGCCTGAAACACCCACAGCCGCATCTGCGAATCCAGCGAGAACTCATCGGCGAAATCAAGCAACTTCGGCACCGCTGTACGGCGCTGCTTCTGACTCAGCATGCCCGACTGTGCCAGGCCGCAGGCGGCGCGCTCGCGAATCATCGGTGAGGGGTCGCTGCGGAAGATCTCGAGCAGCGGATGAATCGTCTCATCCGTCGCCAGGTACGCCAGAGCCTCAACGGCCCAGTAGCGGACGTTCACGTTCTCGTCGTGTATCGAGCTGAGGAGGATCTGCGCGACCCGTTCCGGCTCGACGCCGCGATTTCCCAAAAGGCCGAGATCCCAGAGCGCATTTGCCCGCGGGCCCTGCGCCCCCTCGCGGGCCTCCGGTTCGAGGCGATCCACGGCGGCCGAGTTCTTTTCGAGATTTCGAGCGGCGATATCCACTTCCAGTGCCGCCGCACGGACTGTGAGATCATCGGAGTTGATGCCGGTGAGAAACAAGTTGTTCAGCCGATCGTTGAGCGTGATTTTTCCGCGCCAGCCGTCCACACGCGCCTCGATCTGCGCATTGGCTCCGTGGTAGCGGTTGATCGACCGTTCGAGCAGCAGCTCCGCCTGCTGCTGCGGAGTCATCGCGTCGAGCACGTCCGTTTCGTGCTCAGAGAGCACACTTGCGGATGCTTTGCTCTGCGCGGCGTTGACCCGCACGCGTTGCTGGCCGGCGACGCCTGCAGAGGCGACGCCCACAACGAGGAGCCCTGTTGCGATAAGGGTGCCTGTCTGCATGAGAGGCCATTCCGCAAACCCGATGCCGACCGGCTCGAGACGATAATTGAACCAGATGCGGGCCGAGTACACGTATATACAGAGTTGTTATTCTCCGTTTGGGACACTTTTTCACAATTTTGATAATCTGCCGTAACCATATGAAGCTGATTGTTCAACCCGATGACGGCGTCAAACCACTGATCAAGGCCATCGACGGCGCGAAAAAGAGCATCACGCTCGTCGTGTTTCGGTTCGATCTGGCGGATCTCGAAAAAGCGCTCAAAGCCGCCTGTAAGCGCGGCGTGGATGTGCACGCGCTCGTGGCGCATACCACTAGCAAAAGTGAAAAGCCTCTCCGCAAACTCGAAAGCCGGCTGCTCGAGTATGGCGCCACTGTCGCAAGGACCGACGACGACATGGTTCGGTATCACGGCAAGCTGGTGATTATCGACAAGAAAGTGCTGTTTATCCTCGGCTTCAACTACACGAGCCTGGATGTTCGGCGGAGTCGAAGCTTCGGGATCGTGACGAAGAAGCCCGCCGTCGTGCGAGAGGCACAGCGGCTCATCAAGGCCGACGAGGACCGAAGTGAAAAGTTCCGGCCTGGCAAAACAGATCTCGTCATCAGCCCGGAAAACGCCCGCACCCGGCTCACGGAGTTCATTCGGAAGGCGAAACACCACCTCCTTGTTTATGACTCAGGTCTCACCGACGACACGATGATTGGCGAGCTCCAGAAGCGCGCGAAGGCCGGCGTCCGCATCAAGATCCTGGGGCATCTGGAGAAAAAGTGGCGGGGGAAGCGCCTGAAAGCGCGGAGCCTGTACCGGCGCCTTCACGTCCGCGCGATGATGCGCGATGGGCGGCGGGCGTTCATCGGTAGCCAGAGCATGCGGCGGCTGGAGCTCGACGAGCGCCGCGAGGTCGGCATCCTCGTGCGCGACGTCGCCATCGTCAAGCGGCTCGAGCGGATCTTCGAATCGGACTGGAGCAAAAGCTAGCGCTCAGACGTTGCCGGTGATTCGCAACACTCCGGCGATGACCATGCCGGCGCCGGCAATGCGTGCAAGCGTCCCCCCGGCGGGTCCGGCTTTTTCGAGCAGCACGAAGATCGTGAGCGCGGCCACCCAGGCCAGGTTCATCACGCCCACCACAAAGAGCACACACATCAGAGCCCAGCAGCAACCCACACAGTAGGCGCCGTGGCGCAGGCCCATTTGAAATGCGCCGAGCGGGCCTTCGCGCCAGTTCGTCATCATGAACCCGAGCGGGCTGCGGCAGTGCGTCAGGCACGCACCCTTCAACGGCGTGAGTTGATAGATGCCGGCGCCAACAAGGATCGCGCCGCCCAGATAGGGGCTGGACGTCCTCATCGCCGGTGACAGCATCGTGGCCTCGTGCAGCACCCATTGCGCGAGCGCGGCGCACGCGCTGAAGCCGGCCCATATCGCAACGTACGCCGATCCGAACAGCAGCACGGCCACCGGCACACTGCGCGGGTCGCGGCGACGGTGCACGGCCGCGAACAGAAAAATCACCGGCGACGCCGCACCCGACATCATCGCGACCATCATCACGGCCCACATGGCAAACGTGAAGAACACATCAGCGGGAGTCCAGGCGACATCGCTCGTCATGCCCATCGCCGCCATCATCCGGTCATACGCCACCGCGGACGACATCTGACGATCGAGATGGATGAGATACGCCCACGCGAGCGCTGTGATAAGGAGGATGCAGGTGCCGATCAGGAGGCGATCGCGACGGGAAACCGCCGCGATCGCTGCCGAGCTATGCACTGCGCCAGGCGAACGGCGCGAATTGTCCGTTGTTCTTTCCGCTGAGATCTTCCCAGGTGAGGCCTAACGCACGCACCTGGCTCCTGGTGGCATGGGCGAGCGCAAAGCGATCGGCTGCGGGATGCGACATCACCTACCTCCCTAATGTGCGGCCGGGATCATACCTCACCTCATTAAGCCGCGTCGTACGCCCGCTTCAGGGTGGGGATGTCGATTTTCCTCATCTGAAGCATCGCCTGCATCACGCTTTTCGACTTCCGGGCATCCTTGTCGTTCAGCATCTGAATTAAGGCAGTGGGCACGACCTGCCACGTCAGGCCGTACTTGTCTGTTACCCAGCCGCACATGTCTTCACGGCCGCCTTCAGAAAGCCTGCTCCACAGCTCGTCGACTTCCTGCTGCGATTCACAATGTGCGACGAACGACACAGCCGGCGAAAAGGTGTATTGCGGGCCGCCGTTGAGGGCGACGAATTCCTGACCGTTGAGCTCGAAATTCGCGGTCATCACCGTGCCCTTGGGGCCTGGGCCTGCGTCTCCGTACCGTGTCACGCCGAGAATCTTTGAATTCTTGAAGACAGACACGTAAAAATTCATCGCCTCTTCGGCATTGCCGTTGAACCACAGGAATGGTGTGATTTTCTTCATACTGTTCTCCTCTACCCTTACGTCGAACGGCAGGCCGTCAGATCGACACGGCGCCATAAGAAAACCGTTACGGACAGAAAAATGTAGCTTATATTGCCCGATTATCAGCGAGCACCCCGGGAGGACCGAGATGAAGAGGACCTGGATGAAGTTGAACACAATCGCCTTTGCGGTCATCAGCCTGCTGCTTGTTGCGTCCCCGGTGAGTGCGCAGGTGGCGACCGGCAGCATCCTGGGCAACGTGACGGACGCGTCGGGGGCCACCGTTCCCGGGGCAACCGTGACGGCGACCAACGTTGACACCCAGTTTTCGCGCAGCGCGACGACCGACGAATCAGGACAGTACGCGTTGCGGCTTCTGCCGCTGGGCAACTACAAAGTTGAGGTCGCCCTGAGCGGCTTCAAAAACTTTTCACAGACGGGCATCGTGCTGGAAGTCGGACGCAACGCCCGCATCGATGCCTCAATCGAGCCTGGTAATGTCGCTGAGTCGGTGTCGGTCGTCGCCGACGCACCTCTGGTCGAGACCAGCTCGTCATCTCTGGCGCGGACCGTGGGCCAGAACGAAGTCTTGAACCTGCCGCTGGTCAACCGCGATCTCTACTCTCTACTGAGCCTCACCGGCGGCGTGACCAGCAATGAGAACTCCAACTCGCTCGGCGGCCCGGAGCAGCTTACGACGATCAACGGGTCGCAGCGCGCTCAGGTCGGCACGGTGAATTTCCAGCTCGACGGCGGCAACAACACGGCTGGCCTCCGCGGCACTGGAAATCCGGCACCGAATCCTGAGGCGATCCAGGAGTTCCGCGTGCTTACCAACAACTACGCCGCCGAGTACGGCCGTTACCCCGCCGGTGTGGTGGATGTTGTCACCAAGTCGGGAACGAACCAATTCACCGGTGCCGTGTTCGAGTTCTTCCGGGATGAGAAACTGAATGCCAAGCGATGGGCGCCGCCGGACACACCGTCGGCGAAGGATCCCCTCGATCGCAATCAGTACGGTGCGGCCTTCGGCGGTCCCATCAACAGGAATAAAACCTTCTTCTTCACCAGCTATTCCGGTTTACGTCAGAAGGAAACCTACTATCGCAACACAGCTGTCGTCCCCACTGCTCTCGAGCGCGCGGGCGATTTCTCGCAGTCGGCTCGGAAGCCGAACGATCCGTTGACCGGGGCGCCGTTCCCCGGAAACATTATCCCGGCCGACCGTATCGATATCGCGGCCAAGACAATCCAAGACAAATACATCCCGTTGGCGAACCTGCCGAACAGCTTCTATGAAGTGAGCCGGCCCGATCCGCTCGAGACCGATGAGGGCACGCTGAAGCTGGACCACAACTTTTCGACGTCCCGTTCCCTCGCCGTCAGCTATTTCTATTTGAAGGGCACCGATACGCAGCCGCTGTCAAACGCCACTGTCGGATCCGGCCCGATTCCCTGGGTCGATCGCGACTTCAAGTGGGCGCAGCACAACCTGAATATCGCCGACACCTGGACGCTGAGCTCGACGATGTTCAACCAGGTGCGCCTCACGTACACGCGCCAGTTCGGCGGCCGCGTCAACAGCCCGACGACGTCGCTCGGCGATCTGAACTCGAGGTTCAAGATTCAAGGCGATCCCACGCTTCCCCGCCTGACGGTCACGGGATTCTTCACCGGCCAGACGTCGATTGCAGGGCCCGATGCGGGCAGCGAGTTCTGGGCCGTGAAGGACAGTTTGAGCATCAGCCGCGGTAACCACTCGTTCAAAGTGGGCGGCGAGATTTCCTACGAGAAGATCGTTCACGACACGCTGCTGGACAACTACGGCACCTTCCAGTTCAACGGCAGCAAGACAGGGGCTCCGGGGAACGCCTATGCCGACTTCCTTCTCGGCCTTCCCTCCCAGATGACGCAGGACGCGCCTATTCGGAAGCTCGACAATGGCGCGTACTTCAGCGGCTTCGCGCAGGATGATTTCCGGATTCACCCTCGAGTGACGTTGAACCTCGGCATCCGCTACGACTTGCAGCAACCATTTACTGATCCGCAGAATCGAAAGCTGGCGTTCGTCCCCGGGAGGAAATCCCAGATCGCGCCGAATTCGCCGGAAGGACTGCTCTTCCCCGGCGACGCCGGTATCAGCCGCGGCATCGTGAAGGCCGACAAGAACAATATTTCTCCGCGCGTGGGCCTGGCGTGGGATCCACTGGGCGATGGCCGCATGTCGGTGCGAGCGGGGGCCGGTATCTTCTATGGCAGCATCAGCGGCAACGAATGGAACACCACGGCAGATAATCAGCCGTTCACGGTGCGGCAGACGTTTGCGACGGTGAAGACGCTGGCCGATCCCTACGGTAACCTGGCCGGTGGCATCGGCCCGTTCCCGTTTGTCTACGATCCTGCGAATCCGCGGTTCACGTTTCCTGCCCAGGTATTCGGCCCGTCGCTGGATTTCGTCTGGCCGAAGACCTACCAGATGAACGTGACCGTCGAGAAAGAGATCGTCAAGAATTTCAGCGCGAGCGCGTCGTACGTCGGGGCGCTCGGACGCAACCTGCCGGCGAGCATCGATCGCAATTATCCGGTGTATGGGCCGACCGCCACGGCGACCAACTTCAACGCGCGACGCCCGTATCAGCCTGGGGTGCTCGGCTCCGCACGGGTGCTCGAGTCGATCTTCACGAGCGACTACCACGGCCTGCAGTTGAGCGCAGAGAAACGCGGCAGCAGGTTCTCGTCCAAGGCCTACTACTCGTTCGGAAAGGCGATCGAAGACCTCGACTATCAGGGCGGAGGCCTTCCCGCGGTGCAGAACTCGAACAGGCTCGACGCCGAGCGCGCCCGCACGTCCGCCGATCGTACGCACAGTCTCGTGATGTCGGGTATCTGGAAGCTGGATTACTTCGACGACGCATCGCCGGTGAGCAGGGTGCTCTTGAATGACTGGACGCTTTCGGCGATTGTCACGCTGCAGAGCGGAACGCCGCTCACGATTACGGCGGGCCTCGATCGGAACTTCGACGGCGTCACAAACGATCGCCCGGATCTTATCGGCAATCCCAAGCTCGACAACGGACGTCCGCGCGAACAAGCGATCGAGCAATGGTTCGACACGACCGTGTTTGCACAGCCGACCATCGGCACCGACGGCAGCGCGGGCCGGAGCATCGTCGACGGGCCGGGGTACCGGAACGTCGATCTCGGTGTGTTCCGAGATTTCCGCTTCTCTGCTCGCAGGGCGCTGCAAATACGGATGGAGGCGACCAACGTCCTCAACACCGTGAACCTGATGAATCCCGGCACGGGTCTGAACGCACCTCTCACCTTCGGTAAGATCCGCTCGGCGCGCGACATGCGCAGGATCCAGCTGGGCGCGCGATTTTCATTCTAAGTTCATCAAAAGTTCATTTGAGAAGGTGGCGCCACTTGAAACGTGGCGTCACCGGCAGTATAAGTAGCGCTCATCATTCATAGTTACTGCGACCGGCCCCGAAGGGAGAACGGTATGAAGCACGTCAGACGATTCCTTGTCTCGGCGTTGGCGCTGCCTTTGCTTTTTGTCGGCGTCAACGTTCACGCACAAACAGCCGGAGCAGGGTCAATGTTTGGTTCGGTCGTTGATGAGTCGGGCCAGGTTGTTCCGGGCGCCGAGATCACCATCACGAACGAAAACACGGGCGAAGTGCGGCATGGCACGTCGAACGACACTGGCGACTATAACTTCCCCGGCCTGCAGCCGGGGCCGTACACAGTTCGCGCCGAGCTCAGTGGATTCAAGCCCTACGAAATCAAGAACAACATGGTGCTGGCGAATAACCGCCTGTCGATGCGACCCCTTCGTCTGGAAGTCGGCACATTGGCCGAGACGGTCAGCGTCACCGCGGTCGGTGAAATGGTCGCGACGACCGTAACATCGCACCAGGCCCTGCTCGAAGGCAAACAGATGCGCGAGCTGTCGATTCGCGGCCGCGATCCGGTGTCGATGCTGAAGATTCTTCCGGGCGTGGCGCTGCTCGCCAACGATACCGACACTTTCGGGGGCACCTGGGGCACGTCGGTGCCCAACATCCAGGGCGGCGGCGGACAGACGATCTACGTCGACGGGATCAACGGTGGAGACGGCGGGGGCGGCGGGATGCTGAGCGGCGCGACCAACATGGACGCCATCGAGGAAGTGAACGTCCAGATGAGCGCGTACACCGCCGAGTACGGGCTAAAGGGTGGCGCGCAGGTGAACTTCGTTACCAAGCATGGCGGATCCGAATATCACGGCTCAGGTTATTGGTATAAGCGAAACGAGGCGTGGAATTCGACGAACTACTTCAACAAGACAACAAACCTTGTGAAGCCGCAGTACCGTTACTCGACGCTCGGCGGCACGCTCGGTGGTCCGGTTCCAAAAATCCCGAAGATTAACCCGTCGGGGAACAAACTGTTCTTCTTCTATTCGATCGACGATACGCGTCTCAAAGACGTACAGCCTATCCGCCTCTACACAATGCCGACTGCGCTCGAAAGAGCGGGCGATTTCTCCCAAACCAGGACTCCCTCCGGGGCATTGGTCGTCGTCAACGACCCGCTGACCGGCAGGCCGTTCCCCGACAACAAGATCCCTGCGAATCGACTCGATCCGCGCGGCGTTGCGCTTCTGAACGTGTTCCCGATGCCGAATACCGTTGGGGTTGGCGATTACAACTACGCGATGCAGGAGCCGAGCATCGATCATCCACGCCAGCAGCATCTGATCCGCGTCGATTACCGACCCGACAACAAGGACACGCTGGCGCTCAAGTATCAGACTTGGTACACAAAGAGTGTCGGCTGGGGCGTCGCCGACACGGGTCTGCTTGCACCGTGGGGACCGATCCGGACACGTTACGACTTCACCGTGAAGCAGGGAAAAGTCGATTACACGCGCATCATCAGTCCGACCACGATCCTGGAATTCTCGTCGGGCGTGTTCATGAGCTGGGAAGATGGACCGCCGGAAAATGACGCGCAGTTGGCGAACATTCAGCGCGCGAGCTACCCGCCTCTGCCCAGCCTCGCGCAATTCGCACCGCAGAATAATCCGCTCGGAGTCCTTCCTAAAGCGATGTTCGGCTCCCTTCAGAGCAGTGCGAACCTGCCGCTCGGCGGCACACCGAGCATTTTTTACGACAATCGATTTCCGCTGACCGGAAACGACTGGGCGTTCAACAATGCGCTGAACCTGACGCATACGCGCGGCCGACACATATTCAAGATGGGGATCATGCGCGAGGACGAGTTCTTCGGTCAGGCGCGCGCAAGCCTGTTCGCCGGTCAGTTCAACTTCGCCAACGACGGCAACGATCCAGGCACGACGGGGTACGCCTACGCCAACGCGGTGCTCGGTCACGTCAGGGACTACACCGAGGCGCTCGGAAAACCACCCGACGATCGGCGGCAGAAAACGTGGGCGTGGTTCGGTCAGGACACCTGGAAGATTCACCGTAAGGTGACGCTGGACGTGGGCCTCCGGATGTATAAGTGGGCAGCGCCGCTGCAACAAAGTGGAGAAGCATCGGGGTTCGGCCTCGAGCGCTTCGATCCGAGATGGGGAGGCAACCCACCGGTGCTGTTTCAACCAGCTCTTGTCAACGGCCAACGCCGGGCACGAAATCCACTGACGGGCGAAGTGTTGCCGCCCACCTATATCGGCTTGATTGTGGCGGGAACGGGATACAGTTGCGCGGCTGTCTCGGCGCAGAAGCCATGCCAAATCAACGGCATCGTTACTCAAAGGGATGGCAAGTATCTGGAAGACGGCGGCGAAGGCTTCAACGAGCCGCTGCCGATTCAGTTCGATCCGCGGTTGGGCATGGCCTGGGCGATTAATCCGAAAACGGTTGTCCGTGTTTCCGGAGGGTATTTTCACGACGGCACCGGCGGCGTTACCTTCAAAGGGGGACCGGCGTATCTTTACGAGAAGCAGATTCTTTACACCGACTTCGATTCGTATCTAGCTACCAATCTCGCCACCGCGGTCGTTCCCAATGTCAGCGGTGTCGTACGAACAAGCCCGAAGCGTCCGAATAACATCAGATTCACGGCCGCCATCCAACGTGAGATCGGTGCCAAGGTCGTGCTCGACGCGGCGTATGTGGGAACCAGAAGCAAGTACTTAAGCGAGAACTGGAACTACAACATCATCCCGAATGGCGCGAGGTTCCTGCCGCAGAATCGCGACACGACGGTGACGGCCACAGCGGCGAACCCCGCTGCCTATCCAGATGCGTTCCTGCGGCCGATCACTGGATACAACGACATCACGATTGCCTCTCCCAGCGGAAACAGCCGGTACGACTCGCTGCAGACGCAGCTGACGCGCCGGTTCACGGGAACCTTCGAGATGGCCGGCAGCTACACGTGGGCACGAGGGTACAACCATACGCTGCGTCAAACTCTGCCGTCGACGATGGACCGCTCAGACATTCAGGAGCACGTCGTCGTTGTCAGTTATATGTATTCGATACCTGCCGCCAGCCGAAAGCTGGGCGGAAACGGTGTGGTGGCGGCGATCCTCGACAACTGGCGGCTCTCGGGTATCAGTACGCTGGCGACCGGAGGACGCGGCAATGTCGGGGTCACTTACAGCCCGGCCTTTGATTTCACGGGTGCAGGTGAAGGATGCACGGGATCTAATGGCTCGACTTCGGGGAATGTGTACAACGTCGTTGGAAATCCTGAGCTTTCGAGCGATCAGCGGACGATCGACCATTGGTTCAACACCGACGCATTCAAGCCGGCAACGGGCCGCGGAGATGTGGGCAACATGGCGGCGTGCAATCCGTGGAAGTTCAGATTGCCCGGCTATACGAACCACGACCTCTCGCTCTTCAAGGACATCAAGCTGAAGCACTCTCAGACGATGCAGTTCCGCTGGGAAATCTACAACCTGTTCGACACGCTGCAGTACCAGACAGTAAATACCGCGGCGGTGTTCAACCCGACGACCGGCGAGCAGACGAACTCGAGCTTCGGCAAAGTGACGGCGGCGCGCAACGAGCGGCGCATGCAGTTAGCGCTCCGGTACTCCTTCTGAGGGCTTTGGGCTTTAGGCTTTGAGCTTTAGGTTCTGGGTGCCGGTTCTGGGTTCTTGGTTCAGAACCTGAAACGGGCAACCCAGAACCGATTCTCCCTCTGCCCTCTGCTCTCTGCCCTCTGC
>Ga0068859_100002794_pt1 | contig 17682 bp, 16 predicted proteins | sample KBSSwiS22_FD_66585 | JGI IMG/M metagenome (GOLD analysis project Ga0068859, IMG submission 66585) | Switchgrass rhizosphere microbial communities from Kellogg Biological Station, Michigan, USA - KBS Switchgrass S2-2 | ecosystem: Host-associated > Plants > Roots > Rhizosphere > Soil ...
GCGATGTCGAACTACGGTGGGATTGCCGGCGCGCTGCTGGGCGCAGTCGTGCTGCAGCGTCTCGGCTCGCGGCTGACGATGCTGACGATGTCGGTGTGCGCCGTGGTATGCGGCGTGATTCTCGCCGGGTGGCCTCTCGATCCCGCGAACACCGCCGGGTTGATGGCCATGCTGCTGCTAACAGGCGGCTTGCTCAACGGCGTGCAGACGACGATGTACGCATTGGCCGCCCACGTCTATCCGACTCCCATCCGCAGCACGGGCGTTGGGCTTGCCGTCGCCGTTGGTCGTATTGGAAACGTCGTGGCTGCGTACGCGGCGTCGGCAGCGATCGATCGTGGCGGTCCGCCGGCATATTTCGGACTCTGGTCGGTGCTGATGCTGTTCGTCCTCGTGGCGCTGGCGGGCATTCGAAGACACGTGCCGAATGTACGAGCCGCCGCGGCGTAGCGAGGATTTACCGTACTCCGACGCGGGAGTCGCGTTGCTCGACGAGCAGCGTGAGTAAGCGTTCGACGGTATCGGGGCGTGGTCCAGTCAAGCGGCCATCGGCGCGCAGCGTGGCTTCCCAATCCTGGCGACGTGCGGTCGCCTCTGCCATCAGCGGATCGATGCCGGCCGCGCGAAGCATCTCGACGACTTCTTCCATCTCGTGCGCGCGCCGCTCGCCGTGCTCCAGCACGCGGCCAATCATGTAACGCGCAGTCGTTCGCCAGTCCATGCCCGGGTAGGTCTCCGCGAGAGATTCGTAGACGCGATCGGCGGCGCCATGCTCGCCGGCGGCAAGCGCGCACTCCACCATCAGTGCTTCCATGCCCTTGATGACGATGCTGCGGCACATTTTGACGGCGGCAGCGGCACCGATTGCGCCGTCCATCACGTCGAGGCGCATCCGGTACGGTGACAGGACCTTCACCAGCTCCGGAGCCGCGGCGCCATTGAGCAGGATTGGCACCTGGTGATCCGCGCTGGAGATGGGCGCCATGATCGCGCCTTCGACGAAACGGCCGACACCACCGCCAATGACCGCCGCGATCTGCTGCTTCGTCGCCGGCGACACCGAGTTCAGATCGACGTAGAGATGGTCCGTGGTCAGGTCGGCGGCGAGACTGCTCGCTGCGTCGCGAGCCGATGCCGCCGTGACGACGGAGAGGATGACGTGCGCGTTGTCGCCGAGCGCGCGCGGCGTTTCGACGAGGCGTGTGCCCGTCTCCGCCGCTCGCGTACGAATGCGGTCGTTCTCGGTGCCGTAAGGCGCTTTGATGTCAAAGGCAAGAAGTGGCGGGGCGCCCGCTCGACGAAGGCCGCGCGCGAGGTGGAATCCTGCTTCGCCGAAACCAAGCAATCCAATCCGAGGCTGATGATCGCTCATTCGTTGTTCCTATCCCTGACGCCGAGGGAGCCGAGCTTACACCGTTGGCACGATGATAATGGGTCAGTCCGAGACAGATCTCCTGATGAGCGTCAGCGCCGCGTCTTGTTGGAACAGTAGGCGGGCAGTCTAGAATTCAGACTGCGCCTCGTGAACCTTCCGATCATCGATACCCATCCTCACGTCATCGCGGCCGATACCGGGCAGTATCCTCGTTCGCCGCTTGGCGGACATCAGTCCGACTGGTCGAAGAAGCGTCCCGTTGACGTCGAGCAACTCATTGCGGAGCAGGAGCGGACCGGAATCGCGAAGGCCGTCGTCGTTCAGGCGTCGACGTGTTATGGCCACGACAACTCGTACGTCGCGGATTCGGTTGCCGCATATCCGGCACGATTCACCGGCGTGTTCTCGTGCGACATCCTCGCGCCGGATGCCTGCGACACGATCACGTACTGGATGCGGCGCGGGCTTACGGGAATGCGGCTGTTTACCACCGGCAGCACGATGCCCGGTCAGGCGGGATGGCTTGACGATCCGCGGTCGTTCGCCGGGTGGCAGAAGGCAGAGGAGGCTGGTCTGCCCGTCTGCCTGCAGATGACGGCAGCGGGTATCCCGCAGCTGGAGGACATATTGCGTCGGTTTCCCGCCCTGCGCGTGATCCTCGATCACCTCGCACGCCCAACCCAGGAGGACGGTCCTCCGTACACCGCGGCCGATAGTCTCTGGAGCCTCGCGCGATTCCCGGGTGTCTACGTCAAGGTCACGGAGCGCAATCTTGTGGGCGCCAGGGCGGGGAAGGCGACGCCTGACACCTTCTTCCGGCGCCTGATTGCCGAGTTCGGCGCGTCGCGCATTACATGGGGCTCGAACTTTCCAGCTTCTGAGCGCTCGTTGCCCGAGCTTGTTGCGCTCGCTCAGGACACGCTTGCCTTCCTTCCTGAAGCGGATCGCGAATGGATTTTCTCGCGCACCGCCACGACGCTGTATCCAGCGCTGACGAATCATCAATGACTCTGACGACAAGCTCCCCCGTGTCGCTCTATTCGCTGCTCGGCAATCACCCGGGCACCGAGGCCCTGAAGACCGGTCGCGTGTCCTCGCCGCTGGTGACGTTCGACTTCGCCGACGTGAAGGTGATCAACACGCAGTTCAAGGCGGTCGTGCGTGAGCTCAAGTACGATTTCGCTGAACTTGCCATAGCCACCTACTTACAGGGGCACGAGTACGGCAAGCCGTACGTGCTGTTGCCGGCCACGATCATGGGTCGCGCGCAGCATCACACGATCTTCTACAAGGCGGATGGTGGCGTACTCAGGCCGAACGATCTCAGCGGCAAACGCATCGGCGTCCGCGCTTACACGGTCACGACCGGCATGTGGGTGCGCGGGATCCTGGCCGAGGACTATGGCGTTGATCTCGAGAGCGTCACATGGGTCACGTTCGAGGAGCCGCACGTTGCCGAGTATCGGGATCCTCGTAACGTCGAGCGGGCGCCAGCCGGGAAAGAGCTGAAGCAGATGCTGCTCGACGGCGACATCGATGCGGCAATTCTTGGCGACGTTGCAGAGCAGGGACCTTTGAAGCATCTCTTTCCGGATCATGCCGAGGAGGCGCAACGCTGGGCCCGCGTCCATGGCGGCGTCCCTATCAACCATATGGCGGTGATTCGAAAGGAGATTGCCGAGACGCGACCTGATGTCCTGCGCGAGGTCTACGGTGTGCTTCGACAGAGTCGCGCCGGCGCAGCAGTGCCGTCAGGTGCGGACGATCCGCTGCGCTTTGGCGTGAGCGCGACCCGGCGATCGCTGGAGCAGGCGATCGCCTACTCACATCAGCAGGGTCTCATCTCGCGGCGTCCGACCGCGGACGAACTCTACGCCGACGCCGTGCGCATCCTCGGCGCAGCCGCGGATTGAACTGATGGCGACAGCCGTCAGCACCCCGCACGTCAGCAGCCGTCGGGCACCTCCTCTGTACAAGGACCTGTCCGTGCAGATTCTCGCGGCCATGGCCCTTGGAAGTCTGATCGGATATCTGTGGCCACAGAGCGCCGATTCGCTGAGACCGCTCGGCGATCTGTTCATCCGACTCGTGCGCATGATCGTCGCTCCGATCATCTTCTGCACCGTCGTACACGGGATCGCGAGCGTCGGTGAAGCCAAGCGGGTTGGCCGCGTGGCGATCAAGACGCTGATCTACTTCGAAATCGTGACGACGATCGCGCTGGTGCTCGGCCTTCTGGTGGTGAACGCCTGGTCACCCGGCGCCGGCATGCACATCGACCCGAAGACGCTCGAGGACCGTGCGGTGGTCGATGTCGAGCAGCAGGCCAGGCCTCTCAGCTACGGCGAGTTTCTGGTCAACCTCGTTCCGACGAGCGCCGTCGGTGCCTTCGCGGAAGGCGATGTCGTCCCCGTCCTGTTCTTCTCCGTGATGTTCGGCTTTGCACTGCTGGCGCTCGGTTCAAGCGGACGACCGATTGTCGACGGGGTTCACGCTCTCTCGCAGGTGCTGTTCAAGATGATCGCCTTCGCGATGTACGTCGCGCCGATTGGCGCCTTCGGCGCGATGGCGTTTACCGTCGGACGGTTCGGCCCCTCGTCATTGCTCGCGCTCGGCAACCTCGTGTTGATGTTCTATGTCCTTTGCACGTTGTTCGTGCTGGCGGTGCTGTGGCCGATAGCGTGGGGATTCGGGATCAACATGCCGCGACTCGTGCGTTACATCGGCGCGGAGCTGATGATCGTCGTCGGCACGAGCTCCAGCGAGTCGGTGTTTCCACGGTTGCATGCCAAGCTGCGGCAGCTCGGCGTCGACCCGTCGATCGTGTCGCTGGTGCTCCCGGCTGGCTACGGTTTCAACCACGATGGCACCTGTCTGTACTTTGCGAGCGTGTCGGTGTTTCTGGCGCAGGCCGTCGGGATCAATCTTTCGATCGGTCAGCAGCTGGGGCTGCTCGCGATTCTGCTGGCGACCTCCAAAGGGGGTGCCGGCGTTGCGGGGTCCGCAATCGTCGTACTTGCATCGACGCTGTCCGCAACGGGGACGATACCGGTCGCCAGTGTCGGACTGATTCTGGGTGTGCATCGCCTGCTGTCGTCCGCGTTCGTGCCCGTCAACGTGCTCGGCAACGCGGTTGCGACGCTTGCCATTGCGCGGATGGAACGGGCGGTCGATGTCGAGACGTTGGAATTGGAACTTCGGTCAGGTGTCAGGTATCAGGTTTCAGGGGTGGTCTAGGTTAGAGATATTGAGGTGTCAGGCCTGATCCCTTGACCACGCCTGAAACCTGAGACCTCATACCTGATCCTCACATTGCCAGCGAAGGATTGAAATGATCATAGATTGCCACGGGCATTACACCACCGTCGCGAAAGACGTTCAGGCGTTCCGGGACGCACAGATCGCAGGGCTGGCGCGTGGCGAATCACCGGCGGTGCCGCAGGTCAGCGACGATCAAATCCGGGAGAGCGTGCAGCCGCAGCTCGCATTCCAGGCGGCGCGCGGGACCGATCTGACGATCTTCTCTCCCCGTGCTTCGTCGATGGGGCACCACGTCGGCGACGCACCCGCCAATCAGCGGTGGGCCCGGCTGTGCAACGACCTCATTCATCGTGTGTGCTCGCTGTTCCCGAAGCAGTTCGTCGGCGTGTGTCAGCTTCCGCAGACGGTGGGCGGCTCGCCGGCCGAGTGCATCGGGGAGCTCGAGCGCTGTGTGAACGAGCTCGGATTCATCGGGTGCAATCTCAACCCCGATCCGTCTGGCGGCCATTGGACGTCGCTTCCGCTGACGGACCGCGCGTGGTATCCGCTCTACGAGAAGCTCGTCGAACTCGACGTGCCCGCGATGGTCCATGTGAGCGCATCCTGTAATCCCAACTTTCATGCAACAGGGGCGCACTATCTGAACGCCGACACGACGGCGTTCATGCAGTTTCTGACCGGAGACCTCTTCAAGGCTTTTCCGACGCTGCGTTTCGTGATTCCACACGGCGGCGGGGCGGTCCCGTATCACTGGGGCCGGTATCGTGGCCTCGCGCAGGACATGAAGCGTCCCCTGCTCACCCAGCTGATTCGCGATAACGTGTTCTTCGACACGTGCGTCTACCACTATCCCGGCATCGAACTTTTGTTGAAGGTCGTGCCGGTCGACAACATCGTGTTCGGGTCCGAGATGGTCGGCGCCGTGCGCGGGATCGACCCCGAGACCGGTCACTACTACGACGACACCAAGCGCTACGTGGACCAGATCCCGTCGCTCAGCGCCGGTGACAAGCAGAAAATCTTCGAGCTGAACGCGCGGAAGGTCTATCCGCGTATCGCACAGACCATCGGCCGCGCAATTCCTGCATCCCAGGCGGCCATCTAAGGGTTCGGGCAATGTTCGTCGCGCTGGCGACGACACACCCACCGGGTGTATAACACGGCTGCCATGCCGTATCGTCGTCCGGCCTCGGCGACAGCCCTTTCGATCCTTTTCCTTTTCGCCGCCTCGATCTCGGTCGCCCGCGCCCAGACGCCCACCAATACGTTGCCGCGGACGCCTGACGGCAAGCCCGACTTGAGCGGGATCTGGCAGGTGATGAACACGGCGGCCTGGGACATCCAGGATCACAACGCTCAGAAAGGCGTGCCAGCAGGGCTCGGCGTGGTCGTCGGCAACGAGATTCCGTACAGACCGGAAGCGCTGGCGAAGAAACGCGAGAACTACGCGAACCGCGCGACCGCGGATCCGGAGAGCAAGTGTTATCTGCCCGGCGTCCCGCGGATCATGTACATGCCGTACCCGTTTCAGATCTTTCAGGCGGCGGACATGATCACGGTGCTGTTCGAGTACGTGCATGCCACACGCGCCATCTACACCAACGGGACGCAGCATCCGCCTGGCCACATCGATTGGTGGATGGGCGACTCGCGTGGCCGGTGGGAGGGCGACACGCTCGTTGTCGACAACGTTCACTTCAACAACGAAACCTGGTTCGACCGTGCCGGCAACTTTCACAGCGAGCAGCTGCATCTGGTCGAACGTTTCACCCCGCTCGATCGCGACCACATCACGTATGAGGTGACAGTCGAGGACCCGAAGGTGTTCACCGCTCCGTGGCGCATGAGCATGGTGCTCTACCGCCATCGCGAACCAAACTTTCAGATTCTGGAATACGAATGCTTCGGGTTCGACAACGAGTTTCATGCCCCGGTGCCGTCCAATTGAGGCAGGAGGCGTCATGAGCAGGCCGTTATTCGCTGCGGTAATTGCGTCAGTCGTTGCGGGAGCCATGCTGTCGGCGGGCGCCGCGCGGATCGCGGCGCAGGGGCCGCCGCCTCCGCCGAAAAATCCGCCGCCGCCCGGCTGGATCGATCCGCGGAATCCGCCGAAGGAGGATCCGAACTGGCAGCCACCGCGCACGGCGGATGGTCAACCGAACATCCAGGGCCAGTGGAACCAGGCGAGCGACATCATCACCTACAGCATCGAAGATCCCGAGGCGGACCGCGCCGAGCACATCGCCATCAGCGGCCAGCGGGCGATGGTGGGCCGGCCGATCATCGACCCGATTGACGGGAAGATTCCGTATCAACCGTGGGCGGCGAAGTACCGCGAGTTTCTCTACGAGCAGCATCGGAAGCCGTCGAAGCCGCAATTTCTCGATCCGGTCAGCCGCGGATTTCAGGAAGGCGTGCCGCGCATCAGCTACCAGGGCACCTTTCAGATCAAGCAGTTCCCAGGCACGGTGTTGCTCACCTACGACTACCACCACAGCTATCGCGTGATTCCGCTCGACGGCCGCCCGCATGCCGGCAAGGACATCAAACTGTGGATGGGCGACTCGCGCGGACACTGGGAGGGGAACACACTGGTCGTCGACGTCGCCAACCTCAACGATCAGACGTGGTTCACCATCATCGGCGACTTCCACTCCAACGCCCTGCACGTGACCGAACGCTGGACGCCCACGACGGCGGATCACATCGTTTACGTTGCCACGGTCGAGGATCGGAACGTGTACACGCAGCCATGGAAACTACGCGTGGACTACCGCCGTCAGCCGGTGGACGAGCAGTGGGAGAGCGCGGTGTGGGAAGGAAACAGGACCGCGGACGTTGTCTTAGGCGACTCGAAGAAATAGGGCTGCGTATGCGCGGTTCATCGATTGCGCTGATCGTCGCGGCGTCACTGACGGCCGCGGCGCCCGCGGCAGGTCAGGCAACCGTTCCCTACGACCATGTGCACCTGGCGGTTACAGATCCCGAGAAGGCGGAGAGCTGGTACACCGCAAATCTCAACGGCAATGTTGGCGAGAACCCTGGACGCGTCGCCTTCGAGCCGTGGACGAACCGGGCGCCGCTGCCCGTGCAGTTCATCTTTCTCAAAGCGGAGGACGCGAAGCCGAGCGAAGGCAGCGTGATCGACAGCGTCGGTTTCCTGGTGCAGGGGCTTGAGGCGAAGGTCAAGGCGCTTCAGGCGGTGGGCGCCACGCTCAGGCAGCCCGTCGAATTCGCGCCTGGCCTGGGGAAGCATGCGGTCGTCGTCGATCCGTGGGGGGCGAAGATCGAGCTCGTTGAGAGCCGCGACCGTCCCGGCTTTCATCACGTGACGCTGCGCGTATCGAATCCCGAAGAGAGCATCAGCTGGTATCTGCGCTCGTTCGGCGGCGAGCGAACGAAGCTTGGCGGCCGTCTGGACGCGGTGAAGTATGGCGGCACGTACCTGATCGTGACGAAAGGCGACGCGACTGCCCCAAGCCGCGGACACGCGATCGACCACCTTGGCTTTGGGCCGCGCAGCATCGATGCCACGGCTGTCGATCTCAAGACCAAAGGCGTCACATTCACCGCCGAACCGGCGCCGAAGCCGAATCAATTCGGGCACCGGACGGCGTACGTGGAGGATCCGAGCGGCGTTCGCATCGAGCTGGTCGAGCACGCGCAGTGCGCGGCGGGCCAGGCCTCGCGCCAATCACGGTAGTCATCTGGAGGCACCGAACACAACGAACGGGAAGCACACACACGGCACGTAGACGAGCACAAGGGATCGTCGTCGGCTCCTGAGATACCCGCGACCGTACACATGCGTTTGTCGGGACAAGCACCTCGAAAAGGAGATCAGCGATGCGACGTGGACTTGTTCGGTCGTTCATTTTGATCCTGCTGTCCTGCCTGGCACTGCCTGCCGCGGTGTCCGCCCAGGAAGCGACGGTTTCCGGCACAGTCAAAGATTCGACCGCGGGAGTTCTCCCGGGTGTTGCCGTGCGTGCGGTGCACGAAGCAACGGGCACGGTGTTCGAAGGGTTCACCGACGAACGCGGCAACTTCCGCATTCCCGTCCGCATTGGCGTCTTTCGCATCACGGCGGAACTGGCAGGGTTCGCAACCCTTCAGCAGATGGGACTTGAAGTGCTCGTCGGGCAGCAGGTTTCCTTGAATCTCGTGATGATGCCATCGACGATTTCAGAATCGGTGACGGTCACCGGCGAAGCGCCACTGGTGAACGTGAGCTCGTCGCAGCTGGGCGGCAACATCGATTCGCGGCAGCTCTCCGAGTTGCCGGTCAACGGCCGCAACTTCCTCGATCTGACGATGCTGGTCCCGGGCGCGCGGGCGAATCACACGGACCCCGGCGGACTGCCGGCGGCGTATGGCTCTGTTCAACTCAACATCGACGGCATGCAGGTGACGAACAACTGCTGCTCAGGCTCCAACCGGCAGCCGAGCTTCGGCCGCGATGCCATTGCCGAGTTCCAGCTCACGGGCCGCTTCGACGCGACGCAGGGACGTTCGTCCGGCGCGCAAGTCAATGTGATCACCAAGTCCGGCACGAACACGCTGACTGGCACGCTCTCCGGCTACTTCCGCAGCGACACGATGAACGCGGAGGATTTCGTGCAGCACCGCGTGCTCCCGTACTCGAATCAGCAGGTCAGCACGACGCTCGGCGGCCCTATCCGCCGCGACAAGGTGCACTACTTCTTCAATTACGAGTTCGAACGCGAGCCGATCACGGTGACGCACAACTCGCCGTATCCGAGTTACAACGTTGACCTGACCGCGGTGCGCCGCCAGCACAAGCCGATGGGGCGGGTCGACGCGCAGATCTCGAACAAAACTCGGCTGGCCATTTCGAGCTACATGTGGCGCGACTTCCAGCCCAACGACGGCACGCAGACGACCGTCGGCGGCGCGACGAACCATCCGGCGAACGCGGTCAAGTTCGACAAGTACGCCGAGGCCGTGCAGGGCACGCTGACGCGCGTCATCAGCAACCGCACGATCAACGAGCTGAAGCTCGGATGGGCGGCGAACCACTGGGATCAAGGGCCGACCGCCAATTGGAACGCGACCACCGGCCTCGCGGCGGCGCGCAACCCGGTGGCCAACGAGCGGAAACTGCCGCCGGTCATCACGCTGCGCGGGTTCAACATCGGAGGCGGGACGAACTTCCCGCAGTACATCGGCCAGAAGGTCTACACCCTGCGCGACGACTTCTCCTTCTCCGGCAACATGAGAGGACGCCACGATCTGCGGCTTGGCGGCGAGTATCTCAACTACCTGACGTGGCACGACTGGTGTAATTTCCTGCGCGGCAACCTCATCGCGGACAACGGGCCCGTTCCCGCCAACATCGAACAGCTCTTCCCGCTCGATCCCAACGCGTGGAACATGGCCCCGCTCTCGCCGATTTCGCGTGAATTCCGCACCGAGTTCGGCAGCTGTATCATCCACAGCCCGCGGAACATCTTTGGCGGCTGGTTCCAGGACGACTGGCAGGTGGCCTCGTCGCTGACGCTGAATCTTGGTTTGCGGTACGACTTGGAAACGGACGTCTTCGCCAACGAGCTGGCGGTTCCGCCGTTCCTGCCGGGCAACCGTCCGCTCGACAAGAACAACGTGGGCCCGCGGTTCGGATTTGCGTACAGCCTGAACAGCCGCACCGTGATCCGCGGCGGCGCAGGCAAGTACTTTTCGGAGCTCGTCAACCAGGTGGCGCATCCAATCCGCTTCGCGAACTCGCAACGTGTGCTGTCGGCGCTCTACGACGGACGGCCGGACTTTGCGGTCAACCCGTGGAACGGCCCGCTGCCGCGCGTCGAGGATCTGGAGCAGGCCTTCTGCAACGTACGCTCCGTGCCTGGCTGCATTCGGCGCGCGCTCGGACAGACGATCGCTCCGCCGAACGCCCAGTATCCGTACAGCTACCAAGCGTCTATCGGTATGCAACGTCAGATCGGCGCCGACATGGGTGTCACCGCCGATTACTCGTTCAACGGGCTGCGGAAGGATCGCGTCACTGGGTACAACATCAATCTGAGCTTCAACCCTGCCACAGGATTGAATTACCCGTTCACCGACATCAGTCATCGTCCATACCCCGATTGGGGTCAGGTGCCGATGGACATCTTCGAGGGACGCAGCAACTCCAACGACCTGGAGCTCTCGTTCACCAAGCGCATGAGCCACCGCTGGCAGGCGTCAGGCAACTACACGCTGTCCACGCTCCGCGACGGACAGCCCGCGCCGTGGAGCGGCGTGATGAATCCGGTGGCGTTCGCGGTGCAGGCGCCGCTCGGCGAAGAGTACGGACTGGCGGCGACTGACCAGCGTCATCGCGCCGTGTTCAACGGCATCTGGCAGGCTGGGTATGGCATCCAGGTGAGCGGTCTCTATTTCTACGGCTCCGGCCAGCGATTCGCGACCACCTACGGCGGCGACGTGCTCGATACCGGCACTACAGTCGGCAGCGCACGCCCGCGGCCGGCGAGTGCCGGCGGCGGTTTCACGCCACGCAACGGCCTTGTCGGCGATCCGATTCATCGTGTCGACCTGCGCCTGCAGAAACACCTGGCGCTGAAGGGCAATGCCGGTATCGACGGCATCGTCGAAGTATTCAACGTGTTCAATCACGCCAACTACGGTTCATATACGACCGTGGAAAGCAATAGACTCTACGGACAGCCATCGTCGAACACGAACGTGGCGTATCAGCCGCGGATGGCGCAACTGGGATTCCGGTTTACCTATTGACCGTAGAGGCGGACCTTAAGGTCCGCCTCTGCATTCACGGAGGCAACGATGCGGAGGATCGCGCTCGCACTCATTGCGGCGTTGGCGGTTGCCGGGGTGACCGCTTTCGGCCAGACGGCGACACCGCCGGTCGTACGAGTACCCGTCCAACCGCCAGGCGTTCTGGAGATCTACTTCATCGATACCGAGGGCGGACAATCCGTCCTTCTCGTGTCGCCGACCAACGGGATGCTCGGCGCCCGGGAAGCGTTCCTCATTGACGCGGGCAACCTGACGAATCCGCCAGGACGTGACGCGGACCGCATCGTCGCGGCGATGAAGGACGCAGGCGTCGACCGAATCGACTACATGGTCGTCAGCCACTATCACGGCGATCACGTCGGTGGTGTCGCCGCGCTCGCCGACAAGGTGCCGATCCGCCGCGTTTACGATCCGGGTCCATTCGCCGACGAACTGGCAGGCAACCGCGCAGCCGGCTTCAACTCCTACCTGCCGGTGCGCGCGAAGATGCACGTCACCGTGCCCAAGCCGGGGATGAAGATTCCGGTCGCCGGCCTCGACGTGAACATCGTCTCCTCCGCCGGCGAGCTGACGACGAACCCGGTGCCGGGCGTGCGGGCGGCGGCAAACCCGATCTGCGCGAACGCAAAAGAGCGCGAGCAGGACAACACACCGAACAACTACGAAAGCATCGGCATGACGATCGATTTCGGCAAGTTCCGTTATCTCGATCTCACCGATCTGACGTGGAACCAGGAAATGCAGCTGGTATGCCCGCGAAACCTGCTCGGCACCTTCGCGCTGTATCGCACTTCGCGTCACGGCACCGACTGGGCAGGTTCGGAGGCGCTGGTGCACACGATCAAACCGCGCGTGGCGGTGATGAACAACAACCCGACGAAGGGCGGCACGCCCGGCACGTTCCAGATCGTCAAGAGCTCACCGGGGCTCGAGGACTTCTGGCAGCTTCACTTCTCGGAGTTCGTCGCAAAGGATGTCCAATCCGCTGACAACTTCATCGCGAACTTCACGAAGGAAGATGGCGGCAATCACATCAAGGTGACGGCGCGCAGCGACGGCAGCTTCACCGTGAAAAACGGGCGGAACGGTTTTACGAAGGACTATCGAGCGGCAGGCACGCCGCCGTCGACGGCAAGCCGGTAGTTGAGCGTGATGGGAGGGTTAGTCATGAACACGACGATTTGGAGATACTGCGCCGTAGGATTCGGAATGTTCATGATGGGCGTGGCGGTGTCGGTCAGCGCCCAGCAGCAGGCCGACCCATCGCCCGTGGTGCTGCCCGGCCATCATTACGATCTGCCTGCAACCCTGATTACCGCCGCCCAGATCGAGGCCCACAAGAAGAGCATGATCGCCGCCGACAACGACGATGTTCCGATGAACATGGTGAAGGCCGGCGGCGGGAGCGACAAGCACCAAGTTGGCGTGAGCGTCGTGAATCGCAAGAAGGGGCAGAAGAACCCGAACTACGCCGTCCACGACGATGTAGCGGAGGTCTATTACGTGGTTGAAGGCAAGGGCCACATGAAGGTCGGAGGCAAAATCTCCGATTGGAAGCGTCGTCCCGTGAGTGCGGGTAACGGCAGAGGCAGCGCCGGAACAACCGCCGTCGGTGCCAAGGACGTCACGATTGCCAAGGGTGACGTCCTCATCATTCCCGCCGGCACGCCCCACAAATGGGAGGACGCTGAAGAGTTCACAAGCTACGTGGTTGTTCGTATCGATCCAGACGGCGTCGCCCCGTTGATGGCGCTCGGGACAGCGAAGTTCAACGGTTCGAACTAGTAAGAAAGAATCCTGACGTGACGAAGAGACTCACACTCGGTGCGTTGCTGGTCGTGATGGCGGCGCTTGCGGTTCACGATCTCGTTGGGATCGCCCAGGGTCGCGTGACGCCGTCGGGCAAATTCATCCCATCCACGCAGTGGAAGAAGATGCTGGACGACGACAAGCCGGCGCTTGGAATCGTCGCCGGTCAGGCCGCCCGGATTGCGGAACCGTTCGTCATTCGGCGTCGAGTGTCGGGTCCCAACAACGCCAGCGTCCACAGCAGGGAAGGCGATGGTCAGGACGTGACGGAGGTCTACTACATTCTCGAAGGCAGCGGCACCTACACGACCGGCGGCACGATGCCGGATCCGAAGAACCGCACGGCGGGAATCAAAGGGGGCCGGACGAACGAGATCAAGCCTGGAGACATCATCATCATCCCGCCGGGTACCGCTCACTGGTTCAGCAAGATTAACGGTCAGGTCACATATGTCGAAGCTCGATTCCCCGGCAACGTATTGAACCCGCCGACCAGGTGACAAAGGCGCGGTCGACGCAGCCGCCTCGACTCCGACCGTGCACATCGCTTCCGTCGACATCCTGCTGATCGTCATCTATTGCGGGTTCGTGCTCGCGATCGGTTTCCTGCTCCGTCGGCAGATGGTGGGGAGCACGGAGTTCTTCATGGCCGGCCGGTCGATGCCCGCGTGGGTCGCCGGCCTCGCGTTCCTGTCTGCGAATCTCGGCGCCCAGGAAATGATCGGGATGGCGGCGAGCGGCGCGAAATACGGCATCCTCACCAGCCACTTCTACTGGGTGGGTGCGATTCCCGCCATGGCGTTCGTGGGTGTGTTCATGATGCCGTTCTATTACGGTTCGCGGGCGCGCAGCGTCCCCGAATACCTCAAACTGCGGTTCGACGAGAAGACGCGTGGCTTTAACGCAATGACCTTCGCGGTGATGACCGTGTTCTCATCCGGCATCAGCATGTACGCGATGGGCGCGCTGCTCGCACTCCTGCTCGGATGGAATATTCACGCCAGCATCGCGTTGTCTGCGGTCGTCGTCCTGCTGTACATCGCGCTCGGCGGCCTCACGAGCGCGATCTACAACGAGGTGCTGCAGTTTTTCCTGATCGTCTTCGGCTTCCTGCCGGTGGCGTATCTCGGCCTGCGCGACACGGGCGGATGGGCGGGACTGGCCGCACGCGTTCCGGACACGTTCGTGCACTCATGGGCCTACCTCGGCCGAGCCGATGCGAATCCGATGGGCGTCGAGTGGTTCGGCATGGTGATGGGCCTCGGCTTCGTCCTGTCGTTCGGGTATTGGTGCACCGACTTCCTCGTCGTGCAGCGCGCAATGGCCGCCGATTCGATGAATGCGGCGCGGCGGACTCCGCTCATCGCCGCCGTGCCGAAGATGCTGTTCCCGTTTCTTGTGATCGTGCCGGGCATCGTTGCGCTCGGTCTCACGCTGCAACCGAATCCCGGCACGATGCCGTTGCTGCCCAAACTCGCCGATGGCACGTATGACTACAACATGGCGCTGCCGCTGTTGATGTCGCGCTATTACCCGGCGGGTCTGCTCGGCCTCGGGCTGACGGCGCTCGTCGCGAGTTTCATGTCGGGTATGGCCGGTAACGTCACCGCGTTCAATACCGTGTGGACCTTCGACATCTATCAGAGCTACATCAGGCCCGGTCAGACGGATGCCCACTACCTCTGGATGGGGAGGATGGCGACGGTATTCGGTGTCCTCCTCAGCATGGCCACCGCGTACGCGGCCATGCGCTTCAACAACATCATGGACATGCTGCAGCTGGTGTTCTCGTTCGTGAACGCGCCGCTCTTTGCGACGTTTCTGCTCGGCATGTTCTGGAAGCGGACGACCGGGCATGGGGCGTTCTGGGGTCTCGTGCTGGGCACCTGTGCCGCCGCACTGCATTACGAGGTCACCGCCGTGGTGGGCGCGGCGTCGCTGCTGCCGAAGATCGCGGTCGTGCACAGCTACCCGTCGGACATGGCGCAGAACTTCTGGGGCGCAATCGTGGCGTGGACGACATGCTTCGGTGCCACAGCCGGCATCAGTGCGGTAACGAGCCCGAAGGCCGATGGGGATCTGCGCGGCCTGGTCTACGGGCTCACGCCATACTCGCCCGGCGGCGCGATTTCATGGCACCATCGCCCGGCGGTTCTGGCGGGCATCGTGCTCACGTTCACGCTGGCGCTGAACATTCTCTTCTGGTGACGTCATGCATGTTGACAAGCAATATCAGACCGGCCTGCTCCTGACCCTCGCGATCGTCATCACGGTTGCGCCCGCATCGGCGCAGTGGGTGAAGGTTCCGCCGCTGCCGATTCCTGCTGGACCAGACGGAAAACCGAACTTGACGGCGCCCGCACCTCGGGCCTCCGACGGTCACCCGGATCTGTCGGGCATCTGGGAGACGGTCTCAACGAAATATCTGAACAACCTCGCTGCCGATCTGAAGGTCGAAGACATCCCGTATCAACCGTGGGCAAAGGCGCTGGTAGAGTCCCGTGCGGGCGGGGCGCATGCGCGCGAGGAGTCCGACGCCAACTGTCTGCCTCCGGGCGTGCCGAAGACGGCGGCGGCTCCGCCGCCGTGGAAAATCGTCCAGACGCCGAGCCAAATCGTGATCCTCCACGAGGCGATGACCTTGTGGCGCCAGATTTTTACGGACGGTCGTGAATTCGCCCCCGATCTCAATCCGTCATGGCTGGGGTTTTCCGTCGGCAAGTGGGATGGCGACACGTTGGTCGTGGAGAGCAGAGGCTTCAACGGGAAGACATGGCTCGATAAGGCGGGTAACCCGACGACCGAGGCGCTGCACGTGACCGAACGATTCCGGCGACGAAATATCGGGAACCTCGAGGTGCAGGTCACCATCGACGACCCGATGGCGTACACGCGGCCCTGGCTCGTGACGGAGCAGTTTCGTCTCATGACCAATGGAGAGCTGCTCGAAACCATTTGTGAGAACAACAAGGATCTCGAACATCTCCCCGGTTCCCCGTTGAACTGACATGCATCTCGATGTGCGGTACCCGATTGGCCTGCTGCTCACGCTCTACGGCGTGATCCTCGCGATTCAAGGTCTGATGGCGGGAGCGAAGGTGCTCGGGCTGAACGTCAATCTGTATTGGGGCGCGGTGATGACGGTCTGCGGTCTGACGACCTTGTACTTCGCGAAGGTCCGGCTAAAGCCGGACGCCACCGTCAGTCGGGTGCCGGACCCCACCGAGAGTAAGGATGCTGTGTAGAGGCGATATGAACCTAAGAACGATTGCGTTGCTGATGCTCGGGTTGTTGGTTGTTCCAACGGTCGTGCGGGGCGAGGTGACGAAGGTCAACATTACAAACCGCGTCACCGTGGCAAACGGACAGGCGTTCGGGAAGACAGGACCATACGAAAAGCTGACTGGCACGATCGAATTCGCCGTCGATCCCAAAGAGCCACACAACGCGCGCATCACTGACATCGATCGCGCCATGCCAGCCACCGACAAACGCGTCCACTTCACATCGGACCTGATGGTCATCAAGCCCGTTGATCCCGTCAAAGGCAACGGTGTGCTGTTGTTCGAGGTCGTCAACCGCGGCAACATTCTGCGACGCGGTTTCCGTTTACCACCGACGAACAGGAATTTCATGGCGAACGCGGCTCACTCCTGCAGCTCTATAAACCGCCGCAGGTCCCGAAAATCTTCTTCACCAACACTGCTGTCGAGTACTGGGGCGGGGGACGTGCCGCGGCGTTGATTCATACGAGCGCCGACGGCACGAGAGACTTGCCGATCCCTGGCACCGTAGGGATCTACATGCTCTCCAGCACGCAATACTCCGAAGCGCCGTTTCCGCCCGTCCGCGCGCGGCCAGCAGTTGCGGAACACCGTGCCGCAACGCGAGATCATGCGCGCGCTGCTGCGAGGCCTCGATGGCTGGGCACGTCAAGGTGCGGCGCCGCCCGAGAGCCGTTACCCAAGGCTCGGCGACGGGACACTCACACCGATCGCGTCGGTGAAATTCCCCGCGGTCCCCGGGGTGGCGGATCCTCGCATCATTCCCGGTCCGGGTCAGATCCGAGGTGGCAAGGTCGAGATGCTGCCGTACCTGGTGCCGCAGGTAGATGCGGACGGCAATGACGTCGCCGGCATCCGCGCGCCTGACGTGAGCGTTCCGGTCGCGACCAACACCGGTTGGAACTTCCGGTCGGCGTCGATCGGCGGTACCAATGAAATCGTGAACCTGCTCGGTTCCTACATTCCATTCGCGCGAACGAAGGCGGATCGCGAGACCCGCAAAGACCCGCGTCTCTCGATCCAGGAGCGGTATCGCGACGAGGACGGCTATCTTGCGAAGTTGCGCGCAGCGGCAGGAGAGCTCACGAAGGGCCGATATCTGTTACCCGAAGACATCGACAGCGTCACCACGCGCGGGCGGCTGCAGTGGGAGTTCGTGACGGGGCAAGCCACGAC
>Ga0068859_100002796_pt1 | contig 17675 bp, 12 predicted proteins | sample KBSSwiS22_FD_66585 | JGI IMG/M metagenome (GOLD analysis project Ga0068859, IMG submission 66585) | Switchgrass rhizosphere microbial communities from Kellogg Biological Station, Michigan, USA - KBS Switchgrass S2-2 | ecosystem: Host-associated > Plants > Roots > Rhizosphere > Soil ...
GATGATGCGGTGATGCCACAAACAAAAGAAGCCATCTCTCATGCGCAGGCGGCAAACGTACCTATGATCTTTGCAATTAATAAAATAGATAAAGACGGCGCTAATCCTGAAAAAATTAAAGAACAACTTTCTACAATGAATATATTGGTAGAAAGCTGGGGCGGTAAATATCAAAGCCAGGAAATTAGTGCCAGGAAGGGATTGAACATCGACCTGTTACTTGAAAAAATATTATTAGAAACGGATATTTTAGAACTGAAAGCTAATCCTGAAAAGGTAGCCAACGGAACTGTTATTGAAGCATCGCTGGATAAAGGCCGCGGTTATGTTGCCACTATCCTGGTACAAAACGGAACATTACACCAGGGCGATATGATCGTTTCGGGTCAAAACTTTGGTAAGGTAAAAGCCATGTACAACGAACGTAACCAGCGTATTGATGCAGCACCACCATCTACACCAGTATTAATATTAGGATTGAATGGTGCACCGCAAGCGGGTGAAACCTTTAAAGTATTTGCTGATGAAGCCGATGCAAGAGAAACAGCGTATAAACGTGGACAGATATTGAGAGAACAAGGTATGAGGGCCAAGAAACACATTACACTGGATGAGATTGGACGTCGTTTGGCATTGGGCAACTTTAAAGAATTGAACGTAATTATTAAAGGTGATGTGGATGGATCGGTAGAAGCATTAAGTGATAGTTTACAAAAATTAAGTACCGAAGAAATTGTGGTACGTGTAATTCATAAAGCAGTAGGTGCCATCAGCGAAAGTGATGTTACTCTTGCGAATGCATCTGATGCGATCATCATTGGTTTTAACGTACGTCCTTCAATACAGGCGGCACGTTTGGCTGAGAATGAAGCGATCCAGATCAAGCTGTACTCTATTATTTACAATGCTATTGAAGAGATCAAGAGTGCGATGGAAGGTATGCTTGAACCAACTGTGGAAGAAAAGATACTGGCTAACGTGGAGATCAGGGAAACTTACCGCTTTGATAAAGCAACGGTGGCAGGATGTTTTGTACTGGATGGAAAAATTGCACGCAACAACCGTATCCGCCTGGTACGTGATGGTATTGTGATCTTTACCGGCGAACTGCAAAGCTTAAAACGCTTTAGAGATGATGCCAAAGAAGTAACCAGCAGTATGGAGTGCGGATTAACCATCAAAAATTACAACGATATTAAAGTAGGTGATATAGTAGAAGCATTTGAAGAAGTAGAAGTGAAACGTACTTTATAAACGAAAAGATTTCAAAATCAACCAAAGTGTTTCTCAAAAGGAAACACTTTTTTTATTCTCCTTTTTTTGCACAGCATGCAACCCTTTTTTTGAAATTCCAGTCTCCAAAAATATATTGTGTATTTATTACACAATAATTGCTTATTTTCATTTTCAAAATGATTGCTATGCGAAAATATATCTACCTGCTTGTATTGCTATGTGCTCTATTTAGCAGCATATTCACCTTCTCTCAAACCACAGTAAAAAAAGTGATCCTGCAGGGTTTTTGGTGGGATTATACCAACAATAACTTTACCAACAGCTGGGCCAATTATTTAACGGAACTGGCACCACGGTTAAAACAAATGGGCATCGATGCCGTATGGATACCGCCATCTACCAAAGGCGGCAGCGGTACTTATGATGTAGGCTATGGTGTATTTGACAATTATGATCTGGGTGATAAGTTTCAGAAAGGGAATGTAAGAACAAGAGTGGGCTCCAAAGATGAAGTGCTGAGGATGATAGCAGTTTTACACGCCAATGGTATAGAAGTAATACAAGATGTGGTGCCCAACCAATTGGGAGGCGCTGGTGATCTGTCAACTGGCGGATATGACCCTCTCGCAGTTACCAATAATAAGTACAAAAATTTCAGGTACACCAGTTTTATAAAACCGGCAACCACCCAGGCCAATGCCGCAGATTCTGCCACGGAATACTTAACCCGGAATGGCAGGTTTTTTAAAAACTGGCAAAATTTTCATAATAACCCGGCACATAACGGTTGCGAATCCACGCCCGGTGATAACTGGTGCCAGGAACTTTTTGGCCCGGACATCTGCTATTATGACGATGCTTACGGTCAAAGCAGTAACGCAGTTTTTAATCCCACGCAAACGGGAGGCGTAAATAACGGCTATATGCGCAGGGGCATGAGAGATTGGCTTACCTGGCTTAAAAAACAAACTGCATTTGATGGTATCAGGCTTGATGCAGCAAAACATTATGAATACACTGCAGCCGAAGACTGGCTGTACAACCTTCAGCAAAGCGCCCTGTTTGCAAATGGCACCGATAGCATGATTGCAGTAGGAGAATATGTTGGCAATATTTCCGAAATGGATATCTGGTGCAACAATGTTCAAAACAGGGCAGGTACTTTTGATTTTAATTTCAGAAGTGGTATAAAAAGCATGGTGGATGCAGGAGGCTTTTATAATATGGCCGACTTGCCAGCTGCACAGCAAAACAACAGGGTTCAATACTACGGCGGCATAAACGCTTATGTACACCGCACCATTCCATTTGTAAACAATCATGATACTTACCGGCCAATACTGGATGCACTGGGCAATGTAACAGGATGGGATAGTGGTAGCGAGCTGGCACCACATATCGATCCCATAAATAATACCCGGCTGGTGCTGGCTTATGCTGCATTAATGGCTATCGACGGCAACCCTCAAATATTTTTTGAAGATCTTTTTAATATCTACAATACATCAAAAAGATATACGCATTTACCCGGAAACGTTACCGATTTGCCTTCCAATGCAGCTATACAAAACCTGGTTGCCTGTCATCAAAAACTGCAATTTAAGAACGGCGCTTATAAAGTGCGTTCTACCGCAGCAGGGGGCAATGTTTTTTTTAATGGCGGTTCATCTGCAAATGACTTACTAATAATAGAACGAAGCAATAAAGCATTAATTGGTTTGAATGACAGGGGAGATGGTACCTGGCAATCCGCTTATGTTGATTCCGATTTTCCTGCCGGTACTGTATTAAAAGATTACAGCGGTGCTAATGGTACAGCAACCTACACAGTACCTGCCGATAAAAGGGTAAACGTAAACACTCCTCCTGTAGATCCGGCAAATAACAGGTGGGGCTACTCGATATGGGCACCTGTTGGCTTTGATGCAGTTGTGTATGAACCCACCAGGAACAAAAGAACCACACAGGAATGGGAAATGGCTGATGACCTGGGTGATAGTCATTGTAATTCTTTGGGCTATGGTGGCGCTTTACCGGCTAACAGCACCAATCAAAGAGTAGTGGGCAAAATCTTTTCCGCAGCTAACCAGGTAGTGAATGCATCAATATCTTCGGCAACATCGCCATCAAATATATTATTAAGCATTTGGGATTTAAATGGAAATAAACTGGCAGAAAATATTGGTACAACACCCATAGCTTATACACCTGCTACTGATGGATGGTTAACCATAAAGATCAGGCATAACAACACAAGCACCCCATCTCAAAATGTTTTTGTGAAAATTGATTACCAGGCGCCACAGGTTGTGAATACGCTTGCAACTTCAAATAATCAAAATACTAAAATTGCAATATGGACAGGCAATAAAGGCACTACCGATATTACAGACTGTGGCAACTGGGAAGAAGCTAAAATGCCATCAGCAACCACAGATGTTCTTATACCAGCAAACGCTAGTCCTTTTCCTGTTTTTAATACTGATGTTGCAGTAAATAATATTATCATAGAAAATGGCGCATCACTCCAAATAAACAACGGCAAAACCTTAAGTGTAAACGGAAACTGGATAAATAACAATTCAGGCCCGCTATCTGTTTGCGGAAAAGTTGCGTTTACAGGCGCATCATTACAACAGTTGTACGGACAAAATACTTTTTGTGTTGCAGAGGTCAATAATCCTTCATCAGTAAATGCACAAAATAATAATATTGTAAACGACCAGCTGATATTAACTAACGGAAAGTATATTTTAAATACCTACAATCTTACGCTGCAAAGCACCTGCAACATTATTGGAGGTAACGCTGGTGCTTATGTACAGTGTGCTAATGCCCCAACCGGTGGATTCTTAATACAGCAGATCAATTCATCAACCAAATTTTTTCCTTTAGGAAATGCAGATTACACACCAATTAGTATTGTAAACAATGGCACAGTTCAAAATTGCAATGTGCGTTGTTTTGAAGATGTTTTGGCCAACGGTTTATCAGGGTCATCAGTAACATCCACTGAAAAAATTAAAAAAACATGGGAGATAACACCTGCTGCAACCGGCGCAGTTGCGGATATTGTGCTTAACTGGAACACATCCAACCACGATATAGGGTTTAATGCAGCCAATTGTTTTGTAGCTAAAAATACTGGTGGTGCAGGTGCTTCATGGCAACAAATAGGAACACAAAGCGCTGCAACCGGCAGCAACCCATACAGTAAAACGGTAACGGGTATAAGCAGTTTTAGCAAGTTTACCCTCTTTAGCAATATTGCAGTGTTGCCAGTAAAAATCATCGCATTTACGGGCACTGCAAAAGAGAATAAAGCCACGCTTAACTGGAAAGTGGGTACAGAAGATAATATGCTAAAATATCAAATTGAAAAATCGATTGATGGAAGATTTTTTTATCCCGTTGGTGAAGTTGCTGCATCAGCAAAAGAAAATTATGCATTTACCGATAATAATTTTTTAGAAAACAGTTACTACAGGCTGGTTATGATCAACCTTGATGGAAAGATAAGTTACAGCGACATCATCATCATTCACAAAGAAAATAGACAGACGTTATTTACTGTTTGGCCCAACCCGGTAAGCGATTACATCAGAATTAAAGCAAGCGGATTAAACAATACAGAAACGGTTACACTACAATTATTTAACAGTGCCGCAGTAAAAATGCTGGAGACAAAAGGCAATATAGACACAGTTGAAAAAAATATGAACCGGCAATTGGGCAAACTAATGCCAGGAATGTACTATCTGAAAATATCTACCAACTACCAAACGCAAATCATAAAAATTGTAAAAAAATAAAAATGAAAAAAAAGTTAATAGCGGTGACTATGTTTTTTATTTCTTACCTGCATGTTATGGCCCAGGATCCTTACATAAGCACAAGCAGCGGACTCGGGCAATATGGATATCTAAATAAATCCGCTGTTACATATGCAAGGATAGACAGGAATACTCACACTAACGTTAATAGTCTTGCTGCAAGATGGTATGTAGCGGGCAGCGATGCAGCTAACCATACTTTTTTGTATAACGTAAGTGGAGGAGCCGAATGGGCAAGTTGCAACAACTGGCAATGCAGCGGCTGCAATTCGCAGAGTTTAATAACAGCAGATTTTAACTCTGCTAACTTTGGTGGTAACTGGGCTGCAGGTAATAATGCTTACGTTTCTATTTATTCCTACTATTGCGGCGGGGCATCAAATACCTTCGGCGGTGGTGCTGGCTATAATGAAAGGACTTTTACAATAGTTGACCTTAACACTACAACGCCATCACAAAGCCTTGGCAACACCGTTGTTGCAGGCGGCTGTAATGCAAAAGTAGTGGGCACCTTTACACTGGATGTTGGCGCTGCAGCAGGGATAAGCCTGCAGCGGTTTTTTATTCAGAATACTGGTACTGCCACAGAAACTCAATTGGGTAATACCGCCTTTAAACTATATTACGAAACTGCTACAGGAAACGAAGTATTTGATGGTACAGAGAATAGTGCACAACTTTATGGAGATTATGGAGGCGATGCTACTACCAATAACATTTTTGGCCACAATACTTTAAATATTTCATTAAGCGGCATAACAAGGTTTTATGTAACCGCCTGTGATAACCCTGCAATTACAGGCACAGTTAATTTAAGTATTATTAATGATGGCATTAATTTATCTCCTAATAACAACACCAGTTTTGGCATGTTAAGAATTGATGCAACATCAATTGGCAATGCTTATGTTTTACCGGTAACCGTTATAGATTTTACTGCAACTGCAACCGGTAACACTACAAAATTAAACTGGACAACTTCCTCAGAAACTAACACAACTTATTATAACATTGAAAAATCTGAAAACGGGATAAATTTTGTAAAGATTGGGCAGGTAAACGCAACAGTTGGAGGATCGATACATAATTATAGTTTTAATGATAACCAGTTTACCAGGTCAGGCTATTACCGCATCAAAATAATTGAACAGGGTAAAACCTCTTATTCTAATACCGTTTTTGTAAAACAAACAGGAGCTAATCCAATTGATGTTCTACCCAATCCTGCTCATGATTTTATTACTTTAAAGGGTAGTAGAAAAGGAAGCGGTATTGTAATTGTTACTGCAACAGGAAGTATAAAGCTGCAGCAATTGCTTGTAACCGATGATGAAATAGTTGACATAGAAAGCTTACCTGCCGGAAGCTATTTTATTAAAATAACAAACGGCAGCGCAACAGTAGTAAAACAATTGATCGTTACCAAATAACCAGGCTTGTGTAAAAGCCGGCAACAAAGACAAATTCCAGCACTTGTAAAGGCAACTGCTACGTTATACATAAAGCGGGAATATCTGGGCAAGTGAGTATAAAAGGCCCATTTAGCGTATCTTTGGCAAGTTTTTGTTAAAAATCGGGAGGATAAAACTTTATAAACCAATTACAATATATTTTCGAAGATATTTTTAAACTGATGAAAAAATTAAACCTTACTATCTGCACTCTTTTTTTAGTAGTAGTAGCAATTGCACAGCCACCGGCATCGCAACCCAAAAAAGTGGTGGCAGATAAAATTATTGCTGTGGTGGGAGATAAAATAGTATTGAAAAGCGACATCGATAACAGCCTCTCTGATATGCAGCGCCAGGGAATTGAAGTGCCGGCAAATGGTTTTTGCCTTACTTTGGAACAGGCTATGGGTATAAAAGCACTTGTACTGCAGGCAGAAAAAGATTCATTGCCGGTTAGTGATGAAGATATTGAAACAGATATTGATAACCGTATCCGTAATTATATCAACCAGTTTGGTTCAAAAGACGAGCTGGAAAGAGTAGCAGGCAAATCTGTTTACCAGCTAAAAGAAGATTTTAAAGAAGGCATAAGAGACCAGAAATTATCGCAGGCCATGCGTAATAAAGTGGTACAGGATATTCGCATCACCCCTAAAGAAGTACAGGAATATTTCAATAAAATACCTACTGATAGCTTGCCACTGTACGAAAGTGAAGTAGAGGTTGGTGAGATCGTTGTTTTTCCCAAAGCCAGCCGGGAGGCAGAAGAATATGCTGTTGAACAGTTGAATGAATACAAAGCACAGATTGAATCAAAAAAGAAAGACTTCTGCGCCATTGCCAATAATAACACTGACGACCCCGGAAGTAAGGATAAATGCGGCCAGTATGAAGTTAATCGCAGTCAAAAAACATACGACCAAACCTGGCTCAACAAAGCGTTTTCATTAAAAGAAGGACAGATATCAACGCCATTTAAAACACGTTTTGGGTATCATATCCTGCAATTGGTAAGTCGCAGTGGCGATGATGCAATAGTGAGGCATATTCTTAAAATACCGCAGGTTACAAAAATTGAAGTGAAAGAAACCCAGGATAAACTGGATTCTGTAAGGGCAAAACTAATTACCGGAACAATGCAGTTTGGAGAAGCAGTTGCCAAATATAGTAATGATGAAGCCAGCAAGTTTACAGCAGGCATGTTGCAGGCAAGGGATGGCAGCACTTTTTTAACGATCGATCAACTGGATAAAGACATGGTGGTAATGCTGAAAGACCTGAAGGTGGGCCAGTTTTCACAACCAGTTGAATATACTGATGAAACAGGTAAAAAAGGTGTGCGTATCGTGTATTTAAAATCAAAAAGTGAACCGCATCGTGAGAACCTGAAAGATGATTATAACAGGATTGCAACCAGGGCGCTGGAAGATAAAAAGAACGATGCATTGGATAACTGGTTCATCAAAAAAATTCCTACCTACTATGTAATGGTTGACGAAGAATACAGGAGCTGCCCCGAGATGGCCAAATGGACAGCCGCAGCTACTGCCAATACCGCAGCAAAAAATTAAATACTGCATTAACTTATATAAAAGCGTTCCGGTACTGCCGGAACGCTTTACTTTTGCAGACAATTGCCAGGGAGGCACGGAAGCGCAGCAGTTAAAACATTTGCCTGTGGCAAAACCATCTGCCGTGGGCAGATAAAAACATTCGTGATCATTTGTGCCCTTAGTGGCTAAAACCAAAAACATTGATAGAGAAGAAGCAATTATTTACCAAAGAAGAAAACGCCGTACTGGTGGGGCTGGTATATAAAGAACAAAACGAAACGCAGGTAAACGAATACCTGGATGAACTGACTTTTTTGGCTGAAACAGCCGGTGCAAATGCAGTAAAACGCTTTACCCAAAAACTGGCGCACCCGGATAGCAAAACATTTGTGGGTAAAGGAAAGCTGGAAGAGATCAAACAATTTATCCTGCTAAAAGGCAATATCAACATTGTAATATTTGATGACGAACTGACCGGCTCACAAATTCAGAATATTGAAAAAGAGCTGCAGGTAAAAACGATTGACCGCAGTGACCTTATCCTCGACATATTTGCCAGCAGGGCAAAGACCGCACAGGCCAAAACACAGGTAGAACTGGCCCAATACCAATACATTTTACCCCGGCTGAAGGGAATGTGGAAGCATCTGGAACGCCAGGGCGGTGGCGTGGGTACAAGGGGTCCCGGCGAAACAGAAATAGAAACCGATCGTCGTATTGTGAAAGATAAGATTAGCTTATTACGCAAACGGCTACTCGAAATAGACAAACAATCATTTACACAACGTAAAGACCGGGGAGAGTTTATCCGTGTGGCATTAGTAGGTTATACCAATGTGGGTAAATCCACACTAATGAATTTGCTGAGCAAAAGCGAAGTGTTTGCAGAAAATAAATTATTTGCAACACTGGATACTACTACCCGTAAAGTAGTGTTTGAGCAAACGCCTTTTTTATTAAGTGATACGGTGGGGTTTATACGAAAACTGCCGCATCACCTGGTAGAAAGTTTTAAAAGTACGCTGGATGAAGTACGGGAAGCCGATGTATTGCTGCACGTGGTGGATATGTCTCACCCCCAGTACGAAGAACAAATAACAGTGGTTAATACAACGCTGGCAGAATTAAAAATAGCCGAGAAGCCCACCATTACCATCTTTAATAAAATGGATAAATACGAGGCGGAAGCCTTTGACCAATGGCTGGATGCAGAGGTAAAAAAAGAAATACTCAACGATTTAAAACAGCGCTGGCAAATTGAAACCAAGGGCAATTGTGTATATGTATCCGCCATTGAAAAAACAAATATAGATACGCTGCGGCAAACGATCTTAAACACAGTAAGAGATGTATACCGCATCCGCTATCCGTATAAAGCAGAATTCTTTTATTGAGGAAGTTGCCCGCAGATTACGCTGATGTCGCAGATATAAAACATTGTTCTGCGTGATTTGCGTAATCTGCGGGCCAATTAAAAATGGACACCAACAAAAAATACACCTGGCATAAAATAGCCGACAGCATTGCAGCAATTGATTTTGCAGGCAACGGCTTAGCCATGCTGGAAGTAAATAATAAAACCATTTGTGTTGCACTACATAACAACCAGCTTTTTGCCTGCGCCCAAAAATGCCCTCATGCAGGCGGAATACTTGCGGATGGCTATATAGATGCGTTGGGCAATATTGTTTGCCCCATGCACCGCTATAAATTCAATTTACAAAATGGCCGGAACACCAGCGGCGAAGGTTATTTTTTAAAAACTTTTCCTGTAGAGGTCAGGGAGGAAGGCGTTTTTGCAGGCTTTCCTGAAAATAACCTGTTTGGCTGGCTGAAATAGTTAAGTTTATTTTTTTTCCAAAAGCTAAAATGCCTTACTTTTGCCCTCCCTAAAAAGGGATATTCCTCCTTAGTCGTATTTTTTCATTGCGACGCAGGAGTAATAGAAAAACAAGATCCCGGTTTCTATCGGGACTCAGTTGAGAAAAATAAATTCCTCCTTAGCTCAGTTGGTTAGAGCATCTGACTGTTAATCAGAGGGTCGCTGGTTCAAGTCCAGCAGGGGGAGCCATAGTAGACAAGCCTTGATTTTTCAAGGCTTTTTTTATTTTCCTTTATTTGTAAAGGCTTGTCTGTATTGCTTAACAGAGCTAAAACCTCATTTAGTCTTGTGGTTCGATAATTTTTCTCAGAATAATATAGTTTTTCGGGAAATATCGAACCCAGTATAAATTTTTTTAAATTCCACAATATGTATCTTTCCCGTGTAAGCAACATTTCTAAGCATGTCTAAAAACCCCTGTTTACTGAGTTTTAATCTACTTTTATTCATGTCCTTTCTCAGCTGATCACTAGGCTTCTGATTCTTTGCAATTTCTTTAAATGCTTCACTTACAAGTTCAGATTTTTCATTTTTTATTAGTGTTGACTTCCCGTTTGCATTCCTAAAATTATTGTAACCTATGGGTGATGTTTCAGTCCATGAACCAGCCAATCTTGCGTAATTTGGACGTTGTACGGATATATAAGCAACACGCAGTAAAATAAAAAGGGGCGAAGGATAAAAATCCAGCCCCGTTTTAAATCCAATATCCTATGAAAAACCGATACAAAGGTATGCGGCTGATGTATTATAAAGGTTACATGGCCTAAGGTTTAAATTGCATAATTCACATATTGAGTCTCGTTCATTAAAAGTAAGTTGGAAAAACAACCTGGGCAATAGAGTGAATTGGTACCAGGCTTTTAACCGAATAAATTACACATAGAATTTGAAGTGGTTTCGGAGAAATTGTTTTAGAACTATTATACAACAATGTTATTAGTTCGAGGCATTTGGTGGTAATTATTATATTGAGAATTAAACATCAAATCAACATCGTGTTTGAACATGTTCATTCATACCCACTTTTTATTACAGTCAGCAGCAATTTAAATCTGCCATTGGGCTTTATATGACTTGGTTTATGAGCTGGTATAAGTATACCTTCTCCTGTTTGAAGCGTAGCAGCCTTCCCATCAACTTCAATGATTGCACTACCATCAATTATTTGAGCATAAGTGTCGAAAGGAGATGTTTTTTCATTCAACCCTTCACCACTTGCAAATGACAGGGCATTTATCGACCCTGTTGTCTTTTTCATGATTGATTTGCTTACAACAGCATTGTGCTCATACTCTATTAGTTCAACGATAATATGAGCTGCTCCTTTTTCTATTTCGCCATCCTTATTAGGTAATTTTTCAAGTTCCTTGGTATCCATTATTTTTTAATTTAACACACAAAAATACAGCCTCTATTTACTGAAAGCCTTACAGAATCAAAGAAAAAATTTGTATCATTCACACATATTTAATATTTTTTGTTTTCAGATTAAGGAAAGGAAAAAAGTAAAAAGACTGAATTAGGTATCCAGTCCTTTTTTATATCTGAAACCACTCCGATAATTTTATTGATTTTGAAAAAGGGGGTAGGATAAAAATCCTGCCCCGGTTATTTATCCAATATCCTATGAAAAACCTACTGCAAAGGTAACAGGAGGATAATCGAGACTGATGTATTATTCAAAAGTAGATTTGTATATTTCACAGATATACTTAATAAAAACACAGTTCCAATTCAGCTGAAATTATTCAGAAATATCCATTTTTATTTCATTATTCTTTTTCTTATAGAAAGCAGGGGAGAAACCAGTGATCTTCTTAAACTGATGCGACAAATGTGCCACACTGCTGTATTGCATAGCATAGGCGATTTCCGTGAGGTTATGTTCGCCATGCAATAATAATTGCTTAACTTTTTCAATCTTTTTGGTAATAATGAATTGCTGAATAGTGATGCCCTTTACTTCAGAAAAAATATTGGACAGGTAGGTGTAGTCGTAATTTAATTTCCTGCTGATGTAATCAGAATTATTGCTGATTAGAAATTCATCTGAAGCAATCATTTCGCCAATTGCCAGTATTATTTTTTCGATAAGTATGCTTTTAAACGCTGCACGGTCTTTTTGCAGGGTGAGGTCGGTGAGAAGAATACTTAAAATAAGTTTGTTTTCTAAAACCAAAGTGTTTACGGACATCAGCGCAGGAATAGGTTTGCCATTTTTTGTAAACAGGTATAACTCGTCTTGCGAATAGTTACTCCAACCCTGCCTGAATAAAAGCATGTAGGCCTTTTTTGAAGCCTCCTCAATAAAATAGCTCAGTTTTATTCCAATTACTTTTTCCAGTGGAAGGCCAACCATATTTGCAAAATAGGAATTGCAATACAAGATCATCCCTGCTTTACTAAGGGTAACTGCACCTTCGTGCATTTTTTCAATTAATATCCGGTAGGTTTTATCTGCTGTTGGTTCAGTATATATCTTAACTGCTTTTTTATGCGCCACTACCAATGCATCTATATGGCCTGCCTTTATAGCGTCCATACCCCGTGTTACTGTAAGCAATTGGTTCCGTAATGCGCCATTTTCTTTGGTAAGTTTACGTATTTGTTTTAAAAGTTGTGTTACATTTTTCATTTAATATCCACACGCATTAAACCAGGTTAAGCTCTTTCAGCACCATTTTAGTATCAGAAAGATCTCCAATTACACGCTCTTCCGGTAAGGGAAATTTTTTTATCAGCACGGGCACTGCAATGATATTTTCTGTGAGTGATAAAGAGGGTTGCTGGTAAATATCAATGATCTCCAGTTCGTACCTTCCCTTTAAATATTGCTCACAAATAGCATTAATATTTTTTACTGCACGTACAGAGTTGGGTAATATACCTGTAATGAATAGCCGAAGTACATAAGTTTCGCCAGCAGCAGGTAGTGCAGCTACTTTAACTTCTCTTTTTTTTACTATTTTTTGTGCCATGGAGATCAAGTGATTTAGCAAATAAAATAATTATTCCAATTAATTTGTACCGGCACCAGGTACTTCATTAGCGTGCTGTTTCTTTTAAACCATTTGATGCTTTGGATGTAGATAAATTCTCATGCTCCTTTAGCTTCCTTTTAAAAGCAACTGCAGTGCTAACTCTATCTGTAGCAACAGGACCAAGTGCAATCCCTTTATCTGAAATGATAAACCTTTTCACTTCGTTGGAGTGTGCCATGCCTCTGGATTTCATCACACATAAGCTCCTGGTCCGTTCACCATCCACTTCTATATCCTGCACCATCATCCAGGTATCCACCATTGATGATATACCTTCATCACTGGGATTGCGCTCTATTGAACCCACTGTTATTGCTGCGGTAAACAGTACAGTAATATCCTGGGTTTTTAAAAAATCAACAAACCTGGTGAGCATCGATCTGATATCACTATTCGGGCCCTCCGTCATTAAATTAGTAATTGGATCCAAGATAACAACAGCAGGTTTGAACTCAGTTATTCTCTTTTTAATTGCAATAAAATGCAATTCAAGATTTTGCAAAGTAGGCCTTGAATAATAGAAAGTAAGTGTTCCCGCTTTGATCAAAGGATCTAAATGAAACCCGATAGAACCCATATTTCTTATTACCTGGTTGGGTGCTTCTTCAAAAGCGCAAAAAAGACAACGCTTTTTTTGGAGGCAGACATTATGTGCAAATGCAGCTGCTATACTTGTTTTTCCGGTGCCGGCTGTACCGGAGATCAAAATACTGCTGCCAGCATAAAAGCCTTTTTTACCCAGCATTTCATCCAGGTCTGTAATGCCTGAAGAAATTCTGTTTGAACTCGATTGCTGCTGCAATGCTTCGCTCACCAATGGAAAAACTGAAATCCCCTTTTCCTCAATTATAAAAGGATATTCGTTATTGCCATGCATTGAACCCCGATATTTAATAATCCTGATGCGCCTGGTGGCAATTTGATTGGTTACACGGTTACTCAATACCATTACGCAATCAGCTATATGTTCCTCCAGCCCGTGACGGGTTAACAAACCATCTCCCACTTCTGCAGTAATGACAGCCGTTACCTGCTTTTCTTTTAACCAGGTAAGCAATCTTTTAAATTCTGAACGGAGAATGAAAGAATCCAATCCGAAAAAAAGTGCATCCAGTGAATCAAGTACCACACGTTTTGCGTTCACTTTATTAATGGCTTGTTCAAGCCGCACAAATAACCCTTCCAGGTCATACTTTCCGGCTTTAAGTATTTCATAGCGGTTGATCTGTAAATTTTCAAGGTATAATTTATTTTCCTCCACCAATTTATCCAGTTTATATTCCAGTGATTTAGCATTGAGTACCAGCTCATCTGTTTTTTCTTCAAAAGACAAGAATATACCTGGTTCGTTATACAGTGTGATCCCGTTCACCAAAAATTCCATTGCAAATATTGTTTTTCCGCACCCTGCACTTCCCAGCAACAACGAAGTACGGTTTTTGGGAACTCCACCATCGGTAATATCGTCCAATCCCTGGATACCAGTAAGCGATTTGGGAAATTTGAAACTGCTTGCTTTCGATTGTTTAACTTTTTGTTGCTTCATGTTTGAGTATTAATTTCTTAGTGTTGCTGATAAAATTGGACAGCTCAAAACTTAACTAGCAAAGCTCAGTCAATAAAAAAGAAAATGCTTATACAATTACATAAAAGAGTTGCATCGTTCATACTTTTTGTTTAGTGGGTTATTAAATTAAACGAATCCATGCTTACCCATGCAATTCTGAATGGTGTTGTTGATTATTGCTCTTAAAGCGTTTATGGGAAGCGGCTAAATCTTTCACGGTTTACGACATTTTCTGTAATTTCTTAAAATATTGCAAAAGCTAATACAGGCAGATGTTTCAGCGAATTATCACTGTTTTTCCAATTTCCCCAAATCTTATTCACAAACCAGAATAATAGTGATTTAATTCTGCCAAACTTTATAGCAGGGGAGCAGAAAGAAAAGAAAACCCAAGCGCCTTTGTCCGTAAACTGTAGGTCATCTTCAGCTATCGTTATAGTGGGCATGCTATTCTCCAGGGCATACCGAACAATTTTGTTTATGGGTAAGTGAGATGCCTTTTTTGGGATTTTGGAGATCTGTGATTCCAGGCCAGAAACATCCTTTAGCCCCTGCGCTTCAAGTTGCTCTATAGCAGACACTTGCCGGTCAACCCGCTAGCAAGATTAATAACCTGTATGACATTATCCATGTAAAAATATACCTTTTATCGTTTATTCTTCATTTCGCATTTTGCAAAATGAAGAATATTGTATAGCTTTGAAATATGAGAAAACATAACGGCATGAGGCCACAGGACGTGGCGATCCTGCTTAAGATCATAGCGATAGATAAGGGAGACTTCCAGCTGATGCAGCTGGCAGGATCCCTTTTTGTCAGTCTTTCCGAGGTGTCGGAGTCACTGAACCGGAGCCGCACAGCCAAACTGCTTGACTATGACAAGAAAAGAGTGAACCGACAGAATTTCTTTGAGTTCTTACAGTATGGGGTACGATATGTATTCCCCCAGGTTCCGGGGACAATGGTAAGGGGAATTCCAACAGCGCATTCCCACCCCTACATGAAAGATATTTTTTCCAGTGAATTGAATTATGTGTGGCCCGATAGTAAGGGCGAAATGCTGGGGTTGGAGATCGCACCCTTTTATCCCCGGCAGGCCGAAGCTGCCCGCCTTGATGATCAGTTTTATAAACTGCTGGCACTCGTTGACGTTATACGGGTCGGGAAAACAAGGGAGATAAAAGTAGCTGTTGATGAACTGAAAAAAAACATATTATATGAGCCACAGGGATAACATCTTGCGGATAAAATCAGTGGATAATGCTCTCGGTGATCTGAGAGATAAAGTGGTCTATGTAGGTGGATCAACTATCTCTCTTTATGCAGATAGGTATGTGCAGGAGGTGAGAGTGACTTTAGACGTCGATGTACTGGTGGAGCTGTTGAATTATAATGAACGGATAGCATTGGAACAAAAACTGCATAAGATAGGCTTTGAGAATGATTTTGAATCAGGGATTATCTGTCGTTACAAGTACGGTAGCACTATCGTTGACATTGTGCCCACCATCGAAGCGCCAATGGGATTTACTAACCGCTGGTATGCTGAAGGCTTTACCAACGCTGTTGACTACACGATAGATGAGTTGCATACCATAAAAATATTGACGGTGCCTTATTTCCTGGCGACCAAACTGGAAGCCTATAAGTCCAGGGGCAAAGGAGACGGGAGGATGAGCAGGGACTTTGAGGATATCGTTTTCGTGCTGGAAAACAGGACAGCAGTATGGGCGGAACTTGATGTGATGCAGGGTAGCATTAAAGATTACCTCAAAGAAAGCTTTGCCGAACTCCTGAAAAATCCAAACATTTACGAATGGGTGGACAGCCACGTAGAAAGAGGATCACCTCCGCAAACCACGGAGATCATCTCGGCGTTGAGGAAGTTTTGCGCTTAAATGATGACTGCCATCATGAGCGTTGAAGAAGATTAAATCAAAACAGGGAAAAGCATGAACCCGGTCGAATGAATAATTGCGCAGACCACAATGCAGTGTTATCTTTTCAGGTTTTTATAAAACCTTTTCATCAGAAAAAATGGATGGCATAAAGCCATCCATTTTTGTTTTTATATATTTTGATAAAGAAAATGGGAATGGGTGGATCTCAGGCCACTGAAGGCAATAGCATTGTAAATTTTAAAGATGACAAATGTCATTTTACCGTCGTAGATAACGGCAGGGGTTTTATTAAAGCCACCATAAATTATGGGATTGGGTTAAAAAAGCATCGGGTCGGGAATAAAAGAATTAAATGGAGCGCTGCAAATTTATTCCAGGACCAACAGAACTATATTAAACGGAACCTTTCCTGTTTTTACATAAAAGCATAGTAAAAACAACATAAAAATAGTGATAATAACCAATGTTTTTAAGACTGCAACCTATTTGAAATAATCTTCGTCTTCAAGCCAGTACCATCTAACTACCGCTAATATATTATACTAAAAAGAATGGCGATCATATATTGATTCGAATATGCCTGCTATTTAGTTTAATAAAAACAGCAGGGATAAGGGCAACACAAATTTCCAAACATAAAAATAAAATTATGAAACAAATATTCATTTTAAAATTTCATGGAAATCTTATCAAGCAAATAACCTTTTTATCAGTAACACTGTAACACAAACAGTTTGAATGTTTTTTTGCTTTAAACTTTTTTTTGAACCATACCTCCTATTGTAAAGCCATTGGCTTATTTGTTGAAAAATTCTTCACATTAAAAATTGATGATTATGATTTCAGCTTTACGGATTGGTTTTACAATTTCAAGCAATTATTTCTATGGGAAAAAGAAATGGATAATAACAACGCTGCTATTGTTATTAAATATGGTTGCAGGCGCAGCAATATTTACAGTTAGTAATTTCAACAATTCCGGTGCAGGTTCACTCAGGCAGGCCATACTTTCTGCTAATGCAGCCGGTGCCGGACCGCATACTATTGAATTTACAACAGGAGCAGGTACAATTTCTCTCACAACCGCATTGCCTGCCATTACAGTATCCGATATTACTATTGACGGTGGAGGTATTATCACTGTAGCGGGTCCTGGAGGTGATAATGCTCTTAATCTTTTTGTATTAGGTAACGGCGCCAATAATACC
>Ga0068859_100002798_pt1 | contig 17671 bp, 14 predicted proteins | sample KBSSwiS22_FD_66585 | JGI IMG/M metagenome (GOLD analysis project Ga0068859, IMG submission 66585) | Switchgrass rhizosphere microbial communities from Kellogg Biological Station, Michigan, USA - KBS Switchgrass S2-2 | ecosystem: Host-associated > Plants > Roots > Rhizosphere > Soil ...
CCGCACGACCGTCGCACGCCGCATCGTCCTTGCCACTGCCTCTGTCGCGAATCTTGACCCCGCGGTCCAACTTCGCACGCGCCTCTCTCCGGAATCGCGGCTCGACGCCGCTCCGCCCTTGCCGTACTCCACACCCATCGCCTCGGGGGACCCATGAACCGCGCTCGCCTGCTCCCCGCCCTGTGCCTGTCCGCCGCCCTGCTGGTACCACCCGCATCCGCGCAGCAAGCGCCAGCGTCGCGCGACGCCGCACCACCTGCACCCGCCCGCGACTGGGTGGCCGCCAGCAATGCCAACACCCGGCTCGTCCTCCAGGCCCAGGCGCGCTTCGACCCCGAGGATGCCTCGGCCAACGGCCTGAGCGCCTATGACGGCCTTGCCGCCGATCTCGCGCCCAGGCTCGATCAGCGCCGCGCGGCGGTGATGACCACGCTGCTCGCCGAGTTGCGGCGCCGTCGTGCAGCCGAGCGGGATTCGCGCGTGCGGCAGGATCTCGATATCTTGATCCAGTCGGTCGCCGACGACCTCGAAGGCACGCGGCTCCGGCGCAAATATCTGCTCACCTGGATCGATGCGCCGCGCACGATGTTCGCCGGGCTCAAGGGCCTGCTCGACGATCAGGTCGCGCCCGCACGCCGCGCGAAGGCGGTCGAGCTGCTGCGCCGCTACGTCGGCGACTGGCCCGGCAGCGTGCCGCTCACCGATCGCGCGCGCGCGATGTTCGAGGAATTGCGCCGCCCCGGGCTGCTCGGGCCCGACAAGGTGCTGGTCGATAACGCGCTGGCCAATGCCACGACCTACGCGCAGGGCGTGCGCAAGCTGTTCGCCAAATACCAGGTCGCGGGCGCGGACGCCGCGCTTTCCAGGCTCGACGCACAGGTCGCTGCCTATGCCGCATGGACCCGCGCCACCATCCTGCCGCTCGCGCGCGCCGATCACCGGCTGCCCCCCGAGCTCTACGCGTTTCGGCTGCGCGAATATGGCATCGATATCGATCCGCGCACGCTGATCGCCCAGGCGCAGATCGAGTTCGCCGAGACGCGCGCCGCGATGACCGCGCTAGCGCCGCGCGTTGCCGCCGAAAAGGGGCTCAAGCCGGGCAGCTACGCCGACGTCATCCGCCAGCTCAAGGCGGCCACCATTCCGAACGACCGGATCGAGGCAAGCTATGCCGAGGTCAATCGCATCAACGAAGCGGTCATTCGCCGCGAACGCATCGTCGATCTGCCGGCGCGCGCGCTCAAGATGCGGCTGGCGAGCGAAGCCGAATCCGCCGCGTCGCCCGCGCCGCACATGGAGGCGCCGCCGCTGGTCGACAACAAGGGCGAATATGGCAGCTTCGTGCTGCCGATCGGCCTGACCGGCCAGGGCCCCGATGCCGCCTATGACGATTTCAATTTTCCCGCCGCGCAATGGACCGTGATCGCGCACGAGGGGCGGCCCGGCCACGAGCTGCAATTCTCGGCCATGATCGAGCGCGGCGTGTCGCAGGCGCGCGCGCTCTATGCCTTCAACAGCGTCAACGTCGAAGGCTGGGCGCTCTACGCCGAAGCCGAAATGCTGCCGCACCACCCGCTCGACGGGCAACTCATGGCGCTGCAGGCGCGGCTGTTGCGCGCGGCGCGCGCGATGCTCGATCCGATGCTCAACCTCGGGCTGATCTCGCTCGACGATGCTCGCCGGATCCTGCTCGATCAGGTCGTCTGCTCGCCGGCGATGGCGAAGCAGGAGATCGAACGCTACACTTCGCGCGCACCGGGCCAGGCCGGCAGCTATTTCTACGGCTACACCCGCATCCTGCGCCTGCGCATCCAGGCCGAGCTGGCGCTGGGCGACCGGTTCGACCGGCTCGCATTCAACAACTTTCTGCTGAGCCAGGGCCTGCTCCCGCCGGCCATGCTCGAGAAGGCGGTGATGGAGGAGTTCGTGCCGCGCAGCGGGGATCGGGTTGAGGGTTTCGCTGACAGTCCACACCATGCTCTGAATTCGTCGCGGCACGATGTCCGAGCGCACGATATCTCCCGATGGGTGACGGTTTTCTGCCCTAATTTCAGCCATTCAGCCTACCTCGGCGCGATACCGGAACCTGCTGTTCGATTGCTCGCTCATGGCGACGATCGGGAACGCCTGGCATTGGGACATTGTAGTCAGGCAACTTTGCATCGCGTGCACCCAGAAAGCGGTTGGAGACAACCCTGCAACAAAATCGGCAATAGTATTGCAGAGATTTTTGTTCCCGCGCACTGTCGTGACCTCCGCGGTCGCTAGGCCATTGCCGCTCGCGGCAAGCGGACGACTCGAAACTCTCAGAGAGTGGATTTAGAATTCAGTTGATATAGAATTCCAAATTTCGGACGGGGGAACGCGAATGTTGGACATCCTAACGAGGATTGTCATTCCGATTTTAACTTTTGGGCTCGGGATTTACGCTACATTCTGGTTCCAAAGGCGCACTGCTCAAAATGCAGTCAGGCGTGAAAATCTAGCTCGCGTTTCTCAATTGTGTGCCCAATGGTACGCCCAAATTAGGTCAGTTGTAGACATGAATTTGAACGAGAACGGTGAAGCGCGCCTCAACAGGCAGCATGACTATCTTCGTAGCCGCGAGATTTTGCCGAACCTCATTGAATGTGTGGCCACACTACGCCACATCGGCCGGGACAAAGAGCTCTTGAGCGCCATTGAGGAGTTTCTTGCGGCTTTGACGACCAATGACTCTTCATCGATCCGGGACGCGCTTCAGTGCCCGAATTCTACGATCCAGTGCAGTTTGGAATCTGACACTTTCATCGAGCTTCCACAGATTGATACCAAAGAGAAGCGCTATCAATTCGTAGCAGACGTCGATCGGCGCTTGCAGAACGTAAATCGTATGGCGGGCCAGTCACTGGCGCGCTAAGCTATAAGGTTGACGATTATATAGCCGATTGAAAATAAACATTTACGTGTGGTACAAAATTGCGGATCTGTTGCAGGAATTCGGGGGACGCTATACTGAACTCGGTTGGCGTCTCCGACGCAGCAGCCGTGTTTCGTCCGCCGGAAGCGAGAGCGCGAGCAGTCGGCGTCAGGAATCCCCGGGCTGCCGCGCGCCGGAACCGGATCCTATTGACGAGCTTCACGGAATTCCGTGCGCGTCGAGCCAGGCGATTGTCGCGGGCATCCGGCCTTTAACGGCCTGCGCCCGCACTGTGCCGTTTACATCTTTCGCACGTGGGTCGGCTCCGCTGCGCAGCAGGATCAAGGCAACGCGGTCATCGTCGGTCGACAGCAACGGGGTGGTACCATCCTTGTCGCGGGCATTCGGGTTCGCGCCATGCGCAAGCAGAAGCCGCGCGAGTTCGGGGGAATCGCAGCCCATCAGCGCGGTCCAGCCAAGGTGGTCGCGGGCCTCCAGCGGAACGCCCAACGCGATCAGTGTCTGGGCCAGCTCCAATTGCTTGTCGGGATGTCCTTCGCAGGTTGCTGCGCTTCCTCGAAGCGCGGTCAAGCCTGTCCCGCTTTCCCCAGGGGTGTGAGGATCGGCACCGGCCTTCACCAGCGCGCGTGCAATGCTGGCGCTGCAGCCGATTTCGTTCAAAGCCTCGGTCAGTGCCGCACGCGGTGCGGCTGCGAGTGCGCCGTGTTCGGCAAGCGTGTCGAACAAAGCCTCGTTCCCGCGCGCCGCTGTCGCGCGTACCAATATCGTCCCCAGCGCCTGGTCCCCGATCCTCGCGTCGAGAGGCACGCCGCGCTCGACCAACTTCGCCAACAGCGTCTCGATGCCCTCCGGCGGACGGTAACCAAACAGTTTGGATGCGGCGGCAGCCGCCAGCATTGCGGCTGAACGCGACCTATAGTCGAAATGGGCTTCGTCGAGGCCATCGAGGGTCTGGAGGTTGCCGTTTACCCAACGCGCGCTGCCGGCAACCGCATCGACCGCCTCTTCCAGATCGCGAACAGCCTGGGGCATCTTCGCCATCGTGCCGATATAGTCGGTCACGGTCTTGCTGGCCCTTCCGACGCGGACAGCAAGCATCTGCGTCGAATTGTCGGTTGCGCCGTAGAAATATTCTTTCCGTAGTCCCCAGAAATGCGCGGCTCGGAACCGATCGAGCAGACCTGCCGCTGCCATGGGGTCGATATGCGCCGTGTGACGGCCAGGCATCAGAACGTTGTTGCCGTTATATTCGAGATGAACCTGGGCCGCCGTGCCCTTGAAATGGTCGCCACCGCTCTCGAACTCGACCAGTCCGTCGCCGTGCACCGTCACGCGGTAATCGGGGCAATTGCCCAAGCATGCGCCGCGGTCGAGCGTAATTTCGAAATCCGAAGGGTCGGCACGCGGAAATGCAATTGCCGCGTTCGGGGGAATTGCCTGCTTCAGGTAGCTGATGCTCACCCTGCCGACGACGTTCACTGGCTTCCCGTCGAATGTCTGCGGGCGGAACGTCCATGCGCGAACCGCGGCCAGCGCCGGCGCAGGATCGAGCTTCTGGAAATTGTCCACGGATTGAGCGGCGATCGCCTTGCCCGTCGTGTCGACGGTCACAAGCACGGAAAGGTCGGAGAAGCTGCTCTCCTTTCCCATCACCGTCGTTTCGCCACTAAGCCGCTGATCGTCGAGGGTATGAAAACCGATCGTCGGCGCCGGCTCGGACGCGTGACATGCGCTAACGGCGGCAAGCCAAGGCAGAACACAGCACGTCAGCGGACGATCGAATCGCATGGTCACTTCCCTCGGGAGGAAGAGCATGGCGGCCGACGTGGGGGGTGGCAACGCGGTGTGTCTTAGCCAAGCGGCGTCAAAGGCAGATCTGAGCGTTAGTGGTGGTCATTCGGCCAGATGGAAAAGTTTGTCGAAACTGGGCCTTTCGTTATCGAGCTGCCAGACGCGGTTGATAGGGATTGGTTGACAGTTCGATCCTATTGCCCATATCAACCACCGTTCATCAACTGAGCTATGTATGGCCGAGCATGAAACCTCCAGCGCCGCAGCGGCTGAGCTTTTGGCGCGCCTGTATGGAAAGGGGTATTCCGCGTCGGCGCCGCGTTTCCATGGGGGTGGTCCGGCGGTCGAAAGTCGTAATGATTGGCTGCTGTTCACGGCTCTCACCGACTATCTTGAGCGAAACCCGCTGGAGCGGCATCGGCTTTCGGACGAGTTGCGCGCCACGATAAAGGTGCCGTCCGGCTATCCGACCAATGCTCCGGTGCTCGCCGGCATGCTCCCGAATTATTGGCCGCAAGGCAGCCACAGTACTGTTGCGCAGCTCCACTCAAATTTCGACTATGATCGGCAGGTCGCGATTTGCGACTTTGCGCAGCTAGACGCTTATCGCAGCGATGTTGCCTCGCTTGCGCGCTTTTCGCAACGCGTCGATCACGCAACCTTCTATCTTTTCGTCGCTGTCGATCGCCGAATCGACAGCCATCAGTGGCGTAAGCCTGGGGTCAAGATACGCAAGGCGCCGAAGAGTTTGTATGGCGCGCTCGCCCAAGAGTGTTTTGCGCGCTGGCATTCTGCTCGCGAGTTGATCATGTTCGACTGGTCCCTGTCCGAGACAGCCGAGCGGCTTTATCGCACTGCCTTTTGGAGTTTGTGCGAGCTGACCCCGGCTGACACACAGCTCAAGGGCCTATTCGAGCACGACCGCTATCGCGCTTGCCGCGAGCTCGTCCGCCATGTCGATGCCTATGCCGATCAGCTGGCGCTCGCGACCAATCTTGCCGAATGGATCGATGAGGATGCCAAGGCCGAGGTGAAGGCAGCGGACAAGGCACGCCTCAATGATGTTCAGGAAGCGTTGCTTGAGCGGGCGGGTCAACGCCTGACTTTGACCGAGGCGGCCGAGCGTCTCGGTATGACGCGTCAGGCGGTGCATAAGAAGATCAAGACCGGCTCAGCACTAGGGCTAATGATTGGAGAGACTTTGGTGCTTCCGTCCGCGCAGTTGGTCGAAAGCCACGGCGGAACGTCGGTCGTTGCGCATCTAAAGGATCTTCTGACGCTATTTTCAAGGGCGGGCGCCGGCACTTGGTCGGCGCTACAATATCTTATCGATCCGGATCCCGCGCTCGGCGGCACTACGCCGCTCGATCGACTGAAGGCCGGCGACGTCGTTGCGGTAATTGCGGCAGCACGCGCCTATCTCGGCCAGGATGAAGGATAGTGGCCGCCGCCCTTCCGGCACTACCGGATGACTGCCTGGTCACCCGGCTCGCCGAGGGCAGCCTCATTACTCGTGTGCATGATAAGGATTATTCCCCGCTTTTCTTCGGTCCGAAGCCCGGAAGTCCTCCGAGCAACCGGTTCGATGCGCCGGCCGGCGAATTCCGGACGCTCTATGCAGCGAAGTCGCTGACTGGCGGGTTTGTCGAGACAATGCTGCGACGTGCGGCAAGAATTGTCGCTCAGCCCTTTATCGATCAGCGCGCCTGGTCGGTGCTGCGCCTGAAAACCGATTGTGACGTCGCGCTCCTCCATGGTGAGGGTCTAGTTTTTCATGGGGTCACTAACGACATCTGTGCTGGTAATGACTATGGCCCGTCGCAGCTCTTGGCGCTGGCGCTGTTCCAAAAATTTCCAGTGCAGGGCATCGCCTATCGCGCCCGGCACAATAACGACGAGATATGCTACGCGATTAACGACCGGCTGAGCGCTGGTGATCTGGAGTTACTCGAGACGCACAGGTTCGCGGATCATCCTAGGCTCGTCGACAATTTGCTGCGCCAACATGGCGCCGTGCGCGATCCTGGCACCGCACTGCCGCCGCTAACCGCTCTCCCCTGATCTGGCGATTTTGACCTCTAGCGGGGGTTACGATGACAGTGCATTCAATTGATGGCCCGCGATCCCTGCGGACAGCTGTCGAGAGATAGGTTGGATGTCACAAAAACGCTGGCGTGCTTCTTAGTTTAGTATGATGTAGCTTGGCCATTTGGTAGGCAACGCGAAGCTTCGCACTTCGTGCGGCCGATGATCGCTTTTCCGCCGTAGAACGCCCCTCCGGTCAGCTATCCAGCCGCCTATCTCCCATTTGGATGGGCCGCCCGCTGCAATGAGCATGACCGGTCGTCGCACGCGGCGAGCAATCCGATGCAAAGTTTGGTGGTCCCTGGAGCTCATCTCGGGCACTCCGTCGGGGTGCGTATGCCAATCGCCGAGATAGTCGAGGTCGCCTGATGTGCTCGAGAATGCCTCTCGGATCCGCCTAAGCTGCCATGCATGGTCGGGCACGAACGCGAACCGCCCGTGGAGCGATGCTGGCCCTGGGCCGAGCAATCCTGTTATGATGCGATCGTCCCCGTCACGCCAGCCTAGCAACACTCCGCCGGCCTCGAGGGGTGAAGACGCCCACCCTCTAATGAGATCGCCTCGGCCACATCGTCGGAAAGCCAGACCGTCACTTGTTTCCGCAGGCGCAACGTGGATGAGGGGTGATCGCATCGGCGTCCCATCGTGGCAGGATCCGCCGGTCGCCTTCCTTGAGGCTCAAGGTTGCAAGCTGCCATTCACCCGGATCATACGCCTCGGGCGCCATCAGGCCGATCGCGCTTCGAGTGATTTCCAGCGACACCTCCTGCAAATCGAATGCGCCGCCCGAGAACGTCGGAGCATTGCAACCGACCGGAAAAACCATTCCAGTTTCGTCGATCGTCGGAAGCGGTAACGCGCCGTCAGCCCAATGTTCGTGGAGACACACAAAGCAGGCCGATAAGCTAATGGGGAAGCGGGCCACGACGCCACCCACCGCGCCTAACGTTCCGTAGCCAACGACGAAGGGTTTGCCGGCTTCACGCGCCATGAACGCCATCGCGTGCTGGATTTCAGTCGATGCCGTGGCGTCGATGACGACGTCGGCCGCACAAATCGCCCGATGGATTTGTGCGATGGGATTTTCGCGCATTTGCGCTGCAATCTTCGCGTCGGCGGTCGCGGCGCCGACTTGGCCGTTTAATGCGACACTTTTTGTGAAGGGATAATTCCGGACCAGGAATTCTTGAAGCGCGACAGTCTTTCGCAGACCCCATGCCTGCCGTCCGAGCGGCCAACGAACAGTGTTACCGGGTTCAACAAGATCGTAGTCGCAGAACGCGATTTCCCCAACGCCGGCCCTGGCCAGTTCGATTGCTGCGAAAGCGCCAATCGCACCACAGCCAACCAAAAGCACCTTTTTGTCCCGCAAAGCTCCCGCGATGGGCAGCCTCGAGAACATGTCCTCGGAAACTCGGTGCCCTGTCGCGAGCGTGACGCGCCGCTTTTTGCCGTTTTCGGCACGGCTCACTACGAACAGCCAACCGTTGCCCTGCTGACCGTATTCAAGCTCTTCGATGACCGAGATCGCAGTGATCGCCGTCGTCGCGCTCGCTAGGTCCGCCATCTCCTGACGCATGGACGCGCTCGGCCCGATCAAGCGGTCGATCTCCGCGTCGGCAAGCTCAAGAAGCTGTCCGGCGTCGTCAGGAAGCGGAAGCGAAGGCGAAAGCCGCACCCAGCGGCCGATCACTTTGGCGGGCTCTCCCAGGCGCTGGGGTAAATCGAACGGCGGCGCCAACCAGCGGCCCGACGTAGGAAGGACTTGGTTGAGCACGGCGTCAAAAGCTGGGGGATCAGTTATGACGGTCCTGTTTTGCGCCAGGAAGACTGCCTTGCCGAACCCGGCTTCTGGTAGGCTTTGAGCTCCAGAGAAGAAGACTGCGGATGCCTCTTCCGCCTCGCTGATATAATATCGAGTGATCGGGTCCGCCGCATTCTCTTCCGCAGCGGCGGCGCGAGACCAATCCTCGATTCGCCGAGCCTCAATCGCCTGGTCGATCCGGGGTAGCTGTTCCGCGATCATGTCCGCAACGAGTTCACGTCCCGTCCATTGTCCACTTTCCTGGGTCAGAAGGCAAAGAGCGCTTGTGAAAGGATTCTGATGTCGTTCGAGGACTAGGTCCGGCGCTGCCACCGCCGGCCTGCAAAATGGGTGAAGCGGGGAAAACCCGACTTGCAGCTTCGTCTGACCGCCCGGGCCCGGCCAACTCACGTCGAGCCGGATCAGGCCGCGGTGGCGAGATTCATTCAAGATCACGGCTCCGTGGCGCCCGAACGCGTCGAGCTCTCGCTGGTGACGATCCGGCCAGCGGATCCACCAGTCGAGCGACCGAGCCTTAGCGACCAAGACAATTAGCCGACGGGGCGGTGGGACGGAGGCGTGGATGGTACCGGCGGGCCGTCAGGCTGGCCTGGCGTGTGGCTCGGCGGGCCTTTCGGCACATCCGGATGCTCGGAATGCTCGGGATGTTCAGGCTTGGGCATCGTGCGCTCCTTCTTTTCGCAGCGGCTGCGACTCTTGACGGAACGCATTTCTGGACTAATGTCCGGTTCGGGTCCCGATATGGACAGTCCATAACAGAACCGTTCTGAGGTTCAAGTCCAAATCCGGATGGAGGCGTGTGCATGGTTGAAATCGCGCCCGGTGCTCGAACGAGCCCGGGGACATCGGGGATTCCAGCGGAGCTGGAGGCCTTTTTCGCGATCGCCGACCGCTGGAAACTTTCGACCGATGAGCAGATTCGGCTTCTCGGCTCGCCGGGCCGCTCGACCTTTTTCAAATGGAAGAAGGAGGGCGGGGCGCTCCCGACCGATACGCTGGAACGGATTTCTCATTTGTTGAGCGTGTGGAAGGCGTTACGCATTCTTTTCACCGTTGATGAACGGGCCGAGCAATGGGTCCGCCGTAGCAATGATTTTTTCGATGGAGAGACGGCGCTGGATGTGATGCTTGAGGGCGGCGTTGCCGATATTTATCGTGTGAGGTTGTATCTCGATGCGCAGCGCGGCGGCTGAAGCTCGGGTGTTCGATATCGACGCCGACCTATTCCGGTTGATTCCTTCACGGTTTCCGCCGGTGCCAGTATATGAAGGATTGGTCGCGAACGCGCGTTTGGACGAGCTGGTCGCGGTCGAGAACCGGACTAATCCACGACTACGCTCGCAAAATCGGCTGCTGCAAACCTATGGCGACCCGGCGTCCCCTCGCCTGCAGAACTGGAATCTCGCTCCCTTCAAATATCTGAACCCGGAAGGGAGCCGCTTTTTCGGACCGACGCGCCCGGCGCTGGAACTTGCGGACGAGCGGCAGACTGCCCTCGCAGTCTCAGTAGCGCGACGAGAAGTATTCCTCGCTCGGACAAAGGAGCCTCCGATCGGCTTGGATATGCGGCTCCTCAAAACACCCGTACGCGGGAGCTTCCTTGACCTCCGCCATCTGCCGATCGACGCTGCGCGTGACGAACTCTGGCGCGTTGGGGAGGCAGTCGGAGCAGAGGTCGACGGTGTGGTCTACAGGCCGCCGGAACGCCCAAGCGGCATGTGCGTGGCTGTGCTTGGGGCACATGTCCTTGGCCGTTCAGTACAGACAGTTCACTACCGCTTCGCGTGGGACGGTTCGCGCATATCAGTGATTTACGCTTTCGATGATTTAGGTCGGGAGATCCGCGCGGACCTTCTTGGGGGATCGGGCGACGCTCTAGCTGCCTGAGCATGCCGTCCGAAGCTGCTTGCCCATTATCACTGCAGGCGCCGAGCTCATTTCGCGCGCACGGGCGGGCGAAGACTATGGGGAAAATGCCACCTGCGGGTCAGCTGCCGCTCGCGATGCAATTTCTTCAATCTTAACCGCGGCGGGGCAGGGTGGGAGGCGGTGTACCTCAGGAGCCTTAAGGCCGAGTCATGCCCCAGCCCAATCGGTGAAGGAGACGCTACTGTTGCACCTGGTTTCGGAACGCGCGGAGCAGCATCTCGAACTGCTCCGCCAATGCGAGCCGAATGCCAGTCGGTCCGGCTATCGAATGCTCGAAAATCCATTTTTTCTGAAGCTTTGTCCGCGGATGCAGTTCAACGCAGAATCCGACGCACTGGTCCGCGGCATGTATTTGCCGTTGGATTATTGGAAGCTGATTGAGGCCGACGATTCGATGACGGGGCCGCGCGGCGGGCGGATCGTGAGCTATGCGAATGTCGGTCGGTATTTCGATAATACCAGCTTCATCACGCTGGTGGCCAATGCTTGGGTGGGGACCACCATCGAGCAGTCAGCCATTTTGGAACGGCTCACTCGCGAGGTGCTCTCCACAGGCCGAACCGTGACCTTTGCAGTCAAATCCACCAAGTCAGAGCCCTTGGCTGAGACGATTATGGTACCCGTTGAAAGTGACGAACAGGAGCCGCCGCTGCAAACGGTGCCGATCTAGGTTAATAGTGAATATAGTAAAAGGATTGTTGCTGCTGTCGACAGTAGAGCGATAAATTGCGTCTATATTTCGTACTCTTAGTTTAATCGGATAAGGGGGCTCGGATCGCTGCCTGAGTCCGGGAGCGCACAACGAAAAGGGCGGCCCCGGGCGGGACCGCCCTTCGCCTTGGCAGCGCTGCCGCCGTTCAGTCGAGCTTAAAGTAGATACGCAGTGAGCGGAATGTCGCCGGGGTGACGGCATAATGGCCGACGCCGCCCGGTGCCTGCGTCCAGTCGTCCCACGTGAATAGGTACGCGTCGCGGTCGCCGGTGATCGTCCGCGTGCGCTTGGTCACGCGGCCCTGGAAGTGGCCGTAGTTCTCGATATTCGCGGCGTCGAGCTGGCTGGCGTGGATGACGGGGCCGTTCTCCGCGATGACCTTCAGACCGGCGACTGTCTCGGCAGAGCAGCCCGCCATGAAGTCCTCCATCTGGCCGGGCGTCAGATCGACCACGTCCTTGAAGTCGTCGGCGGTAAACCCGTCCGTTATTCCCGACACATCAACCGGGGCCTTGGCGAAGATGAGCCGCTTCAGCTCCTCTTGCGCGGCAGGGGAAAGGCTGCGAATCTCGTCTTTGGTGAGCGTGAGCATGGTGTCTCCATTATTCAGTTTGCCATATGAGGGGGCCAAATGGCCGTTTGGCCCCCTCAAATCCACTTCTGACAGGAGCAGTTGGCAAGGTCAACAGTCAATCTGACCATGTCAAACCAAATTCTCGGGGATTGAAATTCGCGTTCGGCGGCGGCAGCACGATCCTCGGCTACCCTGCCAACCACCTGTGCCTGCGCTGCGCAACCCCTTCGACAGCCAAGGATCGGTAACCGCCCGTGTCCAACTTGCCGGGCGCGCTGGGCAGAGGCGTGCCCCTACGTCGGCTGAGGAAGCCTTGACTTTGATCCTCACATGATTCACCTTTTGTTCACAGCTTGATCCGCATGATGGCGAGAAGCCGATGAGCCGCAAGTCGCCAATTCTGACCTTGAGTCTGCCCAAGTGCCGTCATTGCGGGCGCCCCTGGCGGCCCGGGGAGGGCGTCGTTGCCGACCAAGCGCACTGCAAGAAGTGCGCGAAAGATCGGCAGTCCGCAGCAGTATCCAGCCTTGGCCTCAAGCGGATCACGCCAGCGGACCTCTCGGGCCGCTTCCTCCTGCCAAGGCGCCTCAGGGCGAGCTAGACGCCGAAGAACGCCTCCAACCCCTTCACTGCGTCCGCGCGGCCCACCACACTGCCCGAACCGCCCAGCCTCTTGTTCTGGCCCGCCCCGGTCGGCTCGCTCCAAGCCTGCCACTCATGCTTGCGGGGGTAGAGCCGCTTCCATTCGACTACGATCCGGCGCTTGCCCTTCACCTGCTCCCACCGGATCAGGTCTGCTGTCACGCTCGTCTGCCACGCCTGCAGTGTCGGGACGTTGGCGAGCGCCTTCAGCGCTTGGGCTACGTTCTGGTAGCGGGCCGCGTCGTCGTCGTTGAGCATCTTGCGGATCACACGGCGCCACGCCTTCGGGATGTGCGGAAGCCACCGGAGAGTGTCCGCGAACCCGCCATGCCTAACAATGTCTCTGGGGTCCGGCCCCTCCTCGTACCAAACTTGTCCGTGCAACAGCCGATAGAGCGTCATGCCCAGCGCCCATATGTCGGACTTGGCGCTGGTCCCCTTCCCGTTCCAAACCTCGTAGGCGATGTGGTCGCTGTATCCGGCCTGCGAAGCGTAGCCGAGCACGAGGTCGTCGGTGACGAGGCCAAAGTCGCTGATCTGGGCCTCGCCCTTGCCGTTCAGCAGGATGTTGGCGGGCTTGATATCGCGGTGAACCATACCGCGGGTGTGCATGGCGCTAAGGCCCATCAAGACGTCATTTCCGACCTTGCGGACGGCTGAGAGGGTCATCGGCCCTCTCTCAAAGGCCGATTGCAAAGACCCACCGGGGCAAAAGGCCATGCAGATAACGATGCTGTCGCCGCCCTGCGTTTCCGCGACATGGTGTACCTGAACGACGTTGCGGTGCGTGGCCTTCGCTAGGTTACGTGCCTCGTTGGAGCACCCCTCCTTGTATTCCGCCCATCGAGCGTCATCGTGGTACAGTTCTCTTTTGATGACCTTAATCGCAACTTCGCCGTGGGCCGGGTCTTCGCCAATGTAGACCTCGCCGAAGGCCCCATTGCCCAGCTTCGCTCCCAGTTTCAGGTCGGAGACGTAGTCAGCCATTAGGCGTTCCTTGCCGCAATCAGCAGCATCGCCGCTTCCCGGCTGAGCTTCCGCAGCTCTCCGCCCTCAGTCTTATCCGTCCAGAACGCGTCATCGGCCAGATATTCGTCAACCTTTCGGTCGCCGTAGGTGCGGCTTATCACAGCCTTGGACAGAACCTTGACGGGACATTGAGAGGCCGCCGCGGCGATGACAACGCCACGCACCTCTGCGCTGAGCAAGAAGCCGAGCGTGGCGGAGCCCTTACCCGCCACGGCGCTCGCCTTTACAACAACGCCGTCGATGCCGTTCTCCTTGACATAGTCGGAGCACTGCTGGTGCAGCACGTTGTACGCCTCAGCGCGGTCCCCCTTCTGGACACGCCAAGTATCGTCGGAGTGGATGATGATGGGCTCATCGCCGTCGTCCGGTATTTCTGCGTCGACCATTACGACCGAGTCCTTCGAGGCAGTCAGCCCCAGCCATCGTTCCGCCATTCGTCTCGCCCTGTTGCCACCGTATGATGATACAGTGGGCCGGTATTGCTGGGAAGCAATCTGCCGATCTGGCGGCCTTATTCAACGTGCCGCTATGGGCGCCAACTAAGCGACGGAACCCTCCAACCTTGCAATGTTGGAACATCCCCAATACGCCTCCCTCATGGAACATATGGCGAACATGACGTCGATCCCCGCGACCGGGAATCGGCCCGAAATTGCTCGTGCGCCGGACGGTGCCGCCGACCATCCTCCCCACCACACCACCCGCTCCGACGGCTGGACCCCCGAGCGCATCCGCACCTTCCTGTACAAGCTCGCCGAAACCGGCGTCGTCGCCGACGCGGCGCGCGCTGCCGGCATGAGCAGGCAGAGCGCCTATGCGCTGCGCCGTCGCGCGGGCGGGCGCGGCTTCGATATCGGCTGGCGTGTTGCGCTTTCCTGCGCGCAGCGCGCCATCGACGACGCATTCAGGTCTCGCGTGCTGCATGGCCGTGTCGACCCGATCATCCGAGACGGCAAGGTTTGGGGCGAGCGCCACCGCCACGACAACCGCCTGACCATGGCCGTGCTTACGCGGCTCGATCGGATCGCCGAGCTGGAGTCTCTGGCCGAGGACGGCGAGTATAACTCGGCCCATGGCGCCAGCGAACAATGCGGCGACGGCGAATGGCAACCGTCCAAGTCGTCAACTTCGCCGGATTTGGGGAACGAATGGCAACTGTCCATGTCGTCAACTTCGCCGGATTCCGCGAACGAACGGCAGCCGTCCAAGTCGTCAACTTCGGCGGAGTCGGCGAACGAATGGCGACGGTCCAAGTCGTCAACTTCGATGGATTCGGCGGACGAATGGCAACCGTCCAGATCGTCAACTTCGATGGAAGCGGCGGACGAATGGCGACCGTCCAATTCGTCAACTTCAATGGATTTGCAGCACGCAAGGCGCCCGTCCAAATCGTCCACTTCGTTGGATTTCGGTCTACCGCCCGGTCCGAGCCCGATCGCGGCGCCGCGAAGATCACCGCTGGCGGCGGCATACCCACGCGCACCGGACAGCCCCATCTTCGTGCCGCCGCACATCTGGGCCACAGCGGGAACGCACCTGTGAAGCCGACCGCCCGGCCCAGGCCGCGCTACGTCAGTCGGCGCCCGCCCGCCTCACTGGCAGGCCATGCCGAGCCGCTCGGCCAGGGATCCGGGGGATCGCTGGCAGGCGAGAGTGCTGGCCGATCAGTCAATAATCCGGGGCGATTATTGACAGGCCAAGCACTCATCATAGTCCGTGCTCTCCAGCTCGAACTTCGGCTTCTCGATCGTATTGTCGACCTCGACGCCCCCCGCGAACCCGGCGCGCTGCACCGACTTGGAGCGCAGATAATAGAGCGACTTGATCCCCAGCTCCCACGCGCGGAAGTGGAGCATCAGCAGGTCCCATTTCTCCACGTCGGCCGGGATGAACAGGTTCAGCGAGGTCGACTGGTCGATGTACGGCGTGCGGTCGGCCTGGAGCTCGATCAGCCAGCGCTGGTCGATCTCGAAGCTGGTCTTGTACGTGTCCTTCTCGTCCTGGTTCAGGAAGTCGAGGTGCTGGACCGATCCTTCCTTCTCCAGGATCGAGTTCCACACCATGTCGCTGTTCTTCGATTTCTCGCTCAGCAGCTTCTCGAGATAGGGGTTCTTGATCGAGAAGGATCCCGACAGCGTCTTGTGGGTATAGACGTTCGCGGGGATCGGCTCGATGCACGCGCTGGTGCCGCCGCAGATGATCGAGATCGACGCGGTCGGCGCGATCGCCATCTTGCAGCTGAAGCGCTCCATCACGCCCATTTCGGCGGCGTCGGGGCAGGGGCCGCGCTCGGTCGCCAGGTGCATCGACGCTTCGTCGACCTGCGCGCGGATGTGCTTGAACATCTTGAGGTTCCAGCTCTTCGCCATCGCGCCTTCGAACGCCAGCCCGCGCGCCTGGAGGAACGAGTGGAAGCCCATCACGCCCAGCCCGACCGATCGCTCGCGGCTGGCGGAATAGGCGGCCTTCTCCATGCCCGGCTCGGCGCGGTCGATGAAGTCCTGCAGCACATTGTCGAGGAAGCGCATCACGTCCTCGATGAAGCGCTTGTCGCCCTTCCACTGGTCCCAGGTCTCGAGGTTGAGCGACGACAGGCAGCACACCGCGGTGCGCTCCTGGCCGTGCTGGTCCTTGCCGGTCGGCAGCGTGATCTCGCTGCACAGGTTCGACGTCGAGACCTTGAGCCCGATCTCGCGGTGATGCCGCGGCATCGCTTCGTTCACATGATCGGCGAAGATGATGTACGGCTCGCCGGTCGCCAGCCGGGTCTCGACCAGCTTCTGGAACAGCGCGCGCGCGTCGACCGTGGCGCGCACCGATCCGTCCTTGGGCGATTTGAGCTGCCACTCGCCGCCTTCGCGCACCGCTTCCATGAACGCATCGGGGATCAGCACGCCGTGGTGCAGGTTGAGCGCCTTGCGGTTGAAATCGCCCGAGGGCTTGCGGATCTCCAGGAACTCCTCGATCTCGGGGTGCGAGATGTCGAGATAGCAGGCGGCCGATCCGCGCCGCAGCGAGCCCTGGCTGATCGCGAGCGTCAGGCTGTCCATCACGCGCACGAACGGAATGATGCCGCTGGTCTTGCCGTTGAGCCCGACCGGCTCGCCGATGCCGCGCACGCCGCCCCAATAGGTGCCGATGCCGCCGCCGCGCGAGGCGAGCCAGACATTCTCGTTCCAGGTGTCGACGATGCCGTTCAGGCTGTCGGGCACCGAATTGAGGAAGCAGCTGATCGGCAGCCCGCGCCCGGTGCCGCCGTTCGACAGCACCGGCGTCGCCGGCATGAACCACAGCTTCGAGATATAGTCGTACAGCCGCTGCGCATGCTCGGCATCGTCGGCATAGGCCGATGCGACGCGCACGAACAAATCCTGGAAGCTCTCGCCGGGCAGCAGATAGCGGTCCTTCAGCGTCTCCTTGCCGAAATCGGTGAGCAGCGCGTCGCGGCTGTGATCGACGTCGACCGGGAACGCCTGCGGCCGCACCGACTTCGAATCCTCGCGCGGCTTGCCCGGCTTGGCCGCGGCCTTGGCGGCCGACTGCTCGGCGGAATCGATCATGTCGGTAAGGGTGTCGCTCACTGCGGCTTCGCTTTCTCTGAAGTCCATCTCAACCCATCCCCTGCACGATTCTTTTTCGACTCAGGGGCGGACTTGCCACTCTATCATCGCCGGCGCGTTACGCGAGAACAAATGATGTCCAAACGTACCCGCCGGCGCAGACGGATCCTCACCCGCGAATATAGGTTCGCGGCCGGCGATCCACCAGTGCTTGAGCCTGCCCCTCAGTGCAACCACAATAGATTGTGCCACTTCGATTCCGGGGGCAAGATGGTAAATGGTTAATTTCCACAACGTTTCGTCGCGCAAAAGACTCGGTTCATGGCAGTGCGCGGGGCGCTTTGGGGGCGCGACGCGTGGACAGAGCTAGGGTTTCGACCAGGGCAAGAGTACGAACCGCGAACAGCAAAAATATTCGCGTGGGCGACTCTTCGATGACTCTTTGGCGACTCTTGCGTGTCGGGGCACGGGGATTCACTTCCCAGATCCTCCCCGGAACGGGGAGGGGGACCATGCGAAGCATGGTGGAGGGGGCCCTCCACGAGGGAATCGCCCAGCCGAACTCCCCCTCCACCGCCTTCGGCGGTCCCCCTCCCCGTTCCGG
>Ga0068859_100002799_pt1 | contig 17670 bp, 7 predicted proteins | sample KBSSwiS22_FD_66585 | JGI IMG/M metagenome (GOLD analysis project Ga0068859, IMG submission 66585) | Switchgrass rhizosphere microbial communities from Kellogg Biological Station, Michigan, USA - KBS Switchgrass S2-2 | ecosystem: Host-associated > Plants > Roots > Rhizosphere > Soil ...
AGGCCGTGAAGGACTGGTTTGCCGGCTTAGGCATATTGAACGACGTGCCATACCACTACCTCGTGCCTGACGAACGCGAGTTACCACAACCATCCATTCGTTTCTTCACGATCGATCCGGCGTGGATGGCATATCTTCTTGACGGCGCCTTCAGCATTGGCCGGGTTGTCACGAACAAACCAGCAGGCGATGCATTGTTACGATCATCGATCCCTATTCCGGGTCCGATGAGCGGCTTTCTGCTGCGTTCGCCAGTTGTGGCCGGCTGGCCGCACATGGAATTGGAAGGCTATAACGTGGCTGGTGGCGGTACGACGTTTGTGCCGCAGGGGGTGACGAAAGCAAACATACTCCCACTTCTACGCATGGAGCGAATTGCTGCCGATACACTGTTGTGTGTCTTCGCGGGTCAGCTAAAAACGCTGGATTTGAATGAAAAGGCCGAAGTCATCCATTTTGGAGTCGCCTATGAAGATGGGACAGGCGAGTCTGAAACTCGTTGTTACTATAAGGTACGGCGAGACCCGGCAACAGGAGACGAGTACAGCGTTAATCTCGCGACAGACAACTTCTGTACGAGCGACCCTAACGGCCACTGGGTGACAGTGCCGTTCATCAATCCGGCGTCGGGTTTAATTGATATCGCGCAGTTAAAGCAGGCGCTGGAGGTCGCCGCCAGGAAGGAGATGGCTCCAAACTCATTTGCAGTCGAAATGATCGAAGGCGTAGCAAAGGTTCGCCTGGTTAGGAAAGCTTAAACCACAAAGACACCAAGATGCATCGAGTTGATTAGTGTCTTAGTGTCTCTGAGGTAAGTTCAAGTGGCTTTGCCCGAAAAGTCCGTTATTGGATTTCTTCTCTGTGCCCCCTCTGTGTTCTCTGTGCCTTTGTGGTTGTTTTTCCTAAGCAATCGTTAACCACGGAGACACAGAGAACACAGAGGGTACACAGAGAAGAGACTTTTTGGGCAAAGCCAGTTCAAGTTAACCCTTATTGGTAGCTTGAGTCTCTTTCAGTTTGGCGTTAACTCTTTCGTAGTTAGCCTTATAGATTGCTGCATTAAGGATCATTGTTCTGCTGACCTGGGACACTCACGACCGACCGATATTACTTCATCCTGTAAAGAGATTGAGCGTGGCTTCTTCGTGAAGGTAAGTGAATTTATATTCGTTTGCCGCAGGCATAACGATTATGAATCCCGAGCCGTCAGACTTGCGAAGCACTCGCTGAGGCATAGGTTCCAGATTGATGAGTCGCCAATCGAATGGCTCCGGGCTCTGAATCAAAAACGCGATCGCGTCGCCATTTTGCTCGACACGCGTCACGCGAACGACCGGCGACGGCGGTGCTGCCGGTATCTGCATAAAGAGACCATCGTAAGCACGTGACTCAGCATCGCTCGCAGGCGTAGACCACGGCACGGCAGCAGCAATAAACGGAGCTACGTCTACTGCCGGCGGGATCGCGACGCGCGATACTTTGTTCTCAAAACTGCCGAGATGATCGGCAAAGTTTTCGAAACGCGAAGTGAGAAAGCTGAACCTGTAGACCACCGGAGCCGAAGCCCGAAAATCATCGACAAAGACATCCGTGAAGCGAGTGCTCGTGCTGCCTGCGCAATACACGCCGACGGAACCCGTCGCGATCGTTGAATCCGTTCTTGCAAAAACCAGCACGCCATCCTGGTAAACGCGTATTCTGTCTTTCACTGCCTCGACGCTGATCACGTAAGTCTGGTTGGGCGTATACGTGAACGAATCACTGGTGAGAACTGTGCTAACGCCGCGAATCAACTCGCGCTTTCCTGCCGCGCGATCCATGACGAAACGATAGTGCTGATCCTGGTTCTGATAACGCCAGACGACACCGATTCTTCCGTCGTTCGATCGCAAATGTACTTTCAACCCGTAGTCGGTCCACGTTGACGGCTGATCCGCAGCGTTTGGATCCGCTGAATTCGCGTAGGTGAGTGTGGTGGCTGCAGTCGTAGTCTGGACCAGCACAAAATCAGAATCTTCTGTACGGATTTCCCAGCGTGACGCGGGGCTACCCGGATCATCCTGCACTTGCCAGCGCTGCAATCTGCCGTTTGGTCCAGTCGCAAGGGCGTTCGTTCCATAACCTGCAAAAGCTTCGTGGAGCCGCGCGGGCACCAGTCGTGCTTCGCATAACGTTGATGGCGGCAGCAAATGTGGTTCGGTGGGTTGACTGAACGTCGTGTTTCCCACCACCGAGCCGACGTCTATGAGCGCGCAACCACTTTCCTCCAACACTCCGATCCAGCGTTGATCGTGTTCTGTCAAAATGATTTCTTCGGCGCGTCCCCACTGATTCACGATCACCAGCCGCTCGCCGTTATCGCCGCGAATCGCGCCGTTGCCATCGTAAAGTTGAATCGTCAGATCGCGACGGCCAAGGCGGTACATCAAATCCACATAGTTTTCATTGAATTCGATGCCGATACCGTAAGTGCGATAGAACGGCGGGGGTTCACCGCCTTGTTCGAAACTCGGCGGGATCGTTCGCTGCACGTAACGAGACAGATCGTCGAGGGGAGTGGTAAATGCCGGGATCGACTGGGAACCGATCGGCGGCGTCAACGTGGCCACGCCTGGTGGTCCATCGGTGCGAAAGTATGCAAACTCCTCAACAGTCTTCTCATCCGAATAGTTCCCGAGCTCTCCCTCACCACGAGCGCGAATCTTTGTCACGATGCGTAGGCGGTATTGCGTGTACGGCTCGAGCACTTCACCGGTTTGCGACCAGCGCGCGAGCTCATCTTCAAAATGACGGACCAGCACGTCGCTGCCGACATCGCAGATCTTCAAAATGTGCTTCGCCGTGGGAAGGATCGTCAGTACCTGATCGCTGCACACGACGAGAAAGTCGTCAGGCAAAATCGCAACACTCGACGGCCTGAACGGGAAAGCGCCACCCAAAAACGGGAAAGTGACACCCAAAATAGTCACAGAGGAATCAGTCAAGTTAATGCTAATGAGTAAATTCCCAGGATCGCGAGCAACCGTTAGTATCGAGTCGCGTGCTGCATTGGCCCAACGGAGAAAGAAGATATTTGGAATGTTCTTAATGACGGTTTCGCGAGTGCCGGTATCGAGTGAAATGCGCGAGATCCGGCCTTCTTCTGCTCCCTGCTCGCTTACATAGGCCATGGTGCTGTCGGGAGTGATGAGGAGACCGACAGCTTTAGCAAGTCCGCTCGTGACGACTGTTTGTCTTCCAGGTGTTGGTCCATCGATATCGATGCATAACAGACGGCCTTCGCCACCCTCGCCATTAAACTCGACGACGTATGCTTTGCCCCGCGCTTCATCGAGTGCGATCTGGTGAGGCTTATTCATACCACTGCTGATGACGGTTGCGGCAGAACGGTTGAGATTTGAGCTTGTCAGATCAATGCGCAGGAGTGTGCCTGAACGTTCCGTGACGTAAGCAACAGTGCCACTCGCCGAAACCACAACGTCTTCCGGCTCAGTGTAGCCAGTGCCCAGGACGACGTACTGGCCGGTATTAAGCTCGATCATCGAGAGCTTCCCATGAAACTCCACGAACAGAAGCTGGTGACGACTGGGAACGTAATCGCTTCCGATCGCACCGCCGACTCCCTGCGCGAGCTCGTCTCGCTGTGATAGCTCTCCCGTGTAATGAATGCGAACAATGTCCACGCCCGCAATTTCGACGTAAGGATTATCCCGGTTACCTTTCAGAAAAGCTCGGAAACTTCGGCCGCGGGCGTCTGTGCCGCGAACCATGTGAAGGATACCCAGCCCCGGGGAAACCATGACGCGCACGAGGTTGGTAGGGCGCGGCAGGTGAATAGTTACATCAGGTTTTTTGATCCTGAAAGCACGCGTGAGACCGTGTGACGGACGAACCCGATCAGCGATCGACAAATTGAAGGCGTGCTCCGAAGTGATTACGAGTCCGGGCTCATCGGGATGAGACCACGAGGTTCCCGCGTCTGGAACCGGCGCAATGTTTTCAAAGTCCCAGCAAGTGCCCGGCAGCGTCCGGCACGGATAGCCATTGAATTGGCCGGCGAACCAGTCGTCCCACGCGCGCGAGGAGCGGCGGGTGTAGTTGAATGGAGTTTTGGACCACAGCCATAACTTCACTTGCCCGGGGTTGTGACCATCTCCGCCCGGCATCTGCGGCATTGGCGCCCAAGAGCCATAGAGCGGGTCTACACCACTGGGGTTTGGTGTGGTTCCCTTTCGCGCAACTGCTGTCCATTGACCGCCGCTGAATTTTTCGAGAGCAACCTCGTGCAATCCGTAACGGATCAACGCCGGACCACGCTGCGTTACCGGATCGCCAACGCGTTCTTCAGCAGGAACAACGGGCTGGGCGTTTACGCCGACGTGGGCGTCGTCGTGTACGTTGCGTGCGAAGGTGATGTGCGGACGTGCGTCGAGCGGCACGACCGGTGAGTCGGCAAGGTTGCCTGGAACAGTGTCGCCCTGCGGCGTCTCCCAAAATCCGTCACGGTTGAAGTCATAGTCGGGCAACAACAAAGGTCGATTCCCGCCTCGCGGCAACGGCCAAGTCGTCGTCGCCTTGAAGTGCTCGATCGCAACTTCCTTCAACGCAAGTGGCAGCGGCGGTGGAACAGGATTCGGACCCCATTCGAGATTGATATTTACAGAGATATCCGGGAACGGCCACGGCAGATCAATCGCGACGCTGAACTGGCCCACGATGTGGAACGGATCGAAAACGTCGGCCGTGATGCGTGCGTCCACAGTCAAGCCAACACTGAAACCAAAGACTGCAAGACGCGCGCTGCCGTGCAGCCACAAGTCGCCGTAAAAATGTGCGGGCTTCCAGTTCACGCGCGCATTGCCGTCGATCCACGCTTCGAGAGCGACGCTCAGTGGTCCAAACTGCCATTGCTGTCTGAACCCGATCCATGCGCCCATCGCGAGTTGCTGCGCGTTGAGCGAGACGTAGGCGTAAGCCTCGAAGAGTTGGAACAACCGCGCGCTCAAACGTCTTTCGCGTGGGTCTTTCAGCCCGACGTTGAGACGCCATGCGTTTGGATCGTTGAAGTTGAAGAAACCTTCAGCAGCGCCGCGAATGTCGATCAGTTTTCCGGTGTTGTCGAAACGATATTGCGCGTCAAGGCCGAAGGTTAGAGTTCCCGCGCGGCCGTCGAGCACAGCAAGCGCACGGAACGTGGCATCGGTGTCGAGCGTGGCGCGTTCCTTGAGCAGGCTCGCCGATCCCTGGAGCAACAGAATTGGACCAGGGAAAACGATCGCGAGCAGCAACTGGCCGGAGAACGTGTGACCGTTGTCAGCAAGCGTGCCGAGCGTTACGCCCGCGCCAAACGCCATGCTGCCGATCTGGGGTTTCCACTTTTCGAGACCTGTGACGCCAACTGCCGGTGGGCTGTGATACCAGTCGGTCTTCGATCCGATCTCGTACCACGGCTGACCGGCTTGACGATTCGGCTCCATGTTGAGCGCGAAGAGTCCGGCCATGCCGTACACGCCCAGGCCGGTCGCGAAGAGTGGAATGCCTGCGGGAAACTGCGCTGCGAGATAGACGGCGAGGTAGTTCTGACCTTGATGTTTGCCGAAGACTGCGACTGCATCGACCTGCATCTTGAGTGCGATCAGATCGAGCTTGACGGCGCCACGAAATTGTTGCGTGGCATTGTCGTAAGAGACTGCGCCGTTGAACTTCAACGTGTTTGGAATTTCGAAATCGACGCGTACTCCTTTGAGTGTGATATCAACCGGACGCCCATCTTCAAACCAGCTGATCCGCAAACCCTCAACGGACGCACCCGCGGGCATCCCGGCCGCAAGCCTGACGCCGCCAGTGAAACCGATCCACTTCCCACCATCCTCCGTGTTGCCAAAACCGAGCTTTGAGATCTCGAGTTGAAACCCGTGGAAGTTCACGTGGTATTTTTCACGCAGGTTCAGCCACCCACCTTCGAGACGTATCCTGCCCTTTGAATCGATCGAGAGTTCGTCTACACGGAAGCTGGGCCACTGAAGTCCCTGCTCCGCGCCAACGAGCGGCGTGATTTCACCAGCGACCTTCGTCAGAAACACGCCGTCGCGCAACTCGAAGGCGATGCTTTCCAGCCGCATGCTAAACAGGTTGGGTTTGGTGAAGGTGAAAAGACCGCCAGGGGCTGATACGCGAGCGGTCAGAGTGCCATCTGAATTGAGAGCGATATCAACGTCACAATACTCCTCGAAAAACGGCAGGAGCACTTTTCCCCTGATGCTGGACTGTACGAATGCATTTTGTTTGAACTCGATGTCGATGTTGAAGAGTGCGAACGGTATCGAAAACAAATTGCTCGCACCACGACCGGTATAGCGTTTCGTATTCGGATCGAAAGTCGGGGAATACTCCGCCGAAAGTAGACCACTGACGCCGCCTGTGCCGATCGCGGAATTTCGCAGGACAAGATCTTCCGGTGCGAGCGCGGGCAATCCCTCCGGAAGTCTTACCGTAGCGTTCCCGATAAATACGCCGACAAAACTTTCATCAAAGCCTGCGGCGAGCACCTCGGGAATCGTCTCTGTGGGCGAGAGATCGAGCTTCACATCGTTGGCAGAGATCACAATGCCGGTGTCGCCAATCATCACCGGCGAGAGCGAGATCCGATCGAAGCCCTTAACTTGCAGATTCAGGCTCTGGTCAACTGTGACGCCACCTCTAACTGAGATTTCCGCGTGTGAAGGTACCGGCTCTCCTTCTTGCAGCGGTGCAGGCTTGAGGAATTGAGGTGGAAGGCGGATCGCGATCTCGACGTCGTCGATGCTAAACGTGAAGCCGTCGTCATTCACGAAGGCCCCAATCGTGAAACTCGTGAAGCCTGGTCCAGCGCCGCCTCCAATGACCAGGGCCGTACCCGCCAGCCACGGAAACTCCAGGCTGAGTTCCCCAGTCACCACAAACATCGCTTCAAATCCGAGACCGTCTTCCTCGACAATCAGGTTGGCCTCCGTGTACGAGACCTTTGCATCGATAGCCTCGATCGTTTCCGGATCGAGTGGAAGATAGGCCTCGAGGCCCTCAGGAATGAGGCTGCTTACCGGCGCTAGAAAATAGAACTCTTCACTCATTGGAGCTGATGTTTCGTTAATCCGGGTCTCGTGGGGGCTCTGTACCGTTGGGCTCGATTAGGGTGTCCCATCGCGGACTTTGCACGACGCCCGCGCCGCGAGAGTGGTTGTAATCCACCAGGCGCGCAGCCGGTGAGCGATGTTTTACTAATATGTCAACGGCTTTATCGATGTTCCACAGCTTGCTGGTATCACCTCCGGGAATCCATCCGAGGTGCTCGGCCCACAACCTTACGCGCAGGTCGCGCGCGAATTTCCGCGCGCCTCCTACAACTCTTCCGTCGAGGATGAACGCATTTGTCTCCGTGTCGTGGGTAAAGCCCCGCACATTCATGTTGGATGAACCGATGGTCGCAAACACATCGTCGATGATTACAACTTTGGAGTGCACCCTGAAGGGCTCACCGTTTTTTGCAAGTGTGAAAACGTGCACCTTTTTATTGAACTGCTCGGAACCCAACCGGTCGCGCAGCGGTTTAAAGAACCGGTGGCGCGCCCCCTCAAATTGGGGAGCGAGAAAGATAGGGAAAGATTCCCCCGAATAGTCGAATACAACGACGAGATGATCGATGCGAGTGACGACGTCCGCGAGCTCCGCACTAAGCTCGGGCGACACCAGATACTGCTCTTCGAAGTAGACATACTTCTTTGCTTTTCCGAGCGCGTGTTTCAAGGTGGCCCAAATATTGCGATCTCCCTCAACTGCATAATCCTGGGTTCTGGCTCCGAAGGTGCGCGCGATTTGGACCATGCACGTCGCATCGCGTGGGGGAGCTACAAGGACCGGATCGATGCAGGTTTCTCCCGGCGGACAACCGGAAGGAGGCGCGATTGTGATCCTGCGATCCGTTCCTTTGTTGTCCTCATGATCATTCCAGCGAAATACAAACGCCTTTGCTAAATCGATCGCAGCCGGTCCAGCGATGCGGGAGTGAACGTCGTGAAAAGGCTTCCTCGCCAGGTGGTTTGGACTATCAAGCCGATTCGGGTTGAAATCCATGCCACCGATAAATGCGATGGTCCCCTCGGCGCCATTGATGACGTAAGTCTTCGAATGATGGGCGCCCAGGTGAAAAGCGCGTTCCTCGATTCCCTGGGCGAACTCGTCTGCTACAGCCGCTACTCCCATGGGGCCTAAATTATGGTTTACTGCTTCATTCTGGATAAAGACATGTGGAATCAAAAAGAAGGCGTGATGCGTTCTGCTGTCGAATAGTGACTTCGCAAAACCCAGGCCGCTGATAAAGTTATGCGCCGCCATGTTGATACCGAGATCTCCGTGAGGATCACGCGTCCCAGCAGGGAAATGCCAGATCAAGGAACGGATCGGGGCTCGCATCTCATTGATGTTTTCCAGAATGCTCTTGACGGTCGTATTTGGCTCCCCGGGGATCAACTCAAACAGGTGATCGATCCACCAACTGGTAAAGAGGAAGAAGTGTGAAGGTTCTTTGATTTTCTTGAGCTCAGCTACCATTGCCCTGAACGCTTCGAACCCATCGATCAGCGGCTTAACGGCGTTGTTCTCCGTAAAGAGTGGGAGTGTTTTGGTTGGATCTATTGGCTGTTCCGGACCGTGAAACCAATCCTCAGGCCGGACACTACTCACTACGTGATGAGCCGGCCTTATATTGGGGAACTCAGACGCAGGCTCGGCACGATGGTGATCACTCGCGATCCTGGTGAGCTTTCGTCCCGAAATTGAAATCTGGTATGAACCCGTGCCTGCTGGAGCAGCAAAAGTGCCCTGGCGCTCAGGTGTTAAAGCCACGTTGTGTTGAGTGGCATCAACCCTCACCACTACGCTGGTGTTAGCGTCGCGAATGGGTGAGTTCCATTCATCGCGGACCGTGATGAGCACTCGATTTCGAGTGACTACATCGAGCCATGAGTTTTCAGCTTCACTTTGTAGAATGAGCTCCTTACTTACCAGCCAACGGAAGAGAGTTACGGGATCGAGAAAATTCAATGGCGGCGTCGTGGCATCGGGCACGTGCATCCAGTTTGTGCGCGCGGCAAAACCAAATGCGCGAAAGCCATTCGCCAGGTTTCGAGAGCTTATCTCTGCAAGTGTGTACCCGGTCGCCTTTATCTCGATTGGCGCTCCGTCGCGGAAAAGTTTCCAACGTTGCTCGGGTGTCAATTCACCGGTCGGGTTGAGGTACTTCACGTCGTTGATAACCGACATGAGGTTCATGCGCAGAGTCACCGGATCCAGGCCGCTGTAAATGAACGATAACGGTGGTTCGAACAATCCCTGCTCTGCAAGTTTTTTCAATCTGAAGGCAACTGGAATCGGCTTAAGCGCCAGCACCAGGGGTGCGTTTGGATCGGTTTCCAAACTCCCTGCCTGAACACCAACCACTCTGAGCCATCCTGCACAGCACGTGCGAACACTACGGAACCGGGCCGCGGCAGATTCGGCGACCTCTATTACCAGGCTTGGTAAAAAGCTGGGATCGTTCGCGCTTCCTGGTCCAAACGCCCGCTTTTCGCGGTACACGTTAGCGACGGGTGTTTCGTCCGGTGGCGAAGCGAGAAACATGCTGAATAAGGCCATGATTAAATCGTCAACTCGTTGAAGTTTTTGTTGGTCTTTCCGTCCTTATCAAAGACGCGTATGCGATAAACGTACCTGTGGCCGGGCTCACGGGTGCTGTCCGTCCACTGCTGTGTGCCTGGCGCGAGCCACGGCGAAAGGTTGGACCACTCCTCAGTTAACAGTTCGACATCGCGACGCTGAATTACAGCGCGGTGCGACGGGTGGCTGGGAGTGAAATTCAGCAGGAGACCGGTTGGCGTTGTAACTGCCGCGCCCCAGATCGGCGGCTGTGGCCGCAAATTATCGAAGGCACGGGCGACGACCGGAGGTGATGGATCGGAAAAATTGTGGTGACGATCCTCAGCCACAAGGCGGTAAAACAGATCCTTGCCCGCCGGAACTGCGAGGTCGGTCCAAACAAATTCAGCCGGCGCCGAGCCGCTTACAGGCACTGTTTGCACGAGTGTCATCAATCCCACCGAGCCCGTCCGCTCGGGATCGTCAGTGCGGTATATCTGGTATCGGGCCAGATCCCGCTCGCGGCTTGAGGCCCAGTGAATCGTTATTTCCTGGTCGCCGGCGATTGCTTTGGTGACGACCGGCGCGCGCGGAGGGACGACACTCGGCGCTTGCCCTGGGGGACTTGCGACACTCAAGGGGCTGCGGTTTTGGGCGTCGTCGATGTTGGCGGCGCGGTAGAGATGGCGATTGGTGGTGCGGCCGTCGAGCTTGTCGATGAAGATGCGCAACGCGGGAGATGACAACGGATTGTTTGGATCGCCGATTTGGAAGTTGTCCGGGTCGTCGGGTCCGCGACGGTTCGCGTTTAACGGATCGGATGGATCTAAAGGCGCGGTTGTGATTTGGGTGAAAGCGCCCTCATTGCCTAACAGACCTGCGAGCACGCGCAGCGCGTCCGCAGACAAGCCGCGATAGTAAGTAAACGCCTGCGCCGTTCCTGCAGCATCGTGGCCGAAGCTGTTTAAGTGATTGAGCTCGGTCGCGACTTGCTGTCGCTTCGCCGCGGTCCAACGCGGATCGATGGATTCGAGCGGGAAGAAGCCGACTTGCGTCGGATCGAGCGCAGGGCGTGGGCGCTGCGACCAATCGAGGTTGAACAGTGCGTCGTCAAACGCGCGAAAGACGTGTGTCTTTGTTTTTTCCAGCGGTTGCCAGCGAAACGTGAAAAACGAGGCGCCTGTTTGATCCGCACGCGTTGCAAACATCTGCTCCGGCATTCGTGGCAGCACAGGAGCCGGCGGCGGTTCCCTGTGCACGCGAAAGATCTTGGCCGGTGGACCAATTCGACCTTCGTTGCCGGGACGCCCGGCCCACGGTCCGGTCCATTTCGGATCATCGGCCGTGTGCGAGCGATCGTCAGCAGCGCTCACGCCGATGTTTGCATAGACAATCGGGTCACTTCTCGAGGCGGTGAGAGGCAGTTCACCCGGCGCTGCTTCTGCAGGTAAGAAGACCTCATAACGCCGTACCGGCCGGCCTTCTGCATCAGTGCCACTGGTCCAATTCTGATCGAAGTTGACGACGTGATAACGCCGTTGCCAGTTGACCGGCAGCGAGTAGTCGATGAATCGCGGATGGCGAATGCTGTAAACGCGTTCGCTCTTACTCAGACCAGCGTACGGTTCTTCGAGCGTTAGCTGCGTGGGCGAATCAACTAGCGCGATCCGGTACTCGCGCTCGTCAGTCGCTATTTGAACAAACATACCCGCGAGAGTTGTGGTCCAATCCGTGTCGATGCCGGTGACGATCGTCGATCCATTCCAAACTGTGGCGGCGCCAGCGGAGTAAACCGATGGGATCGCGATCGTACACGGCACGTTGATCCGCGGCGCGATATCGTGATTTGGTCCTACATTTCGCACACGCACGCGCAAAGGACTTCCCTCGCTCCCCACAATCACAAACGCATCCTCACCCGCATGAAGCGCTGCTCCCACGTAACTGCCGGGAAGTTCGGCATTCGGAATGTCTGTAGTAACTGTGCTTTCCGTCGCACCGGCAGCGACAACAGCTCGCGTGTTTCCTGGCAGTGCATTCAAATGACCGGGCTGGTAGTAAATCCGAAATTCGCGCGTACGCGGCGCCTGGAGCAGATGCGTTTCGGGCCACGCCCAGCGCACGCGTAATCCGACGACAGTCGGGAACCTCGTCCTCCATGCCGTGTACGCAGCGTCTTTGATCAGAGTGGGATCTGCGAGGTCGAGCGCGAAGGCCTCGATTGCGGTGGGCGGCGCCGGCGCGATCTTCGTGAGTAGCCGTATCGCCGCAGGATGAATCACTGCATCACTGGGCGCATTGAGGTAATACCACGGCCGCGGCTCGGGTGCGGGAGACCATTGCCGCCACACGCCTGCCGCGCTGTTTGCACTATGACGCCCGAAGATGTCGATGCCGCTGATTTGATAGCTGTACCAACCTTCGGCGAGGTTGTTATCGATCGCATGCAGCGGAAACGGTGGCCAGTCGGGCGCTGTTTGCGCCGCAACTCCGGCCTCAGTCACCAGTACCGGCGTCTGTTTCGTAAGCAGATCGTACCGAGCATTGCCGGATGGCGTAGCGGCATTTCCAAGGTTCGCGCGCCAGAGGTGATACATAACCGCGCGGCCGGGAAGCAACACACCGAGTGCCGTCCGGTTAAGATCCCAACGCAACCCGGTGTTGTTAGTTGATTCTTCAAAGCTTGTTGTTCCACTTCGGCGGCTACTGCCGGGAAGCGCATACAATTCGAGACGTTCTGGTCCAGGTAGCGGAGGCGCCTGGGCCATGCGGAGGTTGTAGACGATCGCGCCGTCTACGTTCGCGAAACCACTCTGCCGCACGACCGCCAGCATCTTGTCGGCATTCAACTCCCCGACACCGTTGTAATCGCCAACGATCAGGTAGTCGTATGTCTGTTCGACGTCGGCTGTTCGATCAGACCAGTACAACCCACTCATCTGCGCAACAGCAGGATGAAGCGACCCGAGCAAAACCATGTCGAGCGGTGACTGAGCAGGCATGTGAGGACCTGTGTCGCTCGCCGACGACGCAATGGTGCGGTTGGCCATTGGTCCCGCCGCTTTGCCGCCTGCGACCAGAATCGCGAGGTAACTGTAAAGCTGCCCAAACGGATCGCGTGCAATCGAATACTGCGCGCCACTGCGCGACGCGCCCGAATAATTTCGACTCAGCACGAGCCTCGTCGCCGATTCGACCCTCGCGACCGTGTACACAGTGTTGTCGCCAGTCACTTGCAACACCGCATCGAGCAACGCGGTGGTCCAATTCGTACCCGTGCCAGTGACGATCGGTGAACCATTCGTCACTGTGATCGTACCCACACTCGTAATCGGAATAGACGGCGGCGTGAACGCCTGCGGACTGCCATATTGAATTCGATCCGCGGCGAGTTGTTTTGAGCGCGTGAAGTCTTCGCTCGCCTGCGGGGTACACGGGTAGTCAGGATGCGTTATCGGCAAACGCAGCGGATACGGAAAGTCGCGTAAGCGTTCCCAACCGGCGGTGGCATCCTGTGCAAACGGCACCGTCGCGAGATCGATCAAAGCCGCCGGCCCGGGACTCATCTCGACCGAAGAGATGCCATCAAACTCGATCGTCGTCGCAATGATGCGTCCCGCATAACCCCGCAGAACCTCACTCCGCACGGGAGTCGCTTGCGCAAAAGCAGTCAACTGAACTTCTGAAACTACAGCAGTGCCGAAAGTGAGCTCGTTGAGAAGCACGCGATCCTGATCATCTTCTTCAGTTGATCGCTCATCGATGACGACACGCGTGATCGACCGGCCCTTGAGCAGGAACGTTTCCGGTTCGCGACTGCTCGGATCGCGCATTGATGCGCTGTCAGCTCGCGTTCCATCCTGATTGAAGACTTCGATCACCGGCGTGCCTTCAGGATGATCGCGACGCGCGGCGCCAGTCAGCGTCACTTCAACAAAAGTCGCGGGCTGCGGCAGCGTGATGTTTAGCCTGAACTTGCAGCCGAGACCGCTGATCGTTCCCGAACTCGTTTGCAAAGAACGTATGAAAGTATTCGGTCGCACGCGGTCGCCGCGGTCGCGCGTTTCAAAGACGACGCCGTCCTCTGTGCGCGGATTGGGTCCACGCGAGACCTTGCTACCTGTAAATGTCACTGTTTTTCTGACTGGTGGCGGCTCGCCGGGTCGCAAGCGAAAGCCCATGCGCGTTTCAACGTAACGAACAGACTCGGGAAATGCCACGCGCAGGTAACCACGATTGTCGAGATCAAACTCAACGGGCCCAGCCGGTGGAAAGTCGTCAGTCAGAACAAGTTTCGCGTCACTGCTAATTTCACCGAATGGAGTTTGAAGTCGCGTGCTCGTCCACGTTCCTTTTTGCAAACTCCCGGTGTGTTGACTCAACCACGAGATGTTCCCGCGTTGATGAAGCCGTCGGAAGAGATAAAAGCCAAACCACGGAAAGCCGAGTTCACGCTTGAATGCCCAACGCAAGTGAATTGCATCGGTTAGCGGAGGCTGCTCGGAACTGGGTGGCGAGTCACGCAACGAACCGAGGCCGACCATCATGAGGTTTGAGGTCTGCAACAGCATGGGCGGGTGGATTTAACCACGAATACACAAAACACAATTTAACTTTTGTTTTGTGTCTTTGTGTCTGAGCGGTGAATTACCTTCGCGTGAGATCTAAGGAATGATCCGCCAATTGTTGTTCGGTTGTAGTGGAAACGGTTTTGTTGCGCTCGACCCAATCGATGATCATTTCGCGAATCTCTTCGCTCGATCGATAACCACCGCCCTTCACGCGATAGTTATTTGTCGCGAGACGAAGTTTTTCGGGTTGGCGAAAGTTGCTGCCCGCGAAAACGAAGATCCTGAACCATTAATTTGCTCCAGTGGCAACTGAATGTTCCAATAGCCTGCGGCAATTAATTGATTCCAATTCTCGGAAGAGTACAAACCACTCGGAATGGCCTCGTCCCCTCAATTTCTATTGGCAGCGTCTTGATTGCAGGATTGTTGAGCATGCGTGGAAGCTCTTCGGTTTCACGAAGGATTTTCAGGGTAGATTTCAACCGCGAAGCATAACAACTCGTTGGACCAGAGCGCGGGAACCATGTTTCGCAACTTTGATCGATAGAATCGGAGGTTGGATGTAATCGCCGCGCCCGGTCAACTCTGGCGTTAGATTGCTCTCGTGTCGGACAGGGGTAAGAAGGATGCGAAAACTAAAGTATCATGTCGCCACTACCGCCGATGGGTTCATCGCTCGTGAGGACGGCTCCTTCGACTGCTTCCCCATGGAAGGTGAGCATGTGGCAGATTATCTGAAGTCTTTACAGTCGTACGGCGCCGTCCTGATGGGGCGTAATACCTACGAGGTGGGGCTGAAAGTGGGCGTCACCGACCCCTACCCGCACCTAAAGAGCTACGTCTTTTCACGCACGATGAAGGAAAGCCCGGACAAGCGTGTCGAGGTCGTCGCCGAGGACGCCGTGGGGGTGGTCAGAAGACTGAAAGCTGAGAAGGGTAAAGACATCTACCTGTGCGGCGGCGCGGATTTAGCGACGGCGCTGTTTAAGGAAGGCCTGATCGATGAGGTCATCCTGAAGGTGAATCCGCTGCTCTTAGGCTCGGGTATCCCGCTGATGTCCGACATCGGGAAGTGCGTTGATTTAGAGTTAATCGATAGCAAGGTTTATGACACCGGCGTTGTGCTGCTTTCCTACCGCGTAAAGAAGTAAGGCGTCGAAGGGCAGCGCCGGTTTGCTTTTGCCAGCGCAATCTAACGCATGCAGCCGACGCATAAGGCTCAAACCGGTGTGAGGGAACTGAAGGTGAGACGTAGTCGTAAATCTGACTTCAGTATCCGGACAGATTGAGGACCAAAATGAATTGTCGTAAGTGTGGATTGCAGACACTACCAGATCAAAGATTTTGTCGCTCCTGTGGAGAAAGCTTACAGACGAACACACCGCCGCTTGTTGAGCATGCCACGGTATTCGAGCTCGACAGGTCGCCGGCAAATATCCTTAAAGACGAAAAACAACGAGCGAGTGGATTGATGCTTTGGGGATTCATTATCATGTTTATTGGCGTAGCGGTTGGCATCATAGGCAAAAAGCTGATGCATGAAGATATAGTTACTGTCGTTGGAGCACTCGTTTCTATAACAGGGATGTTTCTTACGGTCTATCCATATCTTTCGCCTTCCTCCCGCCGAAAGGTTGACTCCAGTCCGTCCTCACAACCGGACATCTTAAGCCAATCACAACCAGGCAAATATCTGCCGCCAGAGAGCAATATTGAATACGTACCAAGCATTACCGAAAGGACAACGAATCTGTTGGAGAGCTCGGCGGTAGCAAGACCAAAACAGAAAGAAGATGGTGAGTCGCAAGCCTAACGTAGCGTTTGCAGCGGCCTCACCGGTGAGTAGCCTTTACCGGTAGTTGCGTGGGCGAGCCGCAAAGCGCAGCGTCAGCGAAGTTGATTTTCTTGTGCGGCAAAATGGCAGCAGGAAAGTCCACTCTCGCGAGAGAGTTGGCCCAGCGAGAAAATGCCGTTCTCCTTGTTCAGGACGACTTCTTGGATCTGGCGTATCGAGGTGGGCTTAGAGAAGACGTCGAGGCCCTGGTTAATACCGTAAAAACTGCGTGGGTATTATGTGCCGCGGAATAGCTCTTCAGTTTTGTCGCCGCTATCTTTAGACGAGTTCGCATCTTCGCGAAAAGAAGTAGGCTCCTGAATTTGAGGCTCGTAAGGCCAAAGGACGAGTTAGGGAACCCGCGATTTGAGGAAGGCCGCCGGAACAAAGTCCTGCGGCCTTTCTCGTTTTACGGGGAACGGTGCGGCGCTACTTCGACCTCGAAACCTTTCTAGAAAGGACATCGAGACGTCGAGCGGCGGTTGAAAGGCGCTGCGCCATCATTGTGGTGTAGGACTGCGTTGCCGCTTCTTTCAGGTACTTCACCCCTCCCGGCAAGTCGTCCCTAAAGATCGACTCCACAGCGTAAGTCGCGTTTTGGCCCTCAACGGAATCACTCTCGGATATTTCGATGACCTTCACCAACGCGGGAAGGGCCGGCTTGCCAATCTGAAACAACGCGCTTACTGCCGGATAGCGGTTGCCCGGCGTGATTGGCTGGAGCTCGTGCGTGAACCCGTCGGTCCTCTCCCATTTAAAGGTGCGCTTGAACCCGATGAGTTGAATCAGATCGTCAACTGCGGCGGTAGCTTTCAGATCGCCCAAGCGCTCAATTGTCTTAATCACTCGTTCGGGATCGTCCTGGCGCAACCGAGAGTCGCGAAGATCTGAGATTAGTGTCGAGATCTCTGCTTCATGATTGTCTTGCGGAACCGCTGACTTTGATCCGGCGACATCCGTCATTGATATTCCTGTCGCGAAGACAATTATCATGACAGGAAAACCGATCGCTGCAATAAGGTTTTTCATTGGTTCTCCTTATGAAACTCACTGTCATTGCAGGTTCCAAGTGAGATTGGTAGTGCCGCTGCCGGCCACATTATCTCCTGGAACATTGGCTTCAAGATTCTCCCCAATCAGGGTTTTCTTGATCGAGAGCCGCGTAAACCACATCAGATCGTTCGAGCATTTTGCTCCGTCTATCGTGGCCCATTGGCGAAAGTTTGTACGGTTACGCGCGATACTGTCTATGGGAGCGTTAGGATCGAGGACAGTGAGCGTGATGCCGGGACCATCAGAGTCATAAACCTTGCCTCCCGAACCGCCAGACTGTGGATCGTCGTCGCGATATTCTGGGGCGGATGGATCCGGATTGCTGCTGCATCCCATTAGAATCGTATCGCTGAAGTTGCAAAATCCAATGACGTCTCGGGTGAGTACAATTGGAGAGGAGAAGTTCGCGGGAAGTACAGTGGCTACAATCTCAACATCTGTTCGCCACATTTGAAACGTATTGCCGGTGCTAAAGCGAGTCACGAGGGCGTCTGATCCTATAGCACTTATGTACGCTGCTCGAGCCGAGTTGTCGGATGATAT
>Ga0068859_100002800_pt1 | contig 17665 bp, 15 predicted proteins | sample KBSSwiS22_FD_66585 | JGI IMG/M metagenome (GOLD analysis project Ga0068859, IMG submission 66585) | Switchgrass rhizosphere microbial communities from Kellogg Biological Station, Michigan, USA - KBS Switchgrass S2-2 | ecosystem: Host-associated > Plants > Roots > Rhizosphere > Soil ...
CGCGAACCCGCCGCTCGACTGGAGCGAGACGAAAAACATCCGCTGGAAGATTGAAATTCCCGGGCGAGGATCCTCGTCGCCCGTCGTGTGGGGCGATCGCCTGTTCGTGTTGACCGCGGTTCCAGCCGGCGCAAAGGGACCCGATTCGCACACGCCGCGCGGAGGCATCACGCCGAGAACCATGCATCGATTCGTCGTGATGGCGATCGATCGCCGCGATGGCCGCATCGCCTGGGAGCGGGTTGCGCGCGAGGAGGCGCCTCACGAAGCCTCACATCCCGACAATGGCACTTGGGCATCGAGCTCGGCGGTCACCGACGGACAGCATGTGATCGCGTTTTTCGAGTCGCGCGGTATTTTCGCCTACGACATGGACGGCAAGCTCGTGTGGGAAAAAGATCTGGGCGATAAGTCGATGCGCAACCAGTTCGGCGAAGGCAGCACGCCCGCGCTGCACGGCAATCGCCTCATCGTGGTATGGGACCACACCGCCGGGTCGTACATCGTCGCTCTCGACAAACGAACGGGAAATGAGCTGTGGCGAGTGAAGCGCGACGAGATCGACACGTGGGCGACGCCCCTCGTCGTCGAACATGCGGGCCGCGCGCAAGTCATCGTGCCAGGGATGAACAAGCTGATCAGTTACGATCTGGAGAATGGCGAGATCGTCTGGCACAGCCAGGGGCTTACGATGAATCCGATTCCGTCGCCGGTGGGCGCCGACGGGATGATCTATGCGATGAGCGGATTCCGGGGCAACAACCTGAAAGCGATCCGGCTTGCCGACGCGAAGGGAGATATTTCTCGCTCCGGCGCGATCGTCTGGTCGCTCGATCGCGACACACCATACGTGCCGTCACCGTTACTGTACGACGGCATCCTGTATTTTCTGAAGACGAACAACAATATTTTGTCGGCATTCGACGCCAAAACCGGAAAGCCGCACTATCAGCTCCAGCGCCTGGACGGGCTCTCGGAAGTGTTCTCGTCACCGGTCGGCGCTGCCGGGCGTGTGTATGTGACGGGACGAGAGGGCACCACGCTGGTGATCCGCAATGCGCCGAAATTCGAAGTGCTGGCGAGGAACGCGCTGGACGACGGGTTCGACGCATCGCCGGCGCTCGTCGACAACGAAATCTACATGCGAGGCTATCGATACCTTTACGCCATCGGAACTCCATAAAATGCAGAATCCCGAGGTCATTGTCATAGGCGGCGGCCCGGCCGGGTCGACTACATCCACACTGCTCGCCCAGCACGGTCATCGAGTCCAGTTGTTCGAGCGCGAACGTTTCCCGCGGTTCCATATCGGCGAGTCTCTCATTCCGGAAACCTACTGGGTGTTGCAGCGGTTGAACATGCTGCCGAAGATGCAGAAAAGCGCCTTCGTGAAGAAGCACAGCGTCCAGTTCGTGAATTCCGTCGGCAAAGAGTCGGCGCCGTTTTACTTCTTCGACAACAAACCGCACGAATGTTCGCAGACGTGGCAGGTGGTGCGCAGCGAGTTCGACAAGATGATGCTCGACAACGCGCGAGAGCATGGCGTCGACGCAGAGGAAGGCGTTCGTGTTCTCGAGGTGCTGTTCGACGGCGATCGTGCGGTGGGCGTGAAGATTCGCGACCAGCAGAACAACGATCGCGAGGTCTTCGCCAAGGTCGTAGTCGACGCGAGCGGACAGAGCGCCATGCTGCAGAACCGGTTCAAGCTCCGGCTCTGGGATCCGGTCCTGAACAAAGGCGCGATCTGGACGTATTGGGAAGGCGCGTATCGCGACACGGGCCGCGATGAAGGTGCGACGCTCGTCCTGCAGACCGTCGACAAGCAGGGATGGTTCTGGTACATCCCGCTCCACAACAACATTGTCAGCGTGGGCGTCGTGGCGCCGTTCGACTATCTCTTCAAAGGCCGCGCGAGCCACGAAAAAACGTACGAGGAAGAAGTGGAGCGAAATCCGGCTGTGAAGCGGCGGGTGTCGATGGGCCGCCGCATAACCGGGTATTTCGTGACCAAAGACTATTCGTACCGCTCGAAGCAGACGGCCGGCGACGGCTGGGTGCTTGTCGGCGACGCCTTTGGGTTTCTGGATCCGCTCTATTCCTCCGGCGTGCTGCTCGCCTTGAAATCCGGCCAACTCGCCGCCGATGCGATCGCCGAGGGGCTGGCGAAGGGAGACACGTCCGGCACGCAGCTCGGCAAATGGGGCGATACGTTCAACGACGGCGTCGACCGGATGCGCCGCCTCGTCTGCGAGTACTACTCCGGGTTCAGCTTCGGCGAGTTCGTGCGCAACTATCCAGACCTGCGCGGAACCATCACGGATTTGCTGATTGGCGATCTCTTCACCGATCGGGTCGACAAGGTGTGGCAGCCGATGGAGTCCTTGTATCGAGCGGGGAAGCCGACGATCGCTCCCTGGCATGCGGGCACGCCGGCGGACGTGCTGCAGGGAAAAGTGAACGAGCTGATATTGCCGGAGGGACGGAGGCCGTAGGAGGGCAGAGGGCAGAGGGCAGCCGCCTGCGCCAAGGCTCCGGCGGCCGCGCCGAAGCGCAAAGCGCGAAGGCGGGAGGGCATCGGCGATTGGGTGATTGGTGATTGGGTGATAGGAAAGCCATTGGGTGATTGTGCATTGGGTGATTGGAAAGCCGTTGAGGACAAGAATCCGCGCAGCTGAATTTCTGATTGCGACAGCGGTTGCCGCCTCTGCCACGTTCGGAGTGGTGCGGGCGGAGAACTGGCCGCAGTGGCGCGGCCCAACGCTGAACGGCGTCAGCGCCGAGACGAATCTGCCGGTGCGATGGTCGCCGACGGAGAACATTGCCTGGAAGCTTGCGCTTCCCGCATGGTCGGGTTCGACCCCCATCGTCTGGGGCGATCGCATCTTCCTGAACGTCGCCGAGAACGGGAACCTGTCTCTCTGGTGTGTCGATCGCGTCAAAGGCGTGGCGCTGTGGAAGCAGCACGTGAGCGGCGGCGATCACCGCGAGATGAAGCAGAACATGTCGTCCCCGTCGCCCGTCACCGACGGCAGCAATGTGTGGGTGATGACGGGCACCGGCATCCTCAAGGGTTTTGATTTCGCCGGCAAAGAGCTCTGGATGCGCGACATCCAGAAAGATTACGGCCGTTTCGGATTGAACTGGGGCTACGGGTCGTCGCCGCTGCTGCACGAGGACTCGTTGTACGTGCAGGTGCTGCACGGTATGAGAACCGACGAGCCGTCGTATGTGCTTCGCATCAGCAAGGCGAACGGGCGAACGATCTGGCGGGTGGAGCGGCCGACGCGCGCGCGATCGGAATCACCAGACTCATACACAACACCGGCGCTCGTTCGCTACGGGAACACCGCCGAATTGGTCATTACTGGTGGTGACGTCGTCACGGGCCACGATCTTTCAACAGGCAAGGAGCTCTGGCGCGCCGACGGACTGAATCCCTCGAACGACGGCTCGTATCGAATTGTCGCGTCGCCCTTCGTGCACGGCGACATCATCTATGCGCCGAGCCGCGAGCGGCCGATGCTGGCGTTGAAGCCAGGTGGCCGAGGCGACGTGACCACCTCGCATCTTCTCTGGTCGTTCAACAACGGACCAGATGTCCCGACGCCGGTCACCGACGGCACGTACGTTTACGTCGTCAACGATCGCGGCATCATGTGGTGCCTGGATGCGAAAACCGGGAAGGAAATCTACGGCCGCCAGCGGCTGCGGCCAAGTACCTACAGCGGGTCGTTCGTCCTCGCCGACGGCAAGCTCTACATCACGAATGAAGATGGACTCACCAGCGTCGTCCGGGCAGGTCCGAAGTTCGAGCTTCTGGCGGAAAACAACTTCGACGACTACACGCTGAGCTCGCCGGCGATTTCGAACGGGCAGATTTTCATCCGGACGACCGGCTGGCTGTGGGCCATTGGGAAACGCGTGCCGAACTAGGCGGCGGGCCGGAAGTACAGCACCATTCCTGCGCCGACAGACGCGAGCACAAAACCGAGATACAAGAGCGGATTGGGCGCGGCCTTCGGCGGGTGCATCACCATCGACAGCAGCACATTCACGACAGGCGCCCCGCCAAATACCAAGGGCATCACGATCACAGGCAAGCCGCCCGCACGAAACGCCCAGATGATGCAGGCCGCTCCGATGGCGCCGAGCGCTCCGGCGACCGTGGCGGTCATCAAGCCTCGCGAATCAAATCCGCCCAGCTCGCCTTGCGCCGCAAGCGTCGCCACAGGCACGAGGACGCCAATCAAGAAATACGCAACGCCCACACACAGCAGCGCCTTCAGCGGATTGCGGAGGATCACCTGTCCCTGGTGAAGCAGGACGCCGTACGCACCCCACGACAACACCGCGCCTGCCACGAAAATAAGCCACGTCATCGATCGCCTCATTGTTTAACAGCCAGTGCGTAGAGCTGGTTGCGGTTGTTCAGAAAGAGCACGCCGTGCGCCGGCGCGGGCGTCGCATACACCGAGCTGCCCATGTTCATTTCGGCCAGCACTTTCTTTTCCTTGCTGTGCGCCAGCACCGTGACGTCGCCGTCTTCGTCGCCGATGTAGATCTTGCCATCGGCCACGAAGGGCGAGCCCCACGTTGCCGCGAAGAGGTCGTGCATCCAGATTTCCTTGCCGCTGCTCGCGTCGAGGCAATAGAGAAAGCCGCTGAAATCGGAGATGTAGACGACTCCATCGAGCACGGCCGCCGTCGAGATCGATCGCCGCAGCTTGTCGAAGTGCCAGATGCGCCCTGTCTGCGTGATGTCGCCGCGCTTGGTGGCGTCGATCGCGTAGAAGTGTCCGGTGCCTTCGCCATGCTCCGGATCCTGACCGTTGGCGATGTAGACGCGATCCTGATAAATCACCGGAGTGGCGATCAGCTCGTTCCGTGTCTTCGGCCACACGGCATCTTTCGGGTTCGTGTCGAACTCCCACAACTTCTTGCCTGTGAGCGCTTCGTAGCCGCGAACCTGTCCGTCGCCTTGCGCCGACACCACCTGCACAACCCCGCCGATGGTTCCAACCGATGGCGTAGACCACTGACCGTGCAGAATGCGATCTTCGACCGAGTTGTCTTCCCACACGAGCTTGCCGGTCGTTTTGTTCACCGCGATGATCGCGGGCGCACGCGGCGACGGAATGTTCACGTGGCTTTCGTCCTGCCCGTTCGAGGTGCTGACGAACACGAGATCACCCCAGATGACAGGCGACGAGTTCGCGAGGTTGTGCGGATACGTGCCCACCTCTTCCATCATGTCGAACGACCAGATGACGTCCGCGTCCTGCGGGCTCGTCAGCTTTTCATCCTTGACCGGCCCGTCGTTTTCACCGTCCCGAAACCCCTCGATGTCGAGGCAGAAGAGGACCCCGCGGTTGCTGACGTAATACAGATGAGTGCCTTCGACGATCGGCGAAGACGCCACTCCCTGATAGGGCCAGTCGTTGGCACGGCCCGACTCCAGCTTGACGTGCGTCTGCTGCCACATGAACTCGCCGGTCGTTTCGCGAAACGCCATCAGCACGCCCCGATCGCCCGGCTGTTTCGGATCGCGCAAGCCCTCGTTGTTGGTGCCGACGAACACCATCCCGCCGGCGACGACCGGATTGCCGTAGCTCTGCGATCCCAGATCGGCGACCCACTTCACATTCTTCTTGGTCTTGATGTCCCAGTCGGTCGGCAGTCCCTTCATGCCGGACACCATGTTGCGATCCGGCGTGCCGCCCCACATGGGCCAGTCGCCGGTGTTCGGCTCGGAAGCACCGATCCGCGAGGCACTCGCCCACGCCGCCATCAAGCCAACCGAAATCATCAGTGCGCGTCTTTTGTTCATTTCCGTTCTGCCCTTTGCCCTTTGCCCTCTGCCCTCTGCCCTCTGCCCTCTGCCCTGACAGTTACTGATTCTGTGAAATCTTTAAGTTGTCTATAAAAGCGCCAAACTCCGCATCAATGAAAAAACCAGGCGCGCCTTGCCGATTACCGATGGGATCGGTCTTGTCGATGAGCCACTCGGCCGGTTCCGCTTCGCCCGTCGGCCACGCCTTCCCGCGCGCACGCACGCTGCCGTTCGCCAGGTTCTCGACGCGCAGCTTCAAGTGGTACCACGCGTCGGGTTTCCATGCGAATGGCAGGACCGCCGAACGTGCGGTCTCCGGCTCCCAGGGCTCGAGCTTCAGACGCTGCGTCGTCCCGTAGAGCACCAGGCTGTAGCGTTGAGCAGTGATGCCGACATCCCCCATCATCCTGCGCCGTGTCGGCGATCGGACGTCCGCTTCAACCGTGTAGTTCGCCCACTCGACTGGCCCGATGAACGCGCGGATGCGCTTGAAGATCGTGTTCATGGGCGCCTTCTGCAGAACTTTCTGGCCGTCCAGCGTGACGACGGACAACTGCCCCGCAGTGGTGTTCACCCAGCCGGGCGGGATCGCGCCATCGGCGAACGAGTCGAACGTTTCGTTCCACGGTAGCGGCCGCACTACTCGGGCTCTCGCTTCGCCGGTCAATCCGCCGACAGCCGCCTTAATCAGGCCGGCTTGTTCGCCTGGATCGGCGCTCACCGTAAATGCTCCGTCGGTGACGGTGCCTTTCAGCCCCTCGAGCGACCACGTAGGTTTTTCCTCTCGCAGCAACCGGCCGCGGCTATCGAAGGTACGCGCGGTGAGCTTCACGGTCTGACCGGGATTCAACACGAGCTCGGTCGGCGTCACCTGCACGTATGCCGGTGCACCTTCACCGATGACCGCCGGCTCGTTCACGGCATATCCCGTCAAGGTCTTTCTCTGCTTGGAGCCGAACGCATAGACCGCATCGCTCGACACGAAATACACACGGCCGTGGGAAATGGCCGCGCCTGCGAGCACTTGTTCCGGGGTGCCTTCAGATCCACCGACGCTGTTCGTGCTGAGCGGCATCTGTACTTCGCTGAGCACTTCAGCGCGATCGGCATGCGGTCGCACGATGAAAAACTTGCCGCTTTCCGTGCCGACGTAGATCTTTCCGTCGGCGAGGACCGGCGGCGCTTTCTGCACGGTGCCGAGGGCCTGCGTCCAGAGCTCCTTCCCGGTCGCGATGTCGTAGGCTTTCAGCCGCGACCCGTTTTCGATCTGGTAGAGGAGCTTCCCATCGGTAACCGGTGACGAGAATCCAAACTGATCGCCCTTGATCGTCCACTTTGTTGTTTTGATCTCGCCGGTCTGCGATCCGTCGATCGCCGCGATCATGCCCATCTGGTTGGTATCGAGGTTCTCGTCGCCGTGCGACACGATGACGGTCGTGCCGCTCACGACGACCCCTGTGTTGATCGCGCGCTTCGAGATGATGTAGCTCCACACCTTCTCGCCGGTTTGCGCTTTGATCGCGTGGACCGCGCCGTCGCCAAGTCCGCAGATGAGAAGGCGGGTGCCGTTGATGGTGGCAATCGTCGGCGCTGCATACGCCGTGTCGTACGGGCGGCCTCCGGGATTGGCGACATAGACGATGGCGCCTGTGCGTTTGTCGAACGCGATGAACCGATGCGACCGCGCGGCCTGCGTGCCCCAGTTCGACACGGCGGCGCTGACGATCACCAGGTTCCCATCGATCAGCGGAGACATCGTTCGGCCACCGTGAGTCGTAAAGGCCGCGAACTCCTCGCCGATCGATCGTTCCCACAGCAGCTTGCCGTCGCGGCTCAGCGCGACGAGCAACGCGCCGACACCGAGCGCGTACACATTGCCGGTTTCCGGATCGGCCGCAGGAGACGCCCATCCCACTCGATGAGGCGGCACATCGCTTTGAAAAATATTGAACTTATATTCCCAGACGACCTTGCCGGATTCGGTGTCGAGGGCCATCACCCGCTCCTGGAGCGAGGCGCCTCGGCCCGACGGATTTTGCACGTAGACGCGGTTGCCCATCACGATTGGCGCCGAACGGCCTCCGAACGGCGCGCGCCACAGCAGCGTGCCCTTGAGATCCCATGAATCGGGGAGGCCGGTCTCGAGCGAGATGCCATCACGATTGGGTCCCCGCGCTTCGGGCCAGTCGCCCAGCGCGACCTGCCGCGGCGCTTGTGCCAGTGCCGGCACCGCAAAAATCATGAACGCGGCAACAGCGGGAATCAGCTTTTTCAACATGGAAATGTCCCTATGAATAGAATGAGGATGTTACTTGAATACGTTCCACCCGGAAAGGCTGCTTACGAGGTGCATTCGATGATCCGCAAGATGGGCGCCGCCCTTATGTTTGCGCTGCTGTTCGCCTCGGTAATCATGCTGGAGGCACAGACGCACCGGGGAGCCATACGCGGACGCGTCGAGGATCCGTCGGGCGCCGTTGTACGCGGCGCGGAGGTTCGGGCCGTCAACGAAGCCACGAATGAAACGCGGATGACAGTCACCGGCGACACCGGCGCTTTTGCGATAGCGGAGCTCGAGCCGGGGAACTGGCGCATAGAGATTGCGGCGCCGGGCCACAAGACCCAGGTCGAGCGTCTGACGCTGGAAGTGAATCAGGAACGGCGCGCGGACGCGCGCCTGGAAATTGGCGCGCTGACCGACCGCGTCGAGGTCACCGCTCCCGTCGCCGACCTCCGGCGAGGGTCTCCCGCTATGGGCACCGTCGTCGACAACCGTCAGATTCTCGACATGCCGCTCGACGGCCGCAATTTTCTGGAGCTCACGCTGCTGGCGCCGGGAACGGTCCCTGCGGCACAGGGATCTGCCGGGTCGGTACGCGGCGATTTCGCGTTCAGCGTCAATGGTGGACGAGAAGATTTCAACAGCTTCCTGCTTGACGGCGCCGACAACGTCGATCCGAAACTGAATACCGTCGGCGTGAGGCCTCCGGTCGATGCGATTCAGGAGTTCGAAGTGCTGACGAGCACGCCCGAGGCCTCGCTCGGCCGTCAGGCCGCTTCGCAGGTGAGCGTCGTCCTGAAGTCCGGCACGAACACGCTGCACGGATCGGGTTACAACTTCTTTCGCAACGGCGCGCTCGATGCGCGCAATTATTTTGCGCCGAAGAACGAGCCTGCGCCGGACTATCGGCGCAATCAATTCGGATTCTCGCTCGGCGGTCCCCTCGTGCGTAATCGGACATTTTTCTTTACCGACTACGAAGGGACGCGAGCCGACGAGGGCATCACGCGCGTGACGACGGTGCCGACCGATGCCGCGCGCTCGGCCCTCCCCGTGTTCCTGACGCATCCGGTCGGCCGCGCGATCGCGGCCCTCTACCCGAGCCCGAACCGGCCGGGAACCAGTGGAAACTTCGTTTCGTCGCCCACGCAGCGCGATCACACGGATCATTTCGACGTGCGTGCCGACAACTCGTTCGGAAACGCGCTCGACGTCATGGCCCGATACAGCTTTGCGGATCGAAGGCTGTTCGAACCGTTCAGCGGACCCTCATTTTCACTCGTGCCCGGATATGGAAATGACGTCGCGCGGCGCGGTCAGAACTTCGTCGGCAGCGCGACGCACGTGATCTCGCCAAACCTGCTGAACGAAACGAGAGCAGGGTTCAATCGCGTCTCGGCCAGCGTCTTCCCCGAGCGCGGTGGTGCGGTGAACCGCAGTGTCGGGTTGCCCGAGTTGTCGAGCAATCCGCGCGATGCCGGATTGAGCCTTGTCACTGTCTCGGGGTTCTCTCCGCTGGGGCACGAGTACAACAATCCCCAGAGCGGAACGACCAACGTGTTTCAGGTCGCCGACACACTCACCTGGACCCGGGGCGCCCATCTCATCAAGACGGGATTCGATGCCAGAGTGATTCGGCAGGATGCGTTCCGCGACGTGTTATCCAGAGGAACGCTCGGTTTCACCGGATTGATCCTGGGAGATCCGCTCGTAGAGCTGCTTTCGGGCGTGGCGACATTCACGACCGCCGCCCGTCTGGACAACCCTCAGCGGCTGCGCACCGAATCGTACGCGGGTTTTCTGCAGGACAATTTCCGTGTTCGCCCGAACGTGACCGTGTCTGCAGGTCTGCGCTACGACTTTACGTCGCCTGCGGTCGATGCGACGGATCGGGCAACGCTTTACGATCCCGAAACCCATTCTCTCAAGAACGTCGGGACTGCTGGTCTACCGCGCTCGGGATACGACGCCGATCGCAACAACTGGGGCCCGCGACTGGGCGCGGCATGGACGGTGGATGCTGAGGGCACGACGGTGATCCGCGGGGCGTATGGGATTCATTACAACCACTCGGCCCTGGCACCGAGCGAAGGGCTGTACTTTAATGCGCCCTACTACAGGTACGCGCTGTACTTCACGTCGGAGCTGGGCCCCGTGACGCTCAGCGATCCCTTTCCCTCCGCATTTCCGATTCCTACGCCGAACCCCGCGCTGGGCATCCAACGAGACTTGAGCACGCCGTACCTGCACGAATACAACCTGACGCTGCAGCGTCAGCTCGGCCCGACGCGTGTCGCCGAGGTGGCCTACGTTGGTTCACGGGGACGGAAGCTGATCGCCTCGCGCGACATCAATCAGCCCAGGCCCAGCACCGCGCAATTGAACCTCAGACCCGATCCGCGGTTCGCCGACATCACCCTGATCGAGTCGCGCGCGCGTTCCGAATTCGACAGCTTTCAGGCGCGCTTTCAGCAGCGATACGCCTTCGGCTGCACGATGCTGGTGGCGTACACGCTCGGCAAATCGATGGACGATGCCTCGGGGTTCTTCACGAGCGCCGGCGATCCGAATTTCCCGCAGGACAGCGCGAATCTCGACAAAGAGTGGGGCCGATCGAGCTTCGACCTCCGCCATCGCTTTTCGGTGAGCTTCTCGTACGATGTGCCCTTCGGATTTACCGTCAGCGGCATTGTGGCGATGCAAAGCGGACGGCCGTTCACCGCGGCGCTGCTTCCTGAAATCGACAACAGCAACACGGGGCGTTCGTCGCTCGGTTTCGGCGCCAACGATCGTCCGAATCTGACCGGCAATCCCGAGGTGAGCAACCCCGGGCCGACGGGCTGGTTCAACACGGCCGCGTTCTCGATGCCGGCGTACGGCACGTTCGGAAATGCGGGCCGGAATATTCTTGAAGGTCCCGGCTATCAGAACGTCAATCTGGCGGTGCTGAAGCAGGTGCCGCTGACCTCGAACACGCGGCTGCAGCTGCGCGCCGAGGTGTTCAACCTGCTGAACCGCGCGAATTTTGATTTGCCGGATAACTTTTACGGCTCGTCCACCTTCGGGCAAATCCTGTCGGCCCAGAGTCCCAGACACATTCAGTTCGGTGCAAGACTGATGTTCTGAATACCAGTCTCGACACAGAGACACAGAGACGCAGAGACGCAGAGAATTCTGTTCTTGATGAAAAATTGGAGACTGGGGATTGGAGATTGATGATTGATTGTCGACTGCTGATTTGCGATTGCTGATTAGAAAGTCTGAAATAGATCTTCACTCCTCAGTCATCAATCAATCTCGAAATCACCATTCTTCAATCTTAATTGTGTTTTTTGAATAAGAAAACTCTGTGCCCTCTGTGTCTCTGTGTTGAGTCTAGAGGGTATCTGCGGTACTGGGTTCTGGTAGAGGAACGGCGAGAGCGGCAACACCGAACATTCCGATGATGGCCGCGAGGATGTAGAACATCGCGCGATAGCTTCCGGTCCACGCGACGCAGGTGGCAAGGAGAAGCGGCCCGAGCGCGGACGCGAGCACCGTCAACGCCTGAGCGACACCTTGGATCCGGCCCAGATGTCGGCGGCCGTAAACGCGTGGCCACACGCTGAAAAACATCACCATCACGAGCCCGCCGCCCAGACCCATGCAGGCCGCCCATGCCATCACCATCGCGTGCGTGCTTATATGAGGCAGCGCCACGAGCCCGCCGGTCAGGACGAAGAGCGAAATCGCCATTAATCGGTTCAGCGGGACGTAGCCCGCCAGCCATCCGCCGAAGAAATTCCCCGCGAGACCAGTCATCGCCGTCACGACAAGCGTCTGGTAATAGATGTTGGGCCCGAACCCGCGCTCGACGAGGATCGACTCGTTGAACAATCCAATCCCCGACGCTACCAGACCGTAGAGTGCCGCGCCGATGGCGAAAACCCAGAAGGCCGGTGTAAGAAGGGCGTCTCGCAAGGTGTAGCCGGGGCGATCGTCAATCGTCGATCGGCCATCGTCCATCGTCGATCGTTGATGGTCCAGCGTCGGAAGGCCGTCGGGAACAAGACCGATGGATTCCGGACTCCGCCGGACGACCAGCCACGCAAGGGGAGCGAGACCCGCAAGGATCGCAATACCGACTATGAGCCAGGCTTGGCGCCATCCGTGCATTTGGACGGCGAACCCGACAACCGGAAACGCGATCATGAACCCGATGCTCATGACGACGCTGTAGATGGCCATCGCGGCGTTGATGCGCCGCACGAACCACTGACCAACCATCGCGAGGCTGACGACCGAGAGCGCGCTTTGGCCGAGCGCGCGAGTTAGCGTGATGGCGATCGCCAGCTCCGTGAACGACGTAACGCGGCTCATCAGACACACAACGGCCGCGAGCGCCGCCGCGACGACGGTCAGGACAACGCGGCTGCCAAATTGATCGATGAGGCGGCCCACGCCGATGGCGCCAGCCGAGCCGATGAGGGTCGCCCACAGGTTCAGCTGGGCATAACCGACCCGGCTGATTTTCAGATCCGCGAGAAGAGGCTCGGTGATCAGGCCCAGGCCCTGAGTCCGGCCGGGCAGCGTTCCGACCATCGCCGCCGCAGCGACCAGCAGAACGAACCAGCCGTAGTAGGGCGAGCGCGCCGGCATGCGCTATGCGAGTATCAGACGATTCTTCAGGTTCGCGCGCTTGTAGGCCGTGACTGCGGATATCACGTGGCAAACCCATCCGAACAGGCCGCCCGTACCGATCCACATGCCGGGTGTGATGATTAACCAGAAAATTCCGCGCCAGATGTCGCCGTTATAGAACTGGCCGACGCCCGGAATGATGAGGCTCAACACCGACGCGGTGCCGGGATTTTTTGGGTGCGACACTGTGAGATCTCCTTTACTTCTCTCTCTGAAACGACGCGAGCAGCTGATCGAATTTCTGTTGGTTCGCCGAGACCGTTTTCGCCGGCCCGGTAAACTTCACGAACACATTACCGCCAGGACCTTCGACGATCGCGCCGAGCAGCCGATAACCCTGAACCGGTTTCGACGGCGCCATCGGGCCGCCCATGCCCGAATACGTCCCCGATGCCTCGATAGTCGTCATCGCGATTCCGCGCACGCTTCGTTTCGCAATCGTCGCTGCCGCCGGTTTGCCGTCGGGCCCCTGCATCTGGCCCTTCCACCGTTCGATGTTCGCGTCGATGCTTCCACCCTGGCCCGGGCCGAAATAGTTGATCACGACTTCGCCGCCGCTTTGATCGCCGGGCGCCGCTGGGACCGAATACGTTGCTGCGCGCATGGGCCGCGGCGCTTCGCTCTTCCAGCCCGCCGGCATGGTCCATCGAAGGCCGGCGGCCGATTCGGCCAGCACGGCCGCCGTCGTCAACGCGAGGATTGCCGGGAGAAAAATACCGCACAAGATCAAGACGGAATATTTGCGCATAAGTTTCATTTGCTCGTCACGACCATTGTCTGGTCGATCGTCAGTGTCGGCCAGCCGGGTCTGTTCGGATCGGTTGGTGTCGCGACTGCGGTAAACGACTGCGCGCCGATCGGCGTGACGCTGAACACGTAACCGCGATTCTCGGTGGGCAGCGCAGACGATCCGTCCTGCTGGAGCTGTTCGAGCGTACCGTATGTCCCGTGCGAGACGACATAAATCCGCTCTGCCTGGGCGATGTTCATGAGATTGGTTTTGATGTCGATGGTGTCGATGGTTTGTTGCGGCGGCGCGTCGCCGACGCCCGCGCTCGTCAGCGATTTGGTGTAGAGAAAGTAGCCGACGCCAAGCGCGAGCAGCAGTCCGACGATCGTGAACATCCCCTTCATTGCCAGCCCTCCAGCTTTTCAGCTTCCAGCTTCCACTCTTCACCACAGAGGACACAGAGGTTTAGTTTCCAGTTTCTAGTTTTTACTTTCATAGTACTGCTTGTACATTCCCCTCCTGAACAGCCATCCTCCAAGCGGCCCGAGCCACTTCAGCACGTGATACATGTGCCCCAAATCCATCAGCTCAATCAGGTTGCCGTCGAAATCTCTCACGAAGAAAAACGAATGGCCGCGCGGCGACCGCTCGGGCGTGGTGACGATCTCGACGCCTTTGCTGACGAGGTAATCGTGCCACTTCGGAAGATTTTTCACGTTGAACGAAATGTGCGTCAGTCCCACGCGGTTCCACGGGATGACGGCTGGCGGCTGATGCGGCTTGAACTCGAAAATCTCCAGCACGCCGCCGCCTGGAACGCGAATCCACCCAATCTTGCAGGTTGGCGCCTCGCCGTTCACACCGAAGAACGTGCGCACGCGATCGGGCGGCGTATCGGCAACGCCGACGAGCGGACAGCCGAACACCTCCCAGTAGAACTTCACGGCCTTGTTGAAATCAGACACGGTGATGCCGCCGTGGCTGAACGATCGCGCCTTCACGCCCTGGCCTCCATCATCTTCAGCTCGGTCTTCTTGATATGGTCGGCGACGCGCAACGCCTGCGCCGCGATCGTGAGGGCCGGGTTCACCGCGGCCGACGAGGGGAAAAACGACGCATCGACCACAAACAGGTTCTCGATGTCGTGCGACCGGCAGTAGGGATCGAGCACTGACTCGCGCGGATTTGTGCCGAACACCACCGTTCCACACTGGTGCGTCGTATTCCGCCTGCCGTGTGAATGTGCGACGACCGTCCAGAACCCGAGCCGCTTGAGGATGCGCTTCATCTCTCGCACGAGCATGTCGTGCGCCTTCAGATTGTTCGGGTGATAGTTCAGGCGGATGCGTCCATCGCGGTCGACCGTGACCCGATTCTCTCTGTTCGGCAAATCCTCCGACATCGCAAGCCAGTCGACGCCGCGTGCGACCCACGCATCGTATGCCCACAACGGAATCCAGGGCACCACCGTCTGGGCCATCACGCCATGTGTGCGCCCCTGCGATTGAATATGACCGAGCGGATACCTGGTGTGCGGGCCGCTGAAGTAGTAATCGTTGATGGCGACGGTTTTTTGAAACACCGTCTCGTTCTTCCTGAACGGGTGAAATCCCTGCATCATCGTCGCGAGATGCGCCATGTACCGGCGGCCAACGAGCCCGGACGAGTTCGCCAGACCGTTCGGGTGCGCGGCGGTGGCCGAGCGCAACAGCAACGCCGCGGAGTTCACCGCCCCGCACGACACAATCATGATGGGCGCTTCGACGCGAATCGATTCGCCGTTGCGCAACACCTGCACGGCTTCAAGCTTTTTCCCCGATGAGTCGGTGAGCAGCCGCTGGGCCAGAACGTTGGTCCAGAGCGTGACGTTCGATCGCTGTATCGCGCCTCTGACGCAGCACACGTCGGCGTCGCTCTTGGCGTGGAGCTTACACGCGAACGAATTGCACGTGTTGCACAGGACGCAGCCGTCGCGGAGCCCGAGCGGCAGCGGGGCGGGATGGAGCCCCTGTTGCCGCAGCTGGTCGACGATCGCCGCCATCGCCGGGGCATGCGGGATCGCCTCGTGTGGGAACGGTCCGCGCGGAGGATCGGTGGGATCGGCGCCTTGCTCGCCGTGAACGGAGTAGAGACGCTCGGCTTCGTCGTAATACGGCTCGAGCGTCTGGTAGTCGATCGGCCACGCAGGCGAAACGCCCTCCATGTGCTCGACCGCCTGAAAATCTTCGCGCCGCAGACGGAACAGCACGCTGCCCCAGAACTTCGTGTTCCCGCCAACGTTGTAGTGCGTGTACGGGCGGAACTCCTGGCCTCGGTCGTCGAGCCATCGCTCGTCCGTCTGATAGCGGAGATGTTTCCAAACAGCCTCGGGGTCCCAGTTCTCGTCTTCCTGCGGCACGAAGTCGCCGCGCTCGAGAATCAGAATCCGCGCGGGGCTGTCGGCCAGCGCGTGCGCCATCGTGGCGCCGCCCGCGCCGGTTCCAATGATGATGATGTCGTAGCGTTCGTTCCGCATCAGGAACGGTCTGCCGGAGGATCGACGGACGCGTAGACTCGATCCATCAGGATGTGATCGTCGATGGCGCGCTCCAGGCTCATCTCCGGGGCGCGGCCATCGCGAATGGCTCGGAAAAAATCTTGGTACATCGCCTTGTAGCCGCGAATGTCGCCGAAACCCGGGAACATCAATCGCGGCAACCCTTTGCCTCGCGCGAGCACGAACGCGCCGTTGGACTCGAACGTGATGATGCCCTCGCGGCCATAGAGCGACGACAGCCGCAATCCGCGCAGCAGCGATGGAATCTCACGCGAGTAATACAGCGATCCGACAGCCGCATTGTTGTACTCAAAGGCGATCATCATGCTCTTGGGACGCCTGTCTCCGCTCGTGTTGCCGTTGGTTGACGCCTGCGGCCGGTATCCGTGGACCGTCGTGATGCTCGGGCCGAGGCTGTTCGCCAGGTGCAGCCAATGAATCCCTTCTTCGAAAAATGCATCGCCGCCGGCCATCTCGACGTCGTTGCGCCAATCGTCGGCGGCCTTGAACTTCCTGGCCATCGTCGTGAAGTGTGCGAACACCATCTCACCGATCGCGCCTTCCGCCAGCAACCTTCGCAGCGTCACCGCCAGCGGTTTGTAATGATCGTTTTCGCCAACCAGTACGACACGTTGGGCGGCGTCCCGCGATTCCTGAGCGGCGCGGTAACCCTGCAGGGTCGGAAATGCCGGTTTTTCGACCAGCACATGTTTGCCCGCGGCCAGCGCCTGGCGAGTCAGGTCGAGGTGGTATCGCGGCGGCACGGCGACCACGACGGCATCGACCTTGGGGTCCTGAACCGCGGCCGAGTAGCTCGGATACGCCGCAACGCCTTGAAATTGGCGGCAATACGCGTCGGCCTTGCCGGCGTCGCGGCTGGCATAGCTGCGGACCACTTGGCCCTGCAGGCCGGCGAGGTGCCGGCTGTGCACCTTGGTAATGTAGCCGCAGCCAAGAAAAGCCAGGCGCAGCGGTTGGGGCATGAAGGAGTATACTTTCGCTCTTCTGGTCTGATCCAATCACGACGAGTTGCGTGTGTTCCTGAGGCCCGAAATGGCTGAAAAGAAACTGGTTGGCCAGAACTACTCGACACCCGATCTGCGCGCCAAAGTTACCGGGCGCGCACGCTACGCCGAAGATTTCCGCGCCGAAGGCATGCTGCACGCGCGACTCCTCTTGAGTCCGTACGCGCACGCGCGCGTCGTCAGCATCGACGCGAGCGCCGCGCTCGCAATGCCGGGCGTCAAAGCGATCCTGACCGCCGACGATGTCCAAACCGTCGGGTGGCGAGTCTTCGTCGGGCACATTCCGCATCACCATTCATAGCGCGATCAGCGGACGTCCTCTGTTGGTGGCCGTCGATCACAAAGGTCCTGGCAAAGGCACGGCGTTCGTCGGCGAAGACCCTCGCGTGTTTTTCGCCGAGGTCGACTCGCACGATCTCGACTGGTCCTTCACTGTCCAGGAACGAATCAACTAACATTAGGTCGAAGTGGTGGAGCAAGATCGTACGGCTGTGGACGTCGCGTTGCTGACGACGCGACTGGTCGCGGGCCTCGTGATGATTCCGCACGGCGCGCAGCACCTGTTTGGAGCGTTCAACGGGCC
>Ga0068859_100002803_pt1 | contig 17659 bp, 13 predicted proteins | sample KBSSwiS22_FD_66585 | JGI IMG/M metagenome (GOLD analysis project Ga0068859, IMG submission 66585) | Switchgrass rhizosphere microbial communities from Kellogg Biological Station, Michigan, USA - KBS Switchgrass S2-2 | ecosystem: Host-associated > Plants > Roots > Rhizosphere > Soil ...
CGCAGGCGGCGGTTGGGCGCGCCACGTGGCCAGGGTGGGGCATACGGTGCCGAGTGTTCCTATTTACGGTCTCTGTTGCGACCGAGCGTAGCAGTGGTGCCAGGGGGGCGGTGGCCGAACGAGGGCCGCTGGCCTTTGCTTACTGCCTGTTTGGGTACTTGGGTTGAGTGAGGCCCTGCCTGACGGCAGTTCCCCAGTGAACGGCAAGCCCAATGATCCCTCAACTTCGCCGGTTCGCCCACCCCGGATGCCCCATTCGCCGTGAAGGCCGCAGCCATCCCGTGCCCGGGCGAGCAGGTCGTGGCAGGGTCGGGGGATGTCGGGCGGCCGTACGGCCCACGGTGGGCGGGTGGGGTAGTGACCGTGGGCGGGCAGCGGGTAACTTGGGACACTCCGTGCCCCAAGTTACCGATGGGTACGAGTAGGCTACGCCCCGTTCGCGGAGCATAGGAGGACCAGACTGATGGCGCTGAGGATCGCGATCGGCGGGGCGATCACTGTGATCGCCCTGGCGATAGCCGGAAGGCGATTCTTCTGGCTGTTCAGGCTGATCCAGACCGGTCAGCCAGCGCAAGGACGTCTCGACGACCTCCGGACCCGGATCTGGAGCGAGATCAGCGAGGTCGGCGGCCAGCGCAAACTGCTCAAGTGGTCGGTGCCCGGCCTCGCGCATGCCTTCACCTTCTGGGGCTTCACGATCCTGATCCTCACGATCATCGAGGCCTTCGGTGGCCTGTTCGACGACGACTTCCACATCTGGGGCTTCGGGCACTGGGCGTGGATCGGCTTCCTCGAGGACTTCTTCGCCGTCGCAGTGCTCGCCGGCCTGGCTACCTTCACCGTGATCCGGATCAAGAAGGCCCCGGCGCGGCTGGAGCGCAGGTCCCGCTTCTACGGCTCGCACACCGGCCCGGCCTGGGTCATCCTCGGCATGATCACGGCGGTCATCGTGACCCTGCTGGTGTACCGGGGTGCGCAGTGGAACACCGGCAACCTGCCGCAGGGCAAGACGAAGTGGGCCTTTGCGTCCTACGTGGTCAGCCGGATCTTCTCCGGCCTGTCGTACGACGCCAACCACGCGATCGAGACCGCGTTCCTGCTGCTGAACATCGCGATCATCATGGGCTTCCTGGTGCTGGTCGCGTACTCCAAGCACCTGCACATCTTCCTGGCGCCGATCAACGTCGTCCTGAAGCGGGAGCCGAAGGCCCTCGGCAATCTCGGCACGACGCCGGACATCGAGACGCTGATGGAGCAGGACGAGCCGATCATCGGCGCGGGCAAGGTCGAGGACTTCTCCTGGAAGGCGATGCTCGACTTCTCCACCTGCACCGAGTGCGGCCGTTGCCAGAGCCAGTGCCCGGCGTGGAACACGGGCAAGCCGCTGTCGCCGAAGCTGATCATCATGGACCTGCGCGACCACCTGTTCGCGAAGGCGCCGTACCTGCTGGCTGGCACCGACACCGAGTCGCGTGAGGCCGCCGCCGAGAAGTTGGCGGAGAAGAAGGCCGTCACCGGAGTCTCCGAGGACGCGTCCGAGGAGCACACCGTCCACCACGTGCCCGAGTCCGGTTTCGGCCGGGTTCCCGAGCCCGGCAAGGCCCAGGCTGAGCGGCCGCTGGTCGGCACCGCCGAAGAGGGCGGCGTCATCGACCCGGACGTCCTGTGGTCGTGCACGAACTGCGGCGCCTGCGTCGAGCAGTGCCCGGTGGACATCGAGCACGTCGACCACATCGTCGACATGCGCCGCTACCAGGTGATGATCGAGTCGGCGTTCCCGTCCGAGGCCGGCGTCATGCTGCGCAACCTGGAGAACAACGGCAACCCGTGGGGCGTCTCGCCGCGCAGCCGCACCGAGTGGACCGAGGGCCTGCCCTTCGAAGTCAAGATCATCGGTGAGGGCGAGGAGATCCCGGAGGACGTCGAGTACCTCTACTGGGTCGGCTGCGCCGGCGCCATCGAGGACCGGGCGAAGAAGGTCTCCCGCGCGTTCGCCGAACTGCTCGACATGGCCGGCGTGAAGTTCGCGATCCTCGGCTCACAGGAGTCCTGCACCGGTGATCCAGCGCGCCGCCTCGGCAACGAGTACCTGTTCCAGGAGATGGCCAAGGCCAACATCGAGCTGTTGAACGAGACCAAGGTCCGCAAGATCGTCGCGACCTGTCCGCACTGCTTCAACAGCCTGGCCAAGGAGTACTCGGCACTCGGCGGCAACTGGGAGGTCGTCCACCACACCCAGCTGCTCGGCAAGCTCGTCGAGGAGAAGAAGCTGGTGCCGATCACGCCGATCGAGTCGTCGGTGACCTACCACGACCCGTGCTTCCTCGGCCGGCACAACAAGGTCTACACCCCGCCCCGGGAGATCCTGGAGGCCATCCCCGGCCTGCGCGGCCAGGAGATGCACCGCTGCAAGGACCGCGGCTTCTGCTGCGGCGCCGGCGGCGCGCGGATGTGGATGGAAGAGAAGATCGGCACCCGGATCAACGCGAACCGGGTGGAGGAGGCGCTCGGCCTCGACCCCGACGTCGTCTCGACCGCCTGCCCGTTCTGCATCGTCATGCTCTCCGACGCAGTGACGGAGCAGAAGTTGGCCGGCACGGCGAAGGACTCCGTCGAGGTCCTCGACGTCTCCCAGCTGCTCGCCCGCTCCCTGGCCGCCCCGGCCGCGCCCGCGCTCGCCCCGGAGTCCGCCCCGATGAGCTGAGCAAGCCCTCTGAAGCCACCTCGGCGGCACGTGCCGCCGAGGTGGCTTCTTGCTGCATTGGCCCTGGAGGCTTCGCCTCCCTCGCGTCCCGGCGCTGGTGGCGGGGCGTGCGGGTGGATCGGGTCATACCTGGCGGTCCCCGATTGACGCCAGCCGTGACCACCGCGTATTACCCATCGCGGTCGACCCTCCGAGTGCGCTGACCCGGACACCACCTCGTCGGATGGCCCGGCGCGAGGCCTCAGTCGCCCGGGCCGTTCGCGTTTGTGTAGATCGCCATCATGGGGTACTGTCTGCTCAGACAGGGTCTGAGTCATCAGTGCCTGCTTCTTAGCTGTCACCGTTGACATCGACAGACATGGCTGGTGAGGGATGGGAGGTCTGCCGTGGCGCCGCGGATAACGGCCGAGCGGTCGGTTGTCGGTCATTCGGCGGCGGAGCTGTCGGTCGAGTGGTGCGTCAGCTCGCTGATCCGAAGCGCCGGTCGCCCGGCCGTCGACGAGCGGGCCGTCGAAGCCCGGTGCATGCAGAATGCATGTATGACGACTGTAGTAGTTCGGGACGTGCCCGAGGACGTACACCGGCGGCTTCAGGAGCTGGCGAAGGCGGCAGGCCAGTCACTGCAGCAGTTTCTGTCCGGCGAACTCGCCCGGCTCGCGGCGACTCCCACGATGCGCGAGGTCCTCGATCGGATAGAGGCGCACGTGACCGGTCATTTCGAGGTCGAGGACGTGCTCACCGCGCTTGAGGGCGAGCGGCGTCATCCCTGAGGCGGTGGGTCTTGAACCATCCTGCATTGCCCCGCCCCTGAGGAGTACAAGTGATCGTTCTGGATGCGTCCGTGCTGACGTTCGTCGTGGCTCAGGCTGAGACCGTCGGCGCGGGTGCGCGAAGCGTGCTCCGGGAGGCGGGAGCCGCCTCGGTCCCGGACATCGCCGATATCGAGACCGTTTCAGCCCTCCGACGGCTGTGGCGGACGGGCAAGCTCGACCTGGAGCAGTTCCGTACGGCCACCGGCGACCTGGTCGCGCTTCCACTCGCTCGCTACCCAAGCCGGCCACTGCTCGGCCGTGCCTACACACTGCGGGACAACCTGACCCCCTACGACGCTTGCTACGTCGCGCTCGCGGAGACCTTGAGCTGCCCGCTCTACACAGCCGACGTGCGCCTCGCGAACGCGCCCGGCTCGAAATGCGAGATCCGCCTGTTCCCTTGAGGCGCCCGAAGTTCGTCGGCTCAGGCCTGGTGGTTCACGGGGGGGACCGGGGCGCGAGTGAAGTCGCGGTAGGCGCGGGACGGGGTGGGGCCGCGCTGGCCCTGGTAGCGGGAGCCGTAGACGGCGGCGCCGTAGGGGTGCTCGGCCGGGGAGGACAGCCGGAACAGGCACAGCTGGCCGATCTTCATGCCCGGCCAGAGCTTGATCGGCAGGGTGGCGACGTTGGAGAGCTCCAGCGTGACATGGCCGGAGAAGCCCGGGTCGATGAAGCCCGCCGTCGAATGGGTGAGCAGGCCGAGCCGGCCGAGGCTGGACTTGCCCTCGAGCCGGCCCGCCAGGTCGTCCGGCAGGGTGATGATTTCCAGCGTCGAGCCGAGTACGAACTCGCCCGGGTGCAGCATGAACGGTTCGTCACCCTCGGGCGCGACCAGCTCGGTGAGGTCCTCCTGCTCGAGGGCCGGGTCGATGTGGCTGTACCGATGGTTCTGGAAGACCCGGAACGCCCGGTCCAGCCGCAGATCCACGCTGCTCGGCTGGATCAGGCCCGGCTCGTACGGGTCGAGGCACACCCGGCCGGCGATGATCTCGGCCCGGATGTCCCGGTCGGACAGCAACACGCCCTGCAACTTACTGCACCGAGACGGGCATGGACTGGGTCACGATTTGCGTCAGCCGCGGAGTCGCCCGCGGCGGCGTGGGTAGGACCAGCGGCATGGATGTCCCGTTCGTGCGGCTCCGGCGATCGGCGCCGGGCGCCCGTCCCCAGGCACGACGACAGGATCTCCGCCCCCGGTTCGGCGCGCGCGGCGCTCCGGCGGCACGGCGGCGACGGCCGGGGCCGTTCGCGTGGCTGCGGCGGACGGGTCCGGGCGGGTCGAGGAGAAGAAGCGGAGCAGCTTCCATGCTCGAACTACCTGCCCAGATCGAGGCCTACCTCTTCGATCTCGACGGCGTCCTGACCAGCACCGCCGAGGTGCACGCACGGGCCTGGAAGGAGATGTTCGACGACTTCCTGGAGAACTGGGCCCGCCGCTCCGGCGATCCGGAGGAGCCGTTCGACATCGAGCACGACTACGAGCAGTACGTCGACGGCAGGCCGCGCCTCGACGGCGTCCGATCGTTCCTGGCCTCACGGGACATCCACCTGCCCGAGGGCGCCCCGGACGACCCGCCCTCCGGGCTCACCGTCAACGCTCTCGGCACCCGCAAGAACATCCTGGTGCTGAAGAAGATCGCTGAGGACGGCGTCCAGCCGTACCCGGGGAGCATGCGGTTCCTGCGTGCGGCCGTCGCCGCCGGGAAGAAGACCGCGCTGGTCTCGTCGAGCGCGAACGCGGCCGACGTCGCCAAAGTCGCCGGTTTCGCCGACCTCATGCGGGTCCGGGTCGACGGGGTGACGGTCGCGGAGCGTGGCCTTGCCGGGAAGCCCGCTCCGGACACGTTCCTCGCCGCGGCCAGGGAGCTCGGCGTGCCGGCCGAGCGGGCGGCCGTCTTCGAGGACGCGGAGGCCGGGGTCGCCGCCGGGCGGGCCGGCGGGTTCGGCTACGTCGTCGGAGTCGACCGGGTCGGCCACGGGCACGCCGAGGCGCTGCGGGCCCACGGCGCGGATGTCGTCGTGAGTGACCTCGCTGAACTGCTTTCCGGCGGGGGTGCGCCCGCCGAGGACGCGGCCCTGACCGCCGCCGAGCCGGCGGGCCGCGGCCGATGACGGACGGCGCGATCTACACAGTCGACCCGTGGGGCCTGCGCGAGATCGGGCTCGATGTCGAGAATCCGGCCCGGTCGGAGTCGTTGTTCGCGCTGTCCAACGGGCACATCGGCCTGCGCGGCAACCTCGACGAAGGCGAACCCCACGGCCTGCCTGGCACCTATCTGAACTCTGTGCACGAGCTGCGCCCGTTGCCCTACGCCGAGGCGGGCTACGGCTATCCCGAGTCGGGCCAGACCGTCATCAACGTGACCAACGGCAAGCTGATCCGCCTGATGGTCAACGACGAGCCGCTCGACGTCCGGTACGGCGAGCTGCGCTCGCACCGCCGTTCCATCGACTTCCGCGACGGGGTCCTGGTCCGCCAGATGGACTGGGAGTCCCCGGCCGGCCAGGTGATCCGGGTGACAACGCGCCGGCTGGTCTCGTTCTCCCAGCGGGCCGTCGCCGCGATCTGCTACGAGGTCGAGGCGCTGACCGACGCGCCGCGCGTGGTCGTGCAGTCGGAGCTGGTGGCGAACGAGACGCTTCCCATCCAGACCACTGATCCACGCGCCGCGGCCGTGCTTGAGTCCCCGCTGGTGCCGGAGCTGAACTTCGCGCGGGATACGACCGTCGAGCTCGTGCATGTGACCCGGCACAGCCAGCTCCGGGTCGCGGTGGCGATGGACCACGTGATCGACGGGCCGGGGCCAGTAGGGGTGGTTTCGGAGTGCGAGCCGAACTCTGGGCGCGTGACCATCACCGGCGTCCTGCAACCCAAGCAGAAGCTGCGGATCGTCAAGTTCCTCGCCTATGGCTGGTCGCAGCAGCGCTCGCTGCCGGCGATGCGCGACCAGGCCGCGGCCGCCCTCGTCGGCGCTCGGGCGACCGGCTGGGAGGGCCTGCTCGCCGAGCAGCGGGAGTTCCTGGACGCGTTCTGGAAACGCGCCGACGTCGAGGTCGACGGCGACGCCGAGGTCCAGCAGGCCGTCCGGTTCGCCCTGTTCCACGTGCTGCAGGCCGGGGCCCGCGCCGAACGCCGGGCCATCCCGGCGAAGGGGCTCACCGGCCCCGGCTACGACGGCCACGCGTTCTGGGACACCGAGAGCTACGTCCTGCCTGTCCTCAGCTACACCATCCCGTCCGCCGCAGCCGACGCGCTGCGCTGGCGGCACTCGACCCTGAAGCTCGCGCAGGAACGCGCCAAGCTGCTCAACCTGCGCGGCGCGGCGTTCCCCTGGCGGACCATCAACGGCGAGGAATGCTCCGGCTACTGGCCGGCGGGAACGGCGGCCTTCCACGTCAACGCCGACATCGCCGACGCCGTCGCCCGCTACGTCAACGTCACGGAGGACTTCACCTTCGAGCGGGCCGTGGGCTTGGAACTGCTGGTCGAGACGGCCCGGCTGTGGCGCTCGCTCGGGCACCACGACCTCGACGGCAAGTTCCGGATCGACGGGGTGACCGGGCCGGACGAATACTCCGCGATCGCCGACAACAACGTGTACACGAACCTGATGGCGCAGAAGAACCTGCGGGACGCGGCCGACGCGGCGAGACGCCACCCCGACCGGGCCAAGGAGTTCGGCGTCGACTCCGAGGAGGCGGCGAGCTGGCGGGACGCGGCCGAGGACATGTACATCCCGTACGACGAGCACCTCGGCGTCCATCCGCAGTCGGAGGGCTTCACCGGCCACGAGATCTGGGACTTCGAGCGCACCGGGGCCGACCAGTATCCGCTGCTGCTGCATTTCCCATACTTCGACCTCTACCGGAGACAGGTCGTCAAACAGGCCGACCTGGTGCTCGCGATGCAGCGCCGCGGCGACGCGTTCACCCCCGAGCAGAAGATGCGCAACTACGCCTACTACGAGGCGCTGTGCGTCCGGGACTCGTCACTTTCCGCGGCGCCGCAGGGCGTGCTGGCGGCCGAATGCGGCCATCTCGCGCTCGCGCACGCCTACATGCGCGAGGCGGCGCTGATGGATCTGCATGACATCGAGCACAACACATCCGATGGCCTGCACATGGCCTCGCTCGCCGGATCCTGGATCGCGCTCGTCGAGGGCTTCGGCGGGCTGCGCGACCACGGCGAGCTGCTGGCCTTCGCGCCGCGCCTGTCCGAGGGCCTGTCCCGGCTGGCCTTCGGCCTGTGCTTTCGGGGCCGCAACCTGCGTGTCGAGGTCACCGACTCGGTCGCGACCTACAGCGTCCAGGACGGCGAGGGCATCACCATCAAGCACTACGACGAACCGATCCGCGTCGAGCCCGACAAGCCCGTGACGCTGGAGATCCCGTTGACCCCGCGACCGCGCGAGCATCCGCGCCAGCCGTTCGGCCGCGAGCCGCGTTTCTTCCGCACCCCGACGTCGGCGGAAGAGGACTGACCACCCCCTACCGGCCGGGATGAGAAACGCGTGGGAAACCGCGCGGATAAAGGTACCGGACCACGGGCCTACAGCGATGTGCCACCGCGCCAGTCGCCTACCCTACACGCGAAAATCGCATTTCGGAGGTGCCCTCCCGAGCAGGGTGGACGGTGGCTTTGCGTCCCATCCTCCCAGGCGAGAGGGCACCTCCTCATTTACCGCGCCGACCGCAGGGCAAACCGGGTCGGTGCATCCAGGTCCACCCGCTCGATCGGGCCCTGGTGACCTACTAGCCGATCTTGCCGGCTGTCACTAGTCGATCTCACCACCGGGGGGCCAGTTGCCTCCACCCGAGCACGAGAGAAGTTCCTCGTCGGAGAGCACCTGAAGCCGTGGCTCCTGGCGTTCCTGCCCGACTTCCAGTTCCTCGCCGGGCCCATAGGAATGCAACATGTCCATTGGTACTACTCCTTCTTCTCGTCGCCGCCGGACGGCGGACAACTCTCAATGTGCTGCCTTTCGCCGGCGGCACATTGCTGTGAAACCAGCGGAACGGGCCGCGTGTCGGTCTCGGCCTGACCTTTGGCCGTCCGCCGCAGTCTCACTCGACAAGTAGAACGACGACAAGACGGGCAAGTCAACACATTTAGTATTTTTGGGCTGTCAGGCCGGGATGGGCTGCCCGCTTTTGGGTCGCGGGCGCAGCTGAGGAGGGCCGGTGTTGTTCTCCTCGAGCCGCGCCGGCCGTCCGGCCAGCAGCGGTGAGGGCCGCGCGGTGCCGGTGGCCGCACGGGCGTCTCGGCCGTGCGGTCGTCACGTGACCGTGCCGCCATCGCGGCCGCGCACAGGCTGGTACGGCCGCCGGTCCGGTGGATCAGCCCCCGGCGGTCGCCGGTCGTCACGTGACGACCGGCGACCGCGACGCCCGGTGGGGTGTAGCGGGTAGCGGCGCCATCGGGCCTTGAACGGGCTATAGGCGGGTTAACGGGCCTGCCCCGCCTGCGGGGGCGCTACCCGCTACCCCTCCGAGGAGCGGAGCCCCCCACCGCCCGTGGGCACCGGTCTCGCGAAAGATCAGGATGCTTCGAAGCGGGACCCGCGCGAGAGGGGGGAGGACCCGGACGATGGCGCCGCGGGGGCGCTCGTGCCGGCGTAGTGGCCCGCCAATGGCCCCGCGCGCCAGGCCCGATCTCCTAAAAGATCTCTGCCCCTGGTCAGAATAGGCCTCTGGCTAGGGACGGAGTGCTGGGAGCGGGTGACGGGAATCGAACCCGCGTTGCAAGCTTGGGAAGCTCGTGTTCTGCCTCTGAACTACACCCGCGTGGTGCTCCTTGAGCATCCTAGCGGACGGCGCGGCCCGGTGGGGGCTGGCCCCCGGGCGCCCGGACCCGCCCCGGCCGCGCCGTTGCGGCTGGGGCGGCGGGTGGTGCAGTGGCGTGGTGGCCGTGGGATCCGGGATGGGTGGCCACCACGCCACTGGGACCTGGGGAGCGTGCCGTCCTCGGCGCCCGTCGGTGTCATTACCACCGCTGCCACTCCGTCGGCTGCGTGTCAGTACCTCTGCTGCCACTCCGTCGGCTGCGTGCTCCGGCCTCGCCCTCGCTTCGCTCCGGCGAGACCTCCGCACGCCGCCTCCTGCGTGTCAGAGAGTGAGTTCGATGGTGCCGTCGTCGGCCACGCGGATCGGGTAGCAGCCGATCGGCTCGGCACCCGAGGTCGAGACGCCGGTGGCCAGGTCGAAGACGTGGGCGTGCAGTGGGCAGATGACGACGTTGTCGTCTGCCTGGCCGTCGGCGAGCGGGCCGCCCGCGTGCGGGCAGACGGCGTCCAGGGCCCGCAGCGCACCGCCGCGCAGCCGGAACACAGCGATCTGCCGGCCGTCGACCGCGTAGGCCCTGGCTTCGCCGACCGGGATGGCCTCCAGCGGGCCAAGGCTGTGGATCGTCCGGGCTTTCGTGGATCCGGCGCTCATCGGACCGCCACCTGCGCTCATCGGACCGGCACCTGGGGGAGCGTGACCAGCGGCAGGGAAGTGCGGAACTGGCCGGCGGTGGCCGGCTCGTCGCGCTCCAGCCACGGATCGCGATAGGCGTCAATCGACTCCTGGATGCGGGCATCCAGCTCCGCGGCGATGCCTTCGGCGTCGTCGACGACGACCGCGCGGATCTTCTCGATTCCGACCCGCGGGACGAACGTGTAGGTCCGCTCCAGCCATTTCGCGTTCTCGCGGTAGTACTGCAGGAACCGGCCCGTCAGCGTGATGACCTCCTGCGGGCTGTCGACGGTGGCGAGCAGGTCGCCCTTGCGGACATGCGCGCCGCCGGCGCCGCCGATGTAGATCTCCCAGCGGCCGCCGTCCACGCCGACGACGCCGACGTCCTTGATCAGGCCTTCGGCGCAGTTGCGGGGGCAGCCGTTGACGGCGAGCTTCAGCTTTCCGGGGCTTTCGAGGCCCTTGTACCGGTTCTCGATCGCGATGCCGAGCGCTGTGGAGTCACCGACGCCGAACCGGCAGAAGTCCTTGCCCACGCAGGTCTTCACCGTGCGGAAGCTCTTGCCGTAGGCATGGCCGCTCGGCATGTCGAGGTCGGCCCAGACCTTCGGCAGGTCCTCCTTGCGCACGCCCAGCAGGTCGATGCGCTGCCCACCGGTGATCTTCACCATCGGGACGTCGTACTTCTCGGCCACCTCGGCGATCCGCCGCAGCTCGGCCGGGCTGGTGACCCCGCCGGCGATCTGCGGAACGACCGAGAACGTGCCGTCCTTCTGGATGTTGGCGTGTACCCGGTCGTTGATGAACCGGCCGTCCCGCTCGTCGACGAAGTCGCTGCCCCAGACGATCCGCAACAGCGAGGTGAGCGCCATCTTGCTGGCCGCGTCCTCCTTGCCATCGGGCGCCAGCTCGGCGAAGACCGCCGAGACCGACCGCAGGCCACGAGCGCGGATCTCAGCCAGCAGCGTCGGCTTGTCCAGCGGGACGCCGGGGACGTACCAGTTCGCGGACGGGTCCTCCTCGAGGTCGCCGTCCGCGGCCCATTCGACGATCTCTTTCACGAGCGTCTTGCACGATCCGCAGCCTTTGCCGGCCCGGGTGGCTGCCATGACGCCAGGGACCGTCTTCACCCCGTCGCGGACGCAGGCGGCGATTTTGCCCTTGCTCACCCCGTTGCAGTTGCAGACCTGGGCGTCGTCGGCCATCTCCGCCACGCCAACGGCGGCGGCCGGCAGACCGATGTCGAACAGCAGCTCCAGGCGCTCGTCCGGCAACGGGAGCCCGCGGTCGAACGCCTGGATGAGGGACGCCGATTTCGCGGTGTCGCCGAGCAATGTGGCGCCGACCAGCTTGCCGTCCCGGATGATGACGTTCTTGTAGACGCCGCGGCCGGGCTCGGCGAACCGGACCACCTCGTCGTCCGGGTGCTCCGGCTCCTTGAGGCCCATCGCCGCGACGGCCATGCCGGCGACCTTGAGCTTCGTCGCGGTCTTCGAACCGTGGTAGGCGGCGTCCAGGTTGGTTCCGGTGATGTGCTCGGCGAGCACCGTCGCCTGCTCCCACAGCGGCGCCACCAGCCCGTACACCTGGCCACGGTGCTGCGCGCACTCGCCGACCACGTAGATGTCGGGATCGTCAACGGAACGCAGCTGGTCGTCGGTGACGATGCCTCGCTCGACGGTGAGGCCGCCGCGCACGCCGAGATCGACGTTCGGGCGGATTCCGGCCGCAACGACGATCATGTCGACGTCGACCGTGGTTCCGTCCGCGAACTCCAGGCCGACGGCGCGGCCGAGCGGGCTGCCGGCCTCATCCTCGGTCAGCAGAATCTGGGCGGTCCGCGCTCCCGGATGCACGGTGATGCCGAGGTCCTCGACGCCGCGGCGCAGGATCTCGCCCGCTTCGGCGCACAGCTGCTGGCTCATCAGCGTCGGGGCCGCGTCGATGATGTGCACGCGCAGGCCGTAGGTCTGCAGGCCACGGGCGGCCTCCAGACCGAGCAGGCCGCCTCCGATGACGGCCGCGGTCCGCTGGCCGGGCGTCGCCGTGGCGAAGTTGATCATCGAGCGACAGTCGTCGATGGTGCGGAAGGCGAACACTCCGGCCGGCAGCGCGCCGTCCGGGCCGACCAGGCCCTTGATCGGCGGGATGAACGACCGGCTGCCCGTCGCGATGATCAGCTTGTCGTACGGGGTGGCGCTGCCGTCCTCGGCGAGGACGACGCGGGCGTACCGGTCCAGGCCGGTGATCCGCACCCCGGCGCGCAGCCGGACGTCGTTCGCCGTGTACCACTCCAGCGGGTTGAGAAAGATCTCGTCCTCGGTGTCCGAGCCGGCCAGCACGTTGGACAGCAGGATGCGGTTGTAGTTGCCGTACGGCTCGTCACCGAAGACGGTGACCTCGAACAGGTCGGCGCCGCCGCGGGTGAAGATTTCCTCGACCGCGCGGATCCCGGCCATGCCGTTGCCGACGACGACCAGCCGTTCCCGCCCTGAGACGGCTGGACGGTTCGCGGTGCGCTGCGCGGGGACGGCGGTGTGCTCCGTGATCGTCATGGCGGCTCAGAACTCGATCAGGCCGAAGTCGACGACCACGGAGCCTTCGAGGCCTTCTGGCGCGGCCAGCCACAGTTCGATCTCGGTGTCGCCCAGCAGGTCCTCGACGACCCGCAGGGGGACGTGCACGTCGGAGCGGGCACCGATCGGGAAGTAGCGCATCGGCGCGCCATCCCGGATGAGCTGCACGTAGACAAGCTCGTCGGTCGGGTTGCCGCCGCGGAAGTAGACCGGTTGCGCGGTCGCTCCGGGCGGAACTCGGTAGGCCAGGGACGGGTCAAGGGCAACCGGCGTCTTGAGCCCGTGCCCCTCGAAGGTGAAGACACCCTGCAGGAAACGGGGCGTGCTGTGCATGCGGCGGTCCTTCCGGTGCGCTGACCTGGGGCCCGAGCGGGGCTCGGCCGACGGGCACGAGCCCATGGTGGGTTTCCCGTGTTTCAAAGCCAGGCCCGGCGGTGCATGCAGTCGGTTACCAGGTACTCACCGCAGGCCGGGACGGTGCGTGAGGCTTTGCGGACGGCCGAATCGTGGACCGTGATTCAGGCTGGGCGTCCCGGCGGCCGAGCCCTAATGCGGAACCGGTACCTGTGACCGCGATCACCGAAAGCCCAGGCTGGCTAGGGTGCGGCTGTGACCCCAATGGCGATCCCGGGCGCCGCCATTGTTCCGGACGGCAAGGACTGGACGTGGGTCCTGGAACAGGTATGCCTGGAGTGAGGTCGTTCTCGGGCCTTATTCCGGTCTGTTTTCAGATGTGCATACGGTTGGCCTGGGCGCCGTGCCCAGCCAACCGTATGCCCGTCTTCGGACAGGTCAGGTGGCCGGTCCGACAGTGACGGCGGGGTCGAGTCCCGTCGCGGAAAGGCGACGGTAGAGCTCGCAGCTCTCGATGAGCTCCTCATGGGTGCCCGCCGCGATCACTCGTCCCTCCTCCAGGACCAGGATCCGGTCCGCCGCGCGAACCGTGGACATCCGATGCGCGATGACCAACAGCGCCCGATCGGCCGCGATGTCGTGCATGACCTGTGTCAACGCGCGTTCGTTGACACTGTCCATCTGCGACGTCGGCTCGTCGAGCAACAGCACGGCCGGCTTCGCCAGCAGCGCCCGCGCGATCGCGACGCGCTGTCGCTCGCCGCCGGAGAGCAGCACGCCGTGGTCACCCACCTCCGTCCACACACCGTGCGGCAGCTGCGAGACGAGCTCGCCCAGCCGGGCCGTCTCGACCGCCTCCTCGATCTCGTCCTCGGAAGCGTTCGGCGCGGCATAGGTGATGTTGTCGCGCAACGAGCCCTGGAGCACCGGAGCGTTCTGCTCCACCAGATTCACCTGGCCACGCGCGGCTTCCCGCGACATCTTGCGGACGTCGACGCCCTGCAACAGGATCTCGCCGCGATCAGGGTCGTAGAACCGCTCCAACAGTTCGAGCGCGGTCGACTTGCCGGCGCCCGACGGGCCGACCAGGGCGATGTGCCCCCGCCGCGGCACGGTGAACGAGAGGTCCCGCAAGACCGGCCGTTCCGGGTTGTAGGCGAACCACACCCCGCGGAACTCGACCGCCGGCGTGGCCGCCCCGTCCGGCCTGGCTGGCCCCGCGGGCTGGTCCGCGTCCGCGCGCCAGCTCGCCGGGTCGGCCGGGAGGATCCGCACCAGGCGGCTACCGTCGTCCGCCGCGAGATCCTCCTCGACGCCCCCTGCGCCGACCGCCGGCCTTGCGACAGCCGGGTGACCGGCAGCCTCAGGACCGGCAGCCCCAGGATTGACAGCCTCGGCCGCGGGCTCGGACGGCAGATCGAAGACCGCGTCGACGCGGTCGAGCGCGCCCAGGCCCCGCTGCATGATCCCGGCCGACTCGATCAGCTGGGACAGCGGCACGACGAGGTAGGTCGCGTACAGCAGGAACGCGACCAGTGAGCCGAGCGAGGTGACGCCGTGCGCCACCAGCACGCCGCCGACCAGCAGGACGACGAGCACCGACCCCTGGACGGCCAGCTCCATCGCCGGCGCGATCACCGAGTTCAGCCGGGCCATCCGAATCCCGAGCCGGTACGCCTCCTGGGAATGGGCGTTGATCCGGGCGGCCTCGCGCCGTTCCGCGCGGCTCGCCCGGACGGTGCGGATCGCGGTCAGCGACCGCTCCAGGTCGGCGGTCATCCGCCCGACGGTCGCCTGCCCCTGCTCCGAGGTCGTCCGGACCCGCCGCAGCGCGCTCAGCACGAACAGGCCCGCGACGAGCACCGCGCCCACGACCAGCGCGAACAGCCGGGCGTCGATGTAGATCATCAGCGCCACCGCGCCGAGGGCGCCGATCAGGCTGGTCAGGAACGTGGCGAAGCTGTAGGCGACGGCCTCCCGGACAACGACGGTGTCGGTGTTGGCCCGGGAGATCAGGTCACCCATCCGGCGCTCGTCGTACACCCGGATGCGCAGCCGCAGCAGGTGGTCGACGAGCCGGGTGCGCAGGCCGAGCAGAATCCCCTGCCCGGTCCGCTCCAGCAGGTAGTGGCCGCCCGTGTCGATCACGGCCTGGCCGGCGAACAGTGCCAGCAGGGTCAGCAGCAGCCAGCCGGAGATCCCGCCGTGCTGGGCCGCGTCGATCACCTGCTTGACCAGCAGGGGCTGCACGACCCCGCACAGCGTGCCGATCACGGTTAGGCAGACGCCGGCGGCGACCGGCCGCGAGTGCCCCCGCATCAGTCGCCACAGCCGGGGCACCTGCCAGCCGTCCCGCCGCCGCGGCGGCCTCGGGCCGCCGGGCCCCGGCCCCGGGCCGAACGGCCCTCGCCCCGCCATCCCCGGCGGCGGCCCGCCCATCGGCCCAGGCCCGCCCATCGGCCCTGGTCCCGGCCCGTTCATGGGGCCAGGTTCGTTCCCGGTGTCGGGGCCGTCCGGCGGCCAGGGGCCGCCGGACGGCTGCCCGGCGGGCGGGCCGCCGCCGGCCAGCGGGCCTGAGCTGTAGGGCGATCCGAATGTCTGGGCGCCGTCCGGGCGGGGCCGTCCCCAGGCCACGCCGGTCACCGCGCGCCCGCCGGATGCTGGCTCGGCGGCCTGGGAACGCCGCTGGCGGCGGGACGCGCCGAAGCGGGTCCCTCCCGGAGGGCCGGCGGCCCAACGCTCATCAGCGGACGGAAGTAGCCCGGCGGCTCGTCCTCGCCGACGAGCTGGCCGTCGGCCTCCACCCAGGCGTGCGCGGCGAACGGCGCGACGGTCCGCACGCCGACCCGCCACGTCGGCCAGGAGCCCGACATCCGGCACAGTAGCGCCGTCGCGACGGACCGGGGGACGCAGCCGCGCGCCCCGCGGCAGACCAGGCTCACCGCGGTCACGTCCTCCCTCGCCCGCTGTGCCTGGGCAAGGCTCGCCTGCCTGGCGCCGCGGCTGGCGACGCTGAGTACCGCCTTGATCCGCTCCGGCGACCGGGTCGCGAGCACGCGGGCGGCAGCGACCGCGAGCCCGGCGCGCAGCCGCCTGACCAGCGGCGGCGCGGCTGTGCGCTGGCGCATCGACATCGGCATCGTCACCGTCGTCGACCTCCTTCCGTTACCCGCCGGGCTTCCGTTACTGCCGGGCTTCCATCACCCCGGCGGGGTGTGGATGCCCGGCAGGCGGCGCCCGCGGGACACTTATGTACGGGACGGCGGGCCTGGGCCGGGCCGTCACCGTTAGCGGGCGTGCCGGCCGGCGCGCGACCCACGCAGGAGCCGCCCCGCCCGCGATCCGGACCGGCGGCGCAGGCCGGCGGCCGGGGTGCCGGCCGCGCCCGGCGCCGTCATCCCGGCCGGCGGCTCGATCCCGGAGCCGCTGACCGTCCCGGTCACCAGGCCGGCCGCGCACAGGTCGTCGACGAGCCGGTCCACGTCGGAGCGCGCCGTCGCTGGGGCGACGTCGTACTGGTCCACCAGGGCGCGCGCGGCCTGCGGCGGGTCGCCGCCGTCGAGCAAGATGCGCAGCACCAGCGCGGCCGTCGGGTTGAGCGTCCAGTACCGGCCGGAGTGCTCATCCAACAGCGCCGTCCCGTAGTCGGTGTCGGTCGAGACCACCGAGTGGTTCAACGTCAACATGTCGTCTCCAGCGGTGTGAGGCTCCCGGTGACCGGTGCGGCCTGCGGCCAGGCGTCCTGGCCCGGCCCGGCGAACAGGCGTCTGCGGGCGTCCGAGCGCAGCCAGGATTCGGCGGCGGCGGTCTGCTGCAGCGCCAGGTAGTGACGATCGTTGCCTGCGTGACTTCGTGTTCGTTTGATTCCTGTGAATGCGGGGCGGACCGGTGGTTTATGAGCCGGCCGGTCCGTCCGGGCCAGCCGCGCGGTGATCGTGCGTAGGACGCACGGCTGGCGCTCGGTGCCTTTGCTGGAGTTACCAGCCCTCGCCACCACCACCGCCGCCGCCGACAATGATGACGGTGCCGTTTCCGGGTCCGCCGCCTTAGTAGCGTGGGAAGCTACGCCAGAGCCAGTCACGTCCCCAGCCCCAGCGCCGTCGGGGGTCAAACGATCCGGCCGTCCAGGGTGGGCATCTCGTAATGAGCCTTCATTGGCGTTCGTTCCTCCTCCGGATACCGTATTCCAGAGTTATGTGTTCCCGAGGTGGTCGGTCGTGAACCCGGTGCTGGAGGGAATTTCGGCCCCTGAGGGCGGTAGGCCAGACAATCTCTAATGCTCATTGGATTCTTTCGGGCGGCGGCCGCGCGGCCCTTAGGGAGAGCGCACGAAGGCCGCCTGGCGGTTTCCCGACGCGGTGGGCAACGCCCGATTCTGGAAGATCTCAACACCGCGAAGCACCAGAGCACCAGCTTCGCCGGCGGCGCCTCGATCGGTGTCGGCTCAGTCCACCGTGCTTGACGGCGCCATCATGGTCGACGGCCCAACGTGCGGCGGCTCCTGCCGTCGGTCCGCTGTGCTCGTCGCGTTCCGGTGCTCGTCGCGCCACGGAGGTGCTTCGCCGTCTCTCCCCAGGCTCCTCCATGATTCTTGGTGGACATTCCGCGTCGGTCGCCGTGTAGGCGGCCCGACTGCCACATGCCCCCGTGCGGTTCAGCGGCGGTTCAACGCACAGCGTGGCTGCCGGACGCGCAGGCCCGCTCCGACCCGCCTGCGCGGGCTCAGACCGGCCTGCGCGTGTCGCCGTTCAGGATGC
>Ga0068859_100002808_pt1 | contig 17648 bp, 21 predicted proteins | sample KBSSwiS22_FD_66585 | JGI IMG/M metagenome (GOLD analysis project Ga0068859, IMG submission 66585) | Switchgrass rhizosphere microbial communities from Kellogg Biological Station, Michigan, USA - KBS Switchgrass S2-2 | ecosystem: Host-associated > Plants > Roots > Rhizosphere > Soil ...
AGGCGAACGTCTCGCAGTTGACGCAAAGAACGTCTATCTCCTGCCCGAAACCAACCTCGAAAACATCGTCAAAGAGATCGACAGACTAAAGCCCGGCGCGGTCATCGTCGACTCGATCCAGACTGTCTTTTCGAGTGTGATCGACTCGGCGCCGGGATCGGTATCGCAGGTAAGAGAAGTCGCGCACCAGTTTTTAATGCTGGCGAAGACCCGCGGCGTTCCGATCTTTCTGATCGGGCACATCACGAAAGAAGGTTCGATCGCTGGTCCAAAGATCCTCGAACACATTGTCGATACCGTGCTTTATTTCGAAGGTGAGCGCCATCACAACCACCGCATCGTGCGCGCCGTTAAGAATCGCTTTGGCGCTGCGAATGAAGTCGGAGTGTTTGAGATGACGGGCGCGGGGTTGATGCCGGTTGCGAATCCGTCTCAGATGTTTTTGCAGGAACGGCCGCAGAACGTCGCTGGTTCGATTGTCACCGCGTGCATGGAAGGCACACGACCTTTGCTCGTTGAGATTCAGGCTCTCGTTTCGGGAACGAAATATGGAACCGGAAAAAGAATGACGCAGGGGTTGGACCAGAATCGGGTTGCGCTATTGATAGCGATGCTGGAGAAGCGGGCAGGTTTACAACTCACTGGTGACGACGTGTTTGTGAATATCGCCGGTGGTCTCGAAGTCGACGAACCCGCAGCGGATCTCGGCGTGGTGACCGCGATTGTTTCGAGTTTCAAAAACATGACTATCGATCCGCACACGGCCGTGTTTGGAGAGATTGGACTGACGGGCGAAGTGCGAGGCGCGATGCAGGCTTCGGTGCGCGCACGCGAGGCGCAGGCGTTAGGATTTAAGAAAATCGTGATGCCGGCGTCGAACGTCGCGGGGCTGGAGCGATTGCTGGGTGTGAGGGTTATCGGTGTGAAATCGGTTGACGAAGCACTCGATGCGTTGTTCTAGTGTTCATAAAACTTCACTACTAAGCCATCGCCGAGTTCTTTTGAATCCACGACTTTGAATCCGTCGAGATAATCCTTCGGCATAAACGCGTCCGCGCCACTGACCGTCAACGGCACTTCCGTAATGATCCACTTTTCGATGTGCGGCAGGAATGCTTCGTAGATCTGTGCGCCGCCGATGACGAACAGATCCGTGGTTAGTGATTGACTGAATGAAAGCGCCGACTCAATGTCGCTGAACACCACCAGCGATTCCTGCGGTTCGATGTTCGCGTCGCGACTAAGCACGATGTTCAGCCTGTTCTTCAGTGGCTTGCCAATCGTGAGCCACGTCTTGCGTCCCATCACCACCGCATGTCCGGTAGTTGTCTCTCGAAAAAACTTCATGTCGGCGGAGTAGTGCCACGGCAGCTTTCCGCCTTTGCCGATGGCGCCTTTTCGATCGACTGCTGCGATACCGATGATCATTGTTCTTATACCGCGACGGGCGCGGCAATCTTTCCGTGTGATTGGTAGCCGATCAGATTCACGTGTTCGTACCTGGCAGCCAACAACCCTTCAAGCCCGCGCAACTCGCGATTCGGATCGTTGATCTTTAACTGCGGCAACGGAAGCGGCTCGCGTGAGAGCAGTTGGTTTACTTGCTCGAGATGGTTCTTGTAAATGTGGTAGTCGCCGAGTGTGTAAACAAAATCGCCGACTTCGAGCTCTGTAACATGCGCGATGAGATGTGTCAGCAGTGCGTAAGAACTGATATTGAAAGGCACCCCCAGGAACGCGTCGGCGGAGCGCTGATAGAGTTGGCAATGAAGCACGCGGCCACTTTCGACTTTGAACTGGAAGAGCGTGTGGCACGGAGGAAGATCGACGTTCTCGGCCTGGCGTGGATCCCAACCGGTAACAATCAGACGTCGCGAATCCGGATTAGTGCGAATCTGCTTCAACAGGTTTGCGATCTGGTCCACTCCGTTCTTCTCGGGATAGTCGCCGCCAAACGAGCGCCAGAGATAACCATAAACTGGACCAAGATCACCCGCCGGCCGTCCAAACTTTGCGGTGTGTTCTTCGTCGGCCCACTCGGCCCAGATGTCCACGCCACGCGCGCGCAGATTCGTTTCGCTCGTGTCGCCGGATAGGAACCAAAATAATTCTTCCGCAACCCAGCGAAACGGAACCCGCTTCGTTGTAACAATCGGAAATCCCTCGCGCAGATCGAATCTTGTTTGAAAACCGAAGTGCGAGATCGTCCCGACACCGGTGCGATCGCGATGTTCGGCGCCGTGATTGAGGATCGATCGCAGCAAGTCGTGATACTGTTTCATAGCTATTTACACTGAAAATCCGGTCATATCATACATGAAACGATACAGACTTTGCTTTCTCGGATTCGGAAATGTTGGGCGTGCACTGGCGCGGTTGTTTGTTTCGAAAACGGCGGAGCTGCGCGATAACTATGGCATCGAGTGGGAGATCACTGGTGTCGCCACGCGTCGCATGGGCTGGCGCGCGAGTGACAACGCTATCGACGTTGCGAGTTTGCTTGCAGGCAACGATGAAACATCCGCCGAGCCTGGTCTAAATGAGTGGCTGGCGCGCGCGAATCCCGACGTTGTTTTCGAAACAACTTCACTCGTTCCGGAAACAGGCCAGCCGGGGATTCAGTATTTAAAAGCCTCATTGCAAGCCGGCGCTCACACGATCACTGCGAACAAGGCGCCCATCGTCTATGCCTACGACGAACTCAATGCGCTCGCGGTGGCCAAAGGCAAACGATTCATGTTCGAAGCGACGGTACTCGACAGCGCGCCGGTGTTTTCGCTCTTTCGCGAAACGTTGCCGGCCGCGAAGGTGCGCAGCTTCAGCGGTGCTTTCAACTCAACTACGAACGTGGTTCTCGAGACGATGGAAGCCGGTCGCAGTTTTGCGGAAGGCGTGAAGACGGCCCAGGAACTCGGCGTCGCCGAAACTGATCCCACTCACGACATAGAAGGTTGGGACTCGATTATGAAAGTCTGCGCGATCGTGCGCGTGATTTTCCGAGCGCCTTTGCTGCCGACAGACGTGAAACGTGAGGGAATACGAGGATTAGATCCAGCGACACTGCAAGCCGCGCGAGCTGAAGGCAAGCCTTACAAGCTGGTCTCACGGGCCTCTGTTAACCCTGACGGTTCTGTCACCGCTTCTGTACGGCCAGAGCAGATCGCGACGACTGATCCGCTCGGTGCTGTGCGCGGCACTTCGCTCGCCATTCACTTTGAGCTTGACACGATTCCGGGATTGACGATCGTTTCGCACCGTCCGAATCTGCAAAGCACTGCTTACGGACTACTGGCGGATTTTGTAAACGCGGATCGACGCTGAATTGAAGACGGATTCACGCGGATCAGAATTCTGCTACAGCTTCGATCAATCGGTCGATCTCTTCTTCGGTCGTGTAACAAGCGCAGCCCGCGCGAATTAGTCCTTCGGGTCCGAGTCCCAGACGTTCAATGACAGTTGCGGCGTAAAAGTCGCCGTGTGACAGGAAGAGTCCTTTTTCAGCGAAGCGCCGTGCGGCATCGGTTGAAGTGCATCCATCGATCGTGAAGGCGAGTGTTGATGTACGCGCTTCATCAGGTGGTGGTCCATAGAGTTTGACTCGCGGCATCATGCTCAGCGCATTCCATAAATGCTCAAACATCTGCATGTTGCGCGCGTGCATTTCCCGGAACACACCGCGCAGATTCTCACGACGATTCGCGCCCGCACCAAGCGACGCCAGAAAATCTATCGCTGCCGCGGCGCCGACCATGCCTTCCTGGTTTTGAGTGCCAGTCTCGGCGTTCTCAGGCACGTAATCCGCCGCAGGCACGAGTTTGGGAAAATTGATCTGCTCCAACAATGCGCGCTTCGCGAACATCACACCCACGTGTGGTCCATAAAACTTGTATGCGGACATTACCAGAAAGTCGCAATCAAGTTTCTGCACATCGATCAAAGCGTGCGGCGCGTAGTGGACTGCATCGACAAACGCAAGTGCGCCTGCATTGTGAGCCAGTTCGATAGCGCCCGCCAGATTGTTAATCGTTCCCAAAGCATTCGACGCCCCACCGATCGCGACGAGTTTTGTCTTCGGACCGACGAAACGCTCGAGATCTTCCCATTTCAATTGACCAGTCGAGGTATCCAGTCGCACCGCGCGAATCGCCACCCCACGTTCGACCGCGAGACGCCGCCACGGATCGATGTTAGCGTGATGGTCCAACTCCGTGACGACGATCTCGTCGCCCGCTTCGTAGTTCAAACTGAGTGCCCGCGACAGGTGAAACGTCAGCGTCGTCATGTTTGCGCCAAATGCGATCTCCGCCGGCGACGCATTTAAGAACTCCGCGCAAACCTCGCGAGCGTACTCTAACGCTGCGTCCGTTTCAGCACTCGTCGGATAAGCCCAATGAATGTTTGCGTTGTGGTGATAAAGGTAGTCGCTCATCTGCTCCACGACGTATCGCGGAACCTGTGTGCCCCCCGGTCCATCGAAATACGCGACCGGGTAACCATTGTGGACGCGTTCGAGAGCAGGGAAGTGTTTTCGGATTTCACTAATGGGGGCGACTTGTGTTTGTGGTTGACGAGAAGTGGTGGACATTTGCTGCATGATAACAAGAGACCGCAGAGAAAGTCGTTCCGTTTTTTCACGGTGCGCGTTAGAATCCAGGGAGGCGAGCTCACCCCTGCCACTGGCCAGTTACTCGCCCAGAGAACATATGAGCGACCGCAGAAGTGAAAAGAGATTGGAAGTCTGTCTCGACGCTGTTTGGGATGGTAACAGCGGCAAGCATCCCGCGCGGGTCACCGATCTGTCGGAAGGCGGCTGCTACGTCGATAGCCTCGGTGAGTCACAAGTCGGTGAAGTCCTCAACATCAAACTGCAATTGCAAAACGGCGAGTGGCTGGCGTTGAGCGGTGAAGTCGCGCATCAGATGCCGCCCATGGGTTTTGGTGTTCGCTTCGTCAATCTCAGTCCCGAACAGCTCGAGAAACTTATGGATATTTTGTCACAGCACCAACTATCGATTGACCACGATAGGGCACGCCTCTAGTATATTCCCCTCACACCCCGCAGTTGATATTTGTAGTGCCACGCAACTCTTGCGATTACTCTCCTCCGCTGAAGTGTGCGCGACGACGAGCGGGCGGTGTACGTTCAAAGGAGTGGGTCACAAGGAGGGGGTTTTCATGTCCCGATTTAACAAACTGGTCTTTTCAGTGGCCGCGCTAGTTGTGATTGCAAGCGCCGGAATGACGGCGCGAGCAGATACGATCACGATTGTCGGTAATGAGACAGGCCAGGCTTCAACGGCAACAATAGTCTGTGAGTTCAATTCACAAACTAACACCTTAACCTTCACAATCACGAATACGTCACCCGGAACTTCGACGATTACGGGTATCGGGTTTGACTTACCGCCCTTGGGTAATGCGAATGCTTCGGGATTGAATGGCTTCACCGGCATGCAGGCGCCGAGTTTGTCTGCAAATTTCACTTTTTCGGACGCAGCCCTGGGTACCGTGCCGGGATTCAACTCGGCAGTGCTGGACTTCGGTTTCATCACTGGCAATTCAGGTAACTTCAACGGCGGTTCGCCGAATGATGGATTGACTCCGGGTGAAAGTGCTTCGTTTACCGTGTCGGGAGCGGCGTTCTCGGGATTCACAGCGCAGCAGATTTGCAATGCGGTGTTTGTGAGGTTCCAGGGCGGCGCTGCCGGGAGTGATGTCGGTATTCCGACAACATCAACACCAGAACCATCGTCGATTCTGTTGCTGGGGAGCGCGTTACTTGGCTTCGGTGGGATTGCCCGCCACAGGCTAAGAATGCGAGGCTAGCCACAAAAAAGCACATAAGACATAAGGCACCAGGGATCTGCGATCTTTGGTGCCTTTTGTGCTTTTTTGTGGCCTATTTTCTTTTCCAGCGGACGCCGTCTTTCGTGTCTTCGAGGATGATGCCGCGGCGCGAGAGTTCGTCGCGGATTTCATCGGCTCGTCTAAAGTCGCGGCGGTGTCGAGCTTCCTGGCGTTCATCAATCAGCGACTGAATCTCGCTGTCAAGCATCTCCCGTTCCTGCTCGCCGAAAATATTCAACACGGTATCGAAGCGATCGATCGCTGCCAACAATTCACGTTGATCTTCCGCACGCACTTGCTTGCGAGCTAACGCCGTATTCACTTCGCGTGAGAGGTTGTGAATCGATGCGAGCGCAATCGACGTGTTCAGATCGTCGTCCATGCCGGCTTCAAACTCTTGCAGCGCGCGCGCGGCGGCTGCGGAGAGTTTTTCGTTTCTACCCGGCACTGTCTTCGCCTCGCTCAAACGCGCGCGGAAGTCGCGCAGGCTCGCGACCGTTCGCTCCGCGCCGGCGAGTGCATCGAAAGTGAAGTTGAGCTGTTTGTTATAAGGAACACTCAACAAAAAGTAACGAACGGCAGCGGCCGAGAAACCCTTCGCGGTAACGTCGCGAAACGTGTAGTAGTTGCCCTTCGATTTCGACATCGTTTCGCCGTCAACCTTCAGATGTTCGAAGTGAATCCAGTAATGCACGAACGGTTTCCCGGTTGCGCCTTCACTCTGCGCAATCTCGTTTTCGTGATGAGGAAAGACTAAATCAATGCCACCGGCGTGAATGTCGAATGTTTCTCCCAGGTACTTCATCGACATCGCCGAGCACTCGATATGCCACCCCGGACGACCACGACCGATCGACGTGTCCCATGCGGTTTCAGTTTCTCCGGCTGGTTCTTTCCAGAGCGCAAAGTCGCGCGCGTCTTCCTTGTCGTAACGATCGGTGTCGACTCGTTCACTGGCGCCCGCGATGTTGCCGGCGAAGTTGATCTTCGAGAGCTTGCCGTAGTCCGGAAACGAATTGATGCGGTAGTAGATCGATTCGTCGGAGCGATATGCGTGACCCGTAGCGAGCAGTTTCTCGATCAACTCGACCATCTCGGGAATGTGACGCGTTGCGCGCGGAACGACCTCGGGGCGTTCGCAACCCAGTGCGTCGAAGTCTTCCCACAGCGCCGCAATGTAGATGGCGGTGTAGTCGTCGATACTCAGGCCGGCCTTTTGCGATTCGGCGATTATGCGGTCTTCCACGTCCGTGATGTTCATCACGTGCGTGACTTTGTAGCCTTTGAATTTCAGGTAGCGGCGCAGGATATCGGCGGCGACTGCGCTGCGGAAGTTGCCGAGGTGACCGTAATTCCAGACGGTGGGGCCGCAGTAATAGAATCCGACTTCACCTTCCCGCATGGGGCGAAATTCTTCGACGCGACCGGTTAATGTGTTGCGAAATCTGAGCATGGGCTAACGAGGATAAAGCAGTCTCACGCAAAGGCGCAAAGACGCAAAGGAAGAATCATGAACCTGCTTTGCGCCTTTCTTTGCGACTTTGCGACTTTGCGTGAAACAGCTCCTAAAAGTGGAGCCACCCACCTGGTTTTAGTTCCCAAACACGTGAGCCCTCGGCAATCTCAATACCCTTAACAGCCTCTTTTACTTCGCCGATGCGCTTGATCTCAACACCATCTACGCGTTTCGGCAATCGCGCAACGTCGCCGGGTTTAACTGTAAACAGCAACTCAAAATCTTCGCCACCGTGCAGCGCGAGTTGCAGCGGATCAAGCGCGCGCCGTCCGCACAACTCCACCACACGATTATCGATCGGCAACAAAGCCGAGTCGATCAATGCTCCGACTTCGCTGGCCGCGCAAAGACGATTGAGATCCGACGAAAGACCATCACTCAGATCGATCATCGCAGTGGCGAGATGTTCTTCGCCAAGCACCATGCCCCAACCGACACGTGGCTCGGGACGAAGCTGGCGAATCAAAACGTGATCGAGTTTTTGTGAGTCTTCATCGGCGAGATTCTGCTCAGCCAAATGTGCGCCGCGTTCGATCAGTCGTAATCCGGCAGCGGCGGCGCCGAGTGAACCGGTAACAAAGATTTGATCGCCTGGCCTCGCGCCCGATCGCAGAACGGAGTTTCCAGCCGCACACTCTCCCGCAACCACCGAATCGATTACGATGCTTTCGGTCGTTCGTGAAGTATCGCCGCCGATTAATTGCACACCGTAGTGATTCGCGAGCTCGAGTAATCCATCGTAAAAGTGATCCACAAACTTCGTTTGCCAGACATCTTCGGGCACCCCGATCGAGATCAACGACCACATCGGCCTTGCTCCCATCGCCGCGATATCGGAAAGCGAAACGGCGAGTGATTTATGGCCCAGAAGATACGGCGGCGTCGTTGTGCGTCGAAAGTCGATGTCTTCAACCAGCAGGTCGGCGGTGATTACCGTCTCCTTGCCGGTGCTGCTGCGAAAGACTGCGGCGTCATCACCGATGCCTGCGATCAACGATTCGCTCTTTAGTGCAGACGATGTTACACGTTGCCGCAGCGAAGCGATGAAATCAAATTCACTTTTTGATGAACTACTTTGGGCGTGACGCAATGCGGCGGGTTGTTCGTGCTCGTCTTTCATCCTTAAAGATTGCGACGAAGCGAATCAAGCCCTGCTTCGATTGTCTCGATCGAAGTTGAAAACGAAAACCGTAAGTGACTTTCACCTTGCGGGCCGAAAACGATACCCGGCACGGTTGCGACCTGCGCGTGATTGAGCAACGTGTCAGCAGCTTCGCGGCTGTCTTTGTTTATGCGACTCACGTCGGGGAACGCATAGAAGGCGCCTGCGGGTGATTCGCAGTGCAAGCCGATCTCGTTTAATCCTTTAAGAAGCAGATCGCGACGCAAGCGATACTGGTTAGCGATCTCGGTGAGCACTGATGGATCGATACTCAACGCGGCGACGCCGGCCCACTGCGTCGGCGTCGAAACACCATTGGACGAATAGAGCGTCGCCTTTTTGAGTCCGGTCATCCATGGTTCAGTTGCGACCGCATAACCGAGACGCCATCCTGTCATCGCGTACGACTTTGAGAACGTGAAGCTCGTAATGGTGCGTTCGAACATTCCGTCGAGCGAAGCGATGGAGAAGTGTTGGCCATCGTAAACGAGATCTTCGTAAGCTTCGTCGGCGACGACAACGAGATCGCGATCCTGCGCGAACGCCGCAACTGCTTTTGCTTCATCAGGTGTGAAGACTACGCCGCTTGGATTTTGTGGTGTGTTGAAAAAGATCGCGCGCGTTCGCTCGGTCGAGTAACGCGCCAGTGTTTGCTCAAAACCTGATGCTCGAGCTTCATCAGTTGGTACCAGCACACTGCGTCCCTGGCAGTGCGAGACGAGATCCTTGATGGGCGTCCAGTAAGGTGAAAAAAGCAGTACCTCATCACCCGGATTAACGACCGACTGAAACGCTCCAAACAAGCCCTGCATGCCGCCGTTAACGACAATCACGTCCTTTGCCTGCGCGGGAATGCGATTCCTGCTTTGCAATTTTTGCGCGATTGCTTCGCGAAGTTCGGCGATGCCTGATGAAGATGCATAGCGAGTTTGATTGTCGTCAAGCGCCCGCTTCATTGCCTCTTTGATCGGTTCAGGCGTCGGCATGAAAGGTTCGCCGCCTTCGAACTGGTAGACCGTCGCGCCCTGAGCACGCAGCTCCATCACGCGGTTACGAAGTTTGACGATGTCCGAAAAGCCGACTTTTTCGAGTCGCGAGGCGAGGCGAAGAACCGTTGGAGAGGTTGTCACTGTTGGATTCGTTTCCTTCCGGCTTTGTACGTGGGAAGGCGGATTATAACAGGTCTCGATTCAGAACGCAGAATGGCGTTCGGCAGCGGCTGATGCTCAGGCGATACTTTTAAGAAAAGTTTTAAGTCAGGCGCGCTAAGTGTAAGTGTTGACACGTCAAATGCGGCACGAGTAACATGGTCAGCGTCGCACTAATTGGCAGAACTCGCCAAGAGTCTTTCCCGAACTTTTTCAACGCCCGATATAAGTCGAATGAGTCGTCCCGCTGTGGCCATACCCGAAAAATTGTTCTTCAAAATCGGAGAAGTTTGCGAACTGGCGGGAGTGCAGGCGCATGTGTTGCGCTACTGGGAATCGGAGTTTCCGATGCTCGCGCCGCAAAAGAATCGTGCCGGCCAGCGCGTCTATCGCAAACGTGATGTGGAAATGGCACTGCGGATCAAGGAGTTGCTCTACGAAGATCAATACACGATCGCGGGAGCGAAGAAGCGATTAACGAATGAACTTCGCGGCGGCGGCAAGTTGAAGGTTGTCGGCAGTGAAGAAGATGGACAAACGGAGACACCGTCTGCCGAGTTGAACGGCGAAGGCGAACTTTTTAAGACCGCGCCAACACCGAGTTATACGCGATCGGTTGCGCCACGCACTGCGGAAGAGCGACAGGGATTAAAACAACTGGCCTCCGAGTTACGCGAACTGCTTTCGTTGCTGGAACAGGAAACCAAAGGCCGCACGAAGTAGTAAGCGTTTGACATTTGTTCTTTGGCAGGATACTAGTCAGGAAGACGGGACGTGGCGCAGCCTGGTAGCGCGCACGCTTGGGGTGCGTGAGGTCGCTGGTTCGAATCCAGTCGTCCCGACCATTTCTATCAACACGAACGGCTGCCAATCCTGGCAGCCGTTCTTGCGTTGTGGCATTCCGCAGCCATTTCTCATTTGGCTCGCTTGCAGGTGAGCTAAACCGTTGGACTGAAGCACATGTACAGGATACCTAAGGAGCTTGACCTGTCCCCCGTTGTCGGGCAGTTCACGACACAGGTGCGGGTCGGGCAGTTCGATATCCAATTCACGTTCGGCTCCGTCAACTTCGCCATCCAGTCGCCCTTGAACCTTTTTCGTGATGGCAAACTGGTGGCCCATTGGGAAGAGGGCCAGTGGCCCGACCCGGTTTCTACGACATCATGAATACGGAAGTCAGACGTTGCGAAGTCGTAAACGACAGGTTGATATTGCTCGAACTCGACAACGGAATAGAGATACATCTGGAGGACAATTCAGATCAATACGAGACCATGCAGATTGTTTTCGACGGAAGTTCCTCGAAATGGATAATCTAGGCAGGCCAACAAAGCCTTTGGATGACGAGGATGCCGCCGCACTCTTTACTTCACTTGAATCGCGAAGATTGCGCTTGCGGCGTTTCGTCGAAGCAGACCTCCCGCCGTTTCTCGCGTACCTGAATGATCCACTTGTGGCTCGCTATCAAACATGGGAGTCCTATACCGAGCAACAAGCCAGAGATGTAATCCAAAAGCAGCAGAATCTTGTTCCGGGTGTGCCGGACCAGTGGTTTACCTTCGCTGTTGAATTGAAAGCGGCAGGAGTGCTCATCGGACATGTCGCATTGAAGACGGAAGATCATCAGCAGGCAGAAATCGGATTCACGTTCTCTCGCGCGTATCAGGGTCAGGGGTTAGCGTGTGAGGCGGCTACTTGTGTGTTGAATTATGCGTTTACTAAGCTGGCGCTGCACCGTGTGATAGCTATGACAGATTGTGAGAATGAAAGGTCTGTGGCCTTATTAACCAGATTGGGGATGCGGCGGGAAGGACACTTTATCCAGAACATTTGGTTTAAGGGCAAGTGGGGAGATGAATACCTGTATGCAGCTCTGCGGGAAGAGTGGTTGCGCAAGTGCGCCGTCTAGCAACTCATTGCACGCGACTGCTCGATATGTTCTGTTTCGCGTTGAACGGCTGGCACCTGAAATGAGAGATCCGCCGCGAAGGCCATAATGAAATGCCTCACTTCATAATTGACTGCTCTGAATCGATCCTGAGTTTCGTAGACCCTAATGAACTGATGCAGTCGGTCTACACCGCCGCAGAGTCGACAGGACTGTTTGCGAAGAGCGGCGTTGGCGGGATCAAAGTACGGCTCCGTTCATACACGCATTTCACCAACGTCGATGCCCACGAGCATTTCGTGCACGTGTTTGCCAACATCATGGAAGGCCGCACACAGGAGCAGAAAAAGGCACTCTCCGAAAAAGTCGTGCGCACGCTCAAACGGCTGCTTCCTGCGGTTCACATCATCTCGATGAACATCCGGGATTTTGAGAAGGCTACCTACTGCAACGCGATGATGATAAAGAGCGGCGATGCGTCTGAGTAGGCCATCTTTGATTTTCGAGTTGGGAGCATTTATGACTCGAGTAAATCTTTCCGTTTGTTTGCGCTCTGCTCACGCATCTTAAGGGGAACAAATGGCCCGGGTTGGCGTCTATTATGAGAAATATGTCGGCACGGAGGGACTTCGATGCTACACCATGGTGTCAGACTCTTAGTTGCAATAGTGACCTTTACGATTGGTATCGCAGTCGCGTGGACACTACAGCTAATCCCTAATCTTGAGAGCGCCTTTCTGGACCGAGTCTGGAATATCAATGCCAGCGATGTGAGTCCGGTTGTTTTGGTTGATTCAGTTGAGGATGCAAATGAGATTTATCGTTTGCTTGTTCAACGGGAATCCAGCTTCAATGATGAAATTAAGTTGATCGTCTTACAGGCTGAAACGACGGGTTGCCCGATGTACGAGGATGAATCTGCCAGGCAGAAATGGGGTCAATCTCAGACACTCCACGAGATGCTGAAAGAATCAATGCCCGAACTGGCACCACAAACACTCGTCAACTATTTGGCAGCCAACAAAAGTCCCAAACCATTGCGAGTCGCAAATCTTGGAATCAATTATGTGGTGATAAGAGACAACGATATTCCCGATGATGGATATGACCGATTTTGGAGCAAGTTCTATAAAAAATACCCGAACTCATCCGGGATACTGTTCTTTTCTGACGTTGGATTTAATGATCGGCACGATCAGGCTTTCGTGTATGCGGGTAAAACTTGTGGTGGATTATGTGGCGAGGGTGAATACGTTTTGCTGAGGAAGGTAAATGGGAAGTGGGAAATCCTGAAAGAGAACAACTTATGGGTCTCCTAAATAGCTTGCGGTCCGGACTGGATCGGCAGCGATTGAAGCCGTTGCGTGCCTACGTCTCGACCTGGACGCAGCGGTGAAAGTTTGAAAGCCACACATGCAAACGTCTCCCCCACAATCCCGACGTTTGCGCGATTACACCAGCATTCCGTTTGAGATTTTCATTGTCGCTTTTAGTCTTCTTCCTTTTCTCGTGCTCGCGTATTTCTATCCAGCGCTGCCCGGGCGCGTGCCTTTGTTTCTAAACCTGAGCGGCGAGGTCGAGTCGTGGGCAGAGAAGAGCGTGCTTTCAGTTTTCCGCGTCCCGCTGATTGCGGTTGTAATGCAAGCGGTTTGTCTGTTGATGAAATACGGCGTGGTCCAATCTCAAGCGGTCGCGTCTCCCGGTATTGACATCGAGCGAACGAAGCTTCTGGAACAATCTCTTAGCCTAAACGCGCGCTTGTGGGACTGGTTTCGCTGGGCCATCGCATTTAAGATGATCGCTGAATCACTGGACACGATTTTTCTCAGCCTCGATCGATTCAAATTTCTCTCACGACCTGCTTTTATAACTTCTGCGATTGCGGCGGCGCTCGGGGTCATCGGTGCGCTATTTTACGGCTATCGGTTGCTTGCAGTGATGCGAGAGATGAGACGAAAGTTGGTAGATGCAAAATTCGCGGGGTCGGTTGATGCACGACACGTGTACGGCGGTGTCTTCTACTTCAACCCATCTGATGCGGCTCTATTTGCGGGCAGATATGTTTTCAATTTCGGCAACAAGTGGGCCTGGGTTTTTATCACATGTATCGTTGCTTATCCGTTGCTGGCATTTTGGCCGGCATAGCGCGTTCGGAATAAGATATGAAGTTGACTAAGCGAGAGCTAAGGCAACGCTGGTCACAACTCCGTGAGCTAATGTGCGACTGGGATCCCATAGGAATCATGGACCACGCCGATGCACCGTGGGACGAATACGATTGTCTCATCGGTCCTCTGCGGAAAGGAGCGCGATGTCTGGCGGGCATATGAGTTTGTTTGATGTACCACAAGCAGTCCTCGACGCCCGTCCGCACGGCGCGAAGGATTTCGACTTCCTTCAGGGGCGGTGGCTTATTCACCACAAAAAACTCGCAGAGCGCTTGGTTGATTGCCAAACCTGGCACGAGTTTCAAACTCCTGCTGCTAATCAACTCATTCTTGGCGGGCTTGGAAATGTTGACCAGTGTAGAACTCAGTCAGGTGATTTTTGGGAGGGTGCTTCGCTTCGGTTGTTTGACAAGGGTTCCGGACTTTGGCGCATCTACTGGATGGATACAGATGGCGCAACTCTCTTTCCTCCACTTGAAGGTTCTTTCTCCAGCACAGTCGGACTGTTTCGTGGACACGATCAGCATAACGGTATTCCCGTGCTGGTAGAATTTCGCTGGGATAAGACAAATCCCGAAGCTCCAACCTGGCAGCAATCTTTCTCTGCTGATAACGGAAATAGTTGGGAAGTGAATTGGTACATGTCCTTCTCAAGAGTCGCTATTGCCTAAGGACAATCGAGAGATGAAGCGTTCCACACGGAAGGAACTGGCTGAGCAAACCGTGGAGATTGTCAAACGTGGTTCCTATCAATCCGCCACGGGCCGCGTAGTCGACATCGCTGCCTCCGTCCGTGCATGCCTCGAAGGCACGCAGTTTTTCTCGCCCGAAGAGCTTGAACAACTCCGGCAAGAAGTCCTCGGACGGCCACCCGAAGGGTTTGCCACCAGCCTCGAGGTCGTCAATGAGACGACGCTCGCCGGCATCACCCGCATGCTTGCCGATGGGGAAGGACCAGTAGCGGCACTCAACTTCGCATCAGCCAAGAATCCCGGTGGAGGTTTCCTAAACGGTAGCCAGGCTCAGGAAGAGTCACTCGCCCGGAGTTCCGCTCTGCACTCTTCGCTGCTTCAGGCGTGGGAGTTCTACGCGAGACATCGCGCGTCACCTTCCTTGCTGTACTCCGACGCGATGATCTGGTCGCCTGACTGTCCGGTCTTCCGTGATGACGAGGGCACTCTGCTGGACGAGCCGCAGTTGGTCAGCTTTATTACGAGTCCCGCTCCAAATGCTGGAGCTGCCGCGGACAACCGGCCCGAGGAGTTGGCCCAAATTCCCGAGGTGTTTCGCCGGCGGTCGGAGTATGTGCTGGCGTTAACTGCGTCCAGGGGATACCGTCGTCTGGTGTTGGGCGCGTGGGGCTGTGGAGTCTTTCGTAACGACCCGGCTGTCGTGGCCGCCGCATTCGTGGACCATCTCCGACACGGCGCGTGGTCAGGCCGCTTCGAACGCGTGGTATTCTCGGTTTTCGACTCATCGTCATCGAGCGAAACTCTGATCGCCTTCCAACGTGCAGTGGCATGAGCAACTGAGCCATGGTCCTCGAGATCCGCGCGGCTGTTTCGTCACGATCAGCGGGCACTCTGCGTCCTGACATCTTACGTACGGCAAAAAGGAGATGGTAAATGACACAAGCAATCGATCAGTTCACGCAGGAAGCCGTGAATCTATTCAATAATAAGATCCATGATCTTTGGAAAACGTCGGGCAATGTTTGGCGCAACGGCTGTGCGATGGACACGATTCTCGACTATTTCGCAGTGTGCAAAATCGACCCCGCGACCTACGCAGATACAGCCATCAACTCGCTCGACCCAACCAAGGGCGGCAACTGGTGGGACGATTTCGGCTGGGTCGGGCTCGCGGCGGTGCGCGCGGCGGAACAAGACCTCTGGGCGCAGGAATATCGCGATCGATTCCTGAAAATCGCCATCAACTCCTGGGCCTACATGTACGGACCACATTGGTCAAAGACTAATACGGCGATCTACCCATTTACCGGCGCCGATCTACCTGGTTGGGAAAAATTCAAGACGACACATACGCCCAATCGAGGTGCTCCAAATGTCTGGAATGATATTGAACAGACCTGGACCAACAAGCCGATTAGCGAGGACGATAAGATGGAACGGCAGCCCCGCTACTCGCCCGGAGGGATCTGGAACTCACCGCTCGAGAATTCCACTCAACCCGAACTCACCTTGAGCTATCAGGGCGATGGCTCCTACGTAAATCCTATTCAGAATACGGTGACCAATGCTGTCTTCACGATCCTGAGCTTGCGTATTTACCAGGCTAGTAAAAACGGACTTTTCAGTAACATCTTCAACGAATCCGAGTTGGACACCGACGCTTGCTTTCAGGCCTGGAAGGACCAGATCGGGTGGTTTGATCAATGGATACTTCAGACTACGGCTGCCGATGAGTCGATGAAGCTCGCGCTCGATACTGGTTGTTTGATCCGGGAACGTGCATCGAGATTCGGGGAGTGGAATGGCCAGAGGTATTGGGATGGCTCCTACCGCAAAGAGTGGATTTGGACAGGAGACCAGGGATTGCTGATTGGCGCCCTGCGCGAGGGTAAAGCCGCCGGGTACGTGAAATCAGATGTGCTGGATCTCTATCCTCAGATTGTCGAGGGCGTTTTCAAGTACGGCTATAAACCGCGTACCTACAATAAGACTATTAAGGGAAGCTTTCTATTACCGTGGATAGTTGTCGATTCCCAGAATCCGTATAGTGAGGGTGCTCTCGCCAGCGATGCCAATGATTACCAAACCGGGACCGGCATCTTCATGCGCTACCTGCTTCAGGCGTACAAGGCTGAGCCGTCCCTGCTCCAAAATCACAAAGACACAATCCTGAACTCTGCTAACAACATTATCCAGAGCGGGTTTGGGACGAACGCCGATCCAAGGGGCAGTTGCGATGCGTTTAGTCCATATACCGGCCAGGATGCGGCCACTCTGATGACGGCTTACATCAATCGTTTGTCGGTGCTACTCCTGGCGATTGCGATAAGCTAGTGATGACTCGTTTTTCAGGGCCTTTAGTCTTTGAAGATTGAAGGCCCTTTTGCTTTCGGCACACTGGTTTGAGCGGCGCTGCGGCGTAGAAACAAAACCGCTCCGAAAGTGAAAAACAGTGCGGTTACAACCGCATAGCCGATTCCAGGCTCGCCTCGTCCCGTCGACCGCACCACAATCTCGTGCAGCACGTTTACAAACCCTAATACGATTAAGCAGGCGCCGGCCATTTTGTTCACGCTCATACACTTCTCCTCTATTCAAAGTTGAAATGAATCCTTAGACACAGCCGGATCTAAAAAGTTCCCGACTCATCTTTCAAATCGGTGATCACGATGTCCGACAGCAGTGTTTTGTGTACCGGACACTTGTGTGCAATCTCGTCGAGACGATCGCGTTGCTCTTCGGTGAGTGGGCCGGTGAAAGACACGGAACGCTCGATGCGGTGAATGAAACCTTCCTCCTTTTGCGCGCACTCCTGACAGTCTTTGCCGTGAATTCGATTCTGTCGCAAACGAACGGTGACGTTCTCGAGCGGCCACTGCTTGCGCCGCGCGTAAAGAGTAACCGTCATCGAAATACAACTGCCGAGCGCCGCGAGCAGCAACGTGTAAGGATCGGGACCCGCATCGTCACCACCGGCTGTGACCGGTTCATCAGTAATGAATGAGTGACCCGCGCCGTAGCGCACCTCGTTGCGCAGGTTTGTTTGTGAACTAACAACGACCTCGCTCATATGCACGCTCCATTCTGCCGATAAAGATAGATGTCAACTTGCGGTTGACTCAAGTGCGCGGCTACACTCGCGCGTTCCAAAAGATTCAACTTGTCTGAGGCTGTTGCATGAAGATTCATGAGTACCAGGGTAAAGAACTGCTGAAAAAGTACGGTGT
>Ga0068859_100002811_pt1 | contig 17638 bp, 10 predicted proteins | sample KBSSwiS22_FD_66585 | JGI IMG/M metagenome (GOLD analysis project Ga0068859, IMG submission 66585) | Switchgrass rhizosphere microbial communities from Kellogg Biological Station, Michigan, USA - KBS Switchgrass S2-2 | ecosystem: Host-associated > Plants > Roots > Rhizosphere > Soil ...
AAATATTCCGTGTTTGTAAAAATGGCGGCAAAATAGCGGTCAGTGTTTGGGCTGGAGCGGAAAATAATGATTGGTCTACCACAATAACGAAAGTTTTATCAAAACATATTGAAATTCCACACCCGCCTGTAAATGCACCAGGCATGTTTCGGTGTGCAGCACCCGGTTTAATGAAACAATTGTTTGAGGACGCCGGTTTTAAAAATGTAAATGAAGAAACTATTTCCGGCACAGTAGATTTTGAAACAGCAGAAAATTATTGGCTGAACAGAACGGAAATGTCTGAGCCGGTGGTAAACTTATTAAGTAAGGCAAGTGAAGAAACACGTAAAAAAATAAAAGCTGATTTGTTTGCAGATTGCAATAGCAGACTCACTTACGGAAGGCTTATTATGAATTGTTCTTCCCTGATTATATCGGCTGAAAAATAATTATCACCAAATCAGAATTAAGGTAATCTTCATTAAGGTTACCTTTCTTTTTTTCTGATAAAACCTTTAAAACTTGGGGTAAAATTTTCTAAAGACAAATAACCATAATAATGTTATTTAGAAAAACGGGAAAAACTGCCTCTACTTTATTAGTTAATAATAGCATTTAACAACAGAACACCAATTAACCCCAGTATAGAAATAGTAGTTTCCATTACCGTCCAGGATAAAAAAGTTTGTTTCAGGTTTAGTTTAAAAAATTCTTTAAACATCCAGAAAGCAGAGTCGTTAATATGTGAGCCGAATACACTGCCGGCACCAACTGCCAATACCATTAGCTCGGGAGATACATTGTGCTGAACCAATAATGGTGCAACTATTCCTGCGGCGGTAATGCCTGCTACCGTTGCAGAACCAATCATTACCCTTAATAATGCAGTAACCATCCAGGCGAAAACAAGTGGTGGCATATTCCATTTGCTGCTGAAGGAAGAAATATAAATACCGGTACCACTATCGGTAAGTACCTGTTTAAAAACTCCACCTGCAGTGATGATCAGTAAAATCATTGCAATACCGCTGATAGCATTGGTGAGCCATTGCATTTGTGTTTCGATGTTCACTTTTTGTAAAATACCAAAATAACCAAAACCTATTATAACGGATAGCAATAACGCAATAGTGGAATTGCCAAAAAATAAAAAAGCAGTTTGAATAATTCCTTTCGGCAAAAAATTTTCTGCAATCACAGAGAGTGTGATCAATATCACTGGCAGCAATGCAATGATAAAACTTGGTAAAGCTTTGGGCAAAACTTTAACTCCTGCAATTGCGGAATCATAAAGATTTAAAACTGGTGAACTTATTTTTTTCAGTTGCCTTGCAAATAACGGACCGGCAATAATTACTGCAGGTATGGCAATACAAATGCCATAGAGTAAAGTTTTACCAACATTTGCTTTAAATGCATTTATTAAAATTACCGGTCCCGGATGTGGCGGTAAAAAACAGTGAGTAGTACTTAATGATGCAGCCATCGGTATAGCAATATATAACAATGGCAACCCGGTTTTTTTTGCCAGCATAAAAACCAATGGTACTAAAATTACAAACCCGGCATTGTAATATAAAGGAATGCCAATTAGAAAACCGGTAAACAAAACTGCCCATTGTATGTTTTTTTCGCCAAACGCTTTAATAAGCGTTATTGCAATTTTTTCCGCAGCGCCGCTTTCTTCTAAAATTTTTCCCAGTATCGCACCAAAACAAATAATTAAAGCCAGTCCTCCCATGGTACTCCCCACACCTGTTTCGATAGATTTAATCAGGTCTCCAGGTTTCATCCCGAGTGCAAGCCCGGAAAAGATGGACACTATCAACAAAGAAATAAACGGACTTATTTTTTTTACGGTAAGAAATACCTGTACTAAAATAGCCGCTATGATGATAAATAACTGCATGCAAACAATTGTTAAAAGCTCATTGGTTAATGGTTATTATAACCGACGTGCCGTGAGTTAATTTTTTACCTGGCCCGGCACTTTCAGCACAGCATTTAAAGCAGGTTTTGGTTGTAGCTGTCTACTCCATAGTAAAGGATAATTTGTTCTTCCCGGTATAGGATAATTATTTTTCCAGCTCATACCATCATGTACTCCCCAAAGGGTTACCCTTGCAATTTTATCCCGCTTTTTATAAAAGATAGAAAAGAATGTGGCGTACCTTTTTGCCAGTAAGGTTTGTATACTATCTGGCAATCCATTGCGATAGGGATCCAAAAAAGTTTTAAATTCTTCCAGTTGAAATTGTTTATCTGCCATGCCCTGACCAATTATCTGTCCTTCTTTTGTCAATGGTAATACATCTACATCCAACTCCGTTATCATTACTTTTATGCCGCAGGCCGCATAGGCATCAATGGCATCTTCAATGTATTCCGTTTTAGGATAATTCAATCCCCAGTGCCCCTGCATTCCAACACCATCTATGCGTATGCCTTCTTGCTGTAACATTTTTACCATTCTTACAATGCCGTCTCTTTTTGTTGGACGCCAGGTATTGAAATCGTTATAGTACAACTCAGTATTGGGAGCGTATTGTGCCGCAAACATAAATGCATATTTTACCAGCGTATCACCGTTACCGAAAGCATTTACCCAGGAGGTGGCCCGGTAACTGCCATCATCATCTATCACTTCATTCACTACATCCCATGCCTGCACACGGCCGGCATACCTGCCGGCTACCACTTTAATATGATCTCTTAACCTTTCAATCTGCTCTTCTTTTGTATTGGGTTTTCCCTGTGCATTGGTAAAAAACCATGCAGGGCATTGATTGTGCCAAACCAGTGTATGACCAACAATGAACATGTTATTTTTTTCACCAAATGCAACAAATTCATCTGCCGGACCAAAATTATAAACGCCGGGTTGCGGATTTATCAATGCGGCTTTCATTACATTTCCGGGAGTAATGGAATTGAAATGTTTGATCACGATCTCCTGCGTTGTTGTATCTCTTCCGGAGGTTATGGCCGGGCTAACTGCAGTTCCCACCAGGAATGCATCTTTATATACGTCTTTTAAAACACCAGCAGGTTCCGCATTTTTACTTACGTTTTTTGAATGACTGCAGCTAATAAAAAAAACAGGCGCAGCAATTAAAAGATATTTTAACGCCTTCAATGTGATTCTTTAAGTTTTGTGAACAGTGTTTATGGTAAAATGAAAATGGCTATTTTACAATATTCAGCAACGTACCAATCCCATCGATGGATATACTGATTTCGTCGCCGCTTCTTAATGTAAAATCGCTGCCAGGCACAATGCCTGTACCTGTCATGATTAAACAGCCTGCGGGAAAACTACATTCTTTAAAAACAAATCCTGCTAATTCCTGCGGTGTCCTTTTCATTTGGCTGATGGCAATTGCATCACTAAAAACTATTGTATTGTTCCTGCTGATTTTAAGAACAATGTTTGTGTTGCTGTCTAATGAATGTTCGGTTACAAAAACGCACGGGCCTAAAGCAGCGCAGGCATCATATGTTTTAGCCTGCGGCAGGTATAAAGGATTTTCGCCTTCAATACTTCTGCTGCTCATATCATTACCGATAGTATATCCAATAATTTTTCCTGACGAAGTGACTACCAATGTAAGCTCGGGCTCCGGTACATCCCAGGTAGAGTCTTTACGAATATTTACTTTTTGCAGGTTGCCCACCACACGATGCGGCGTTGCTTTAAAAAAAACTTCTGGTCTTTCTGCTTCATATACTTTAGCATAAAAATCAGCGCCGCCACTTGCTTTAGATTCTTCCTGCCTGCCTACCTTGCTGCGTAAATAAGTTACGCCACATGCCCACAACTCCTGGTTGCTGCCAATGGGAGGTAAAGTTTCATTTACAATTTCACCAGTGGCGGGTAACAATGAATTACTAAGGGTTTCCATTTTTTTTAAAAGATCATCATCATTAATAAAATCCTCCCAGTTTTCGCCTTTTACCAAATAATAAAAAATATCTTTTTCAATTACAATACCTGCCTTTGTGTTGTATAATTTCATTGGATGATTTTAATCTCTTATTTTTTATTTCATTGTTTTTTAATGAGAATCTCTTGTAACAACCGAGCCTGAACTGCCTACTAAAAAATCCAGGTCGGCGCCTTTATCTGCACCCATTACGTGTTTCACATAAAGATTTACATAGCCACGATCGGCTGCAATCTTTGGTGCTACCCAACCTGCCCTTCTTTGCTGTAATTCTTCATCACTAACGTGCAGGTGTAACCTGCGTTGCTCCACATCCAGCTCAATAATGTCACCATTTTGCACTAATGCCAGGTTACCTCCAATTGCAGATTCCGGAGATACGTGTAACACGGAAGTGCCATAAGCGGTGCCACTCATTCTTCCATCTGATATCCTTACCATATCTGTGATCCCTTTTTGTAATAATTTTTTAGGCAGTGCCATGTTGCCTACTTCGGGCATTCCGGGATAGCCAACAGGCCCAACATATTTTAACACCATCACACAAGTTTCATCAATATCCAGGTCGGGGTCGTCTATTCTTTTATTGTAATCTTCAATGCATTCAAATACCACTGCACGGCCACGGTGTTTCAATAATGCCGGTGTTGCAGCGGATGGTTTCATTACCGCACCATTCATTGCTAAATTTCCTTTCACCACCACACAGCCAGCTTCAGTTTGAAAAGGTGATTTGTATTTTGCAATTACATTTTCATTATAGCAATCTGTTTGGCCGATTATATTTTCTTCATGATTTTTTCCCGTAACCGTAATTACATTTTTATGCAATTGCTCTTTTAATTCATTTAATATTACGGGTAACCCTCCGGCATAATAAAAGTCTTCCATCAGGTATTTTCCAGAAGGCATAAGATTGAGCAACAATGGAATTTTGCTACCCAGCATATCAAAATCTTCCAGTTTTAAATCAACACCTATTCTTCCGGCTATGGCAGTAAGATGGATAATAAAATTTGAAGAACCACCAACTGCAGCATTTACTCTTATGGCATTTTCAAAAGCTTCTTTGGTTAATATTTTTGAGATAGTCAGATCTTCTTTCACCATTTCCACAATTCTTCTGCCACTTAATTGTGCCATTACTTTTTTTCTGCTGTCTGCGGCAGGTATGGCTGAGGCCCCGCTTAATGTTAACCCCAACGATTCTACCATTACCGCCATGGTACTTGCAGTTCCCATAGTCATACAATGACCAATACTGCGGCTCATACAACTTTCTGCAAACTCACAATCTTCCTGCGTCATCTTTCCCGTCTTCATATCTTCATCAAACTTCCATACATGCGTACCCGAACCAATATCCTGGCCTTTGTATTTTCCATTCAGCATCGGCCCGCCCGGTACCACTATTGTTGGAAGACCCACACTTGCAGCACCCATTACTGTGGATGGTGTTGTTTTATCACAGCCGGTAAGCAACACCACACCATCAATAGGGTTACCCCGAATTGATTCTTCCGCATCCATGCTGGCTAAATTTCTAAAGAGCATAGCTGTGGGTTTCAGTAAGGTTTCTCCCAACGACATGATGGGAAACTCTACCGGAAAGCCACCAGCTTCCAGCACACCGCGTTTTACACTTTCTGCATGTTCACGAAAATGAGCATTGCAGGGTGTTAGTTCGCTGAACGTATTGCATATGCCGATGACGGGTCTGCCGTCAAACATATCATTGGGCATGCCCTGGTTCCTCATCCAGCTGCGATAAATAATTCCATCTTTGTCTTTGCGGCCAAACCAGTCATGGCTTCTTAATCTGCTGCTCATCTTTACTAAATTTATTAATTAATTGCGCTTGATTTATGCATTCTAATTATGTCCTTCGTGGTTCGCTCACCATCAATTAACCTGCAGATGGAAAGAATGTTTTTGTTTTGTAATGCAGGTGGTAATAATGCTTGCGGCATGTTTTGATAACAAAAGGGCCTGGTGAAACGGTAAATGGCTGCAGTGCCAACCGATGTTGTTTTACTATCGGTGGTGGATGGAAAGGGACCGCCATGTACCATTGCACTGCATACTTCCACACCGGTAGGAAAACCATTAATAATAAGCCTGCCTGCTTTTTGTTCCACTATATTCAGCAGATCACTGTATTCAATAAGATCTTCTTCCGTACCATGAACTGTAACCGTAAGTTGCCCTGTAAGTTTTTCTGCGGTGTCCAGCATTTCTTTTTTTCCGGCAACATTAATAACAATACTTCCGGGACCAAAGATCTCTTCGTGTAACCCCGGTGTATAGTTGAAAACAGTGCCACTTGTTTCCAGCAGTACCGGGTTAGCCCGATTGCTATCCGAACCTGACATTGATGCTGCTAACTGTTCTACACCAGGTACAGTCATGTATTGCTGAATACCTTTAGTATATGCATTCAAAATATTAGGTGTTAGCATTACTCCCCCGGTAGTTTTTTCAAATGAGGTTTTAAGTAACTGTGCAAATCCCTTATTGTTATCCTGATGAACAAGCATTCCCGGGTTGGTACAAAATTGCCCCGTACCTAATGTAACTGATGCGGCATAGCCTGCTGCAATTTCCTCTCCACGTTCCTTTATCACCCGTGGCAGTACAAAAACCGGGTTGGTGCTGCTCATTTCAGCGTAAACAGGAATGGGTTCCGGCCTGCTCACTGCAATATCAAATAAAGTTTTGCCTGCTTTAAAAGAACCTGTAAACCCAACTGCTTTTACATTCGGGTGCTTTACTAATTGCAAGCCAGCCTCTATGCCATCATCAAACAAAAGCGAAAAAACGCCATCCGGCATACTGGTTTTATATGCCGCGGTTTGTATAGCCCTGCCTACAATTGCCGATGTTGCCGGGTGAGCCGGATGAGCCTTTACGATAACAGGGCAACCTGCAGCAAGAGCAGAGGCAGTATCGCCGCCTGCAACAGAAAATGCCAACGGAAAATTACTGGCGCCAAAAACAACCACCGGGCCCAGCGGGATATGCATAAAGCGCAGATCGGGTTTAGCAACAGGTGTTCTTTCAGGTATTGCTGTATCAATTCTTGCATCTACCCAGGAACCTTGAATGAGCAATGCAGCAAACATATTCAATTGATTAACCGTCCTCAATCTTTCACCCTCAATTCTTGCTGGCAAAAGAGCCGTTTCACTGCAGCAAACTGTAATCAGTTCTTCGCCGGCATTCATGATCTCTTCTGCAATTGCTTTTAAAAAAATTGCTTTTTCTGCTCCACTCTTTTTTTTGTACACCCGAAAAGCAACATGAGCTTTTTCAACTGCATCGTTGATCTCGCTGGTGGTTACTTTATGAAAGAAATAATCATTATTACATTGCCTGGCAGGATCGTAAGAATAAAAAATTTCGGTTCCTTGCCCTGAACAACCATACCCGATAATTTGGAGCTCTTCTTTCATCAATTTTATATTTTTTAAGGACGGTATTTAACATAGTTGTTTTAAAAATGACCCGATGTAGAAACATAAGGTCTTGTATACTGCTAAACGATAAAAATTTATTTTCTGCTAACAGAAACGATAACGCTTTCTGCCAGTCTTTTCTATTATTCAACTAATTTCTGTTCAAATCATTTTACACAGTTGCTGAGTAAACTGTTTTCTTATTTGTCCCAGAATACCCGTGTTGTTAAATTATCAGTACCACCAATGGCCTGAACAGCGGCAAAATAATTGGCTTTATTGTTTGAAGATTCGTAATCCGGGTAAGACAATCTTCTGATAAAACCACCACCCAGGTTGTTGTTAAAAAGATTCGGGCTCAATGCAGGGAAACCAGTTCTTCTGAAGTTTGCCCAGGCTTCTGTTCCATTTGCAATATTAGCAATCCAATATTGCGTGTTGATCAGTTTAAGTGCATTGGCGGGATTATATAGAACAGCGGGATCAGTAAGATAAGCTGTTTTAGCAGCAGCAGAAATAGTGGTGCCGTTTGGATAAAGTGCATAACTGTCCATGTCTGCTATTATTCCATTTTCATAGTATGTTTGAGCAGCAACATCACCACCAGGTATCCAGCCCCTGTTTGCAGCTTCAGCCAGCAGTAATGAGGTTTGCGCATAGGTTACCCAGAAAGTTGGTGCAGTTTGTGATGCAACGCATTTTACATTAATCTGCGAATAGTTATAACCGCCACCCCTCACGCCGCGATAGGGCGGATTAACAAGTGCATCACTGATAACGCCTACGGGTACACCAAACTGGTTAGCGATGGTGTAATCCGGGTTGGGATCGGCAAGTGGATTACTGGGATCTGCAAACTTTACCATAATAAAAGGGCTCCTGGGATCATTGGTTGATTTCAGTTGATTTACGAAAGGTTCGGCAGCATAATAAAAACGGGGATTATTATTTATTAAACCAACATTCGTAACATTTGTAGCTATAGTTCCGTCATACTTTACATAAACGTTATCAGCATTACTTGTCATAACACCTCCATTAAAGGCTTCCTGGGCAAGTGCCTGGGCTTTAGCCGGGTTTAATTTTGAATAACGCATACCTAATCGCAGCAATAAAGAATTTCCCAGCTTCTTCCATTTTGCCACTTGCGGAGCAGCGGAAGTGATTGGTATTGCAGCATTCTTTCCAAAGAACAGATCTGCCGAAACATAGTCGCCGGCAGGATTTAATGCTGCAGTAGCTTCTCTTATTTCTTTTTCCAGGTCGGCATAGATAGCAGCATCATCATCATATTTTGGATAATAGATGTTATCGGTATAAGCCCTTCCTGCTTCTGAATAAGGAACATCAGCATAAGTATCTACCATGCCCATAAAGGCAAATGCTTTCCATATCCTGATCATACTTTGTAAATTGACAGTGTTTGTAGTTCCTTTTAAAAGCGATTGTGCCTGTGCCAGGCTTTTTAAACCACCGGTAACGGGGTTATTTGCAGGGGCAGTACCTGTATATGTACCTTCCCATCTTGCATTGTTAAAGTTATCGATGTCGGCATTAAAATTGGGGCCGAGTGTTGCCCCGGAATTAAACGGGTTTACAAATTGCTGTATAATTGTGTTCTCAATTTCCCAACCATTTCCATTAAAAGAACGTTGAGCTCCGGCAAAAAGCAGTGCAGGATCAATTGAAGTTACGGCATAAGGGTCCGTATTTACTTCCTTAAAATCTTTATCACACCCTGCTAATAGCAAGACCGCAGTTAAACAGATTAATTGGTTTATTATTTTTCTCATACAATTAGAATTTAACATTTAAACTTAAATTAAAACTACGCGTTGTTGGCAATGCTGTGTTTTCGTAACCTGCCCTGATATCTCCTGAAGACTGGATAGCCTCCGGATCGAGCCCGGGAAGGTCCTTGTACAATATAGCTACGTTTCTTACAGAACCTGATATCGACAATCCTTTCAGGAATTTAAGATGGGGCACCCTGTTAACCAAACTGGTAAGGTTATACGCAATTGAAATATTTCTCAACTTTATAAAATCTGATTTAAAAACAAACGGATCGCCGATCTGCAGGTTCCTGTAATCGGTATAGAATCCCTGGAGATCTGTAACTGCAACGGTATTTGGCTGTCCTGTGCCTTGATTAATTCCGGGGAATATAATACCATTCTCCCCATCCCTGCGGCCAACCAGCGAGGCTTTAGACAATCCCTGTCTTAACATATTCAAGGCCGTACTCGACATTACTTTACCTCCAAATTTGTAGTCGAAAAATATACCAACGCTCAATTTTTTATATGTAAAACTGTTTGTCCATCCACCTGTGTACTTAGGGATCGAACTGCCCACAGGTTTATAATCCGGTGTAGCAAGTAACCGACCTCCTGCACTTACAAGGATATTACCTTTATCATCCCGCAGATAGGTTCTTGTGTACAGCTGATTCATAGCAAGACCCGCTGTATAATGTATTTGTCCCAAAAATTCACTGCCTGTTCCGTTAAAATATAATAGCAGGAAATCATTTACGCCAGGAGAAATAGCGAGCACTTTTGTAGTCAGGTAGGCGTTGTTCCATGAACTTGTCCAGCTAAAATTGCGGTTTCTTACTGGCGTTACTTCGATCATTGTTTCCAACCCGCTGTTTCTTAAAGACGCAAGATTATCTTTGGATCCGGTATAGCCCGAAGCGTTAGAAAGTGTTACTTGTAACACCTGGTCGGTGGTAACTTTTTTAAATGCAGAGATATCAACGTGAACCTTGTTGTTGAACATCCTCATTTCAATACCGATTTCTTTTTCTTCAGCTTTAAATGGAGTAAGTAAAGCATTAGGTGCATTTGTTCCCGCAATTGTTGCCGTTACCTGGCCGTTGAAATTATTTGCTCCTATTGCATAATTCAGCAGCCCCTCATAAGGATCAACTCCATTTGCGCTGCCTGTTCCTGACCATGCTAGTCTTAATTTACCATAATTAAGCCATCTCTGTGCTTGTAACAATTTTAATTCTGAAAAAACAAAACTGGCCGATGCTGATGGATAAAATACATGATTAGTTTGCGGGTTATATACCGAAAACCAATCCTCTCTGCCAGTAAGATTTATATATAAAAGCCTGTTGTAACCGAATTCAGCCAGGCCATATAATGAATTAACCCTTCTTTGACTGAAATTATAAGATTGCGTTTTAACGTTACCGTTAGCAATTGAATAAAGATCTTTAACAATAAAATTGCCGGAACCCTGTATCAAACTATGACCTTTAATTCGTTGGGTATTTCCACCGAAGCTTGCTTCCACGGAAAATTTTTTGAATTCTTTGGCACCCCCAAGTAAGAAATCTGCATTAACATCTGTTCCACTTCCTTCAGATATATTGTAACTGCCTTTATAAGTTCCGTCGGCATTTGTGGGTACGCTGGTACCTATGCCATAGGGGAATTTCGATTCGTTGGTAGAAACGGAATAATTGTAATTATATCTTCCCTGCAAATAGAGCCAATCAGTAAAATCATACCTCAGCGTTGCGGTACCAAGAATACGGTCCCTGTTATTAACCCAATCCTGGCCGGCCTGGTTGGCATAATAAGGATTGAGTAATGTTCCCTGGAAACCCGAAGTTTGAGCCTCAGTTCCGTTAGCAGGATTAAACGCATTGTTTTTTAAGGCCGAAGTTGGAATGCTGATCGCTAACCTGGTAAAAAAGTTAACGGAACCTGCTCCCTGGGTTCCCACCTGCGGAGGATTACTTTGTATTTCATTTGCCCAATTAATATTAAAAAGTAATTTCAGTTTTTTAGTAATGTTTTGATTGAGCCCTGCATTAAAAATCTTCTTGTTATACTCATCCCTTGGCTCAATACCTTTTGCATCAGACTTTGCAAAAGATACCCTGAAACTACCATTTGCGCCACCGCCTGACAATGCAACTGTATTGGTGAAATTTGCCCCTGTTTGCAAATAATCAAAAAGCCTGTCTTCGTATGCGGTATAGGGTTGCAGGGAGCCGTCAAAAATTGGCGTTGGTACACCATCCAGTTTTGCACCCCACCCAAACTGGCCGGTACCCGTAGCACTGGCAGCGGAGACTGGTCTTATTCCACCCGTGCCCTGTCCGTAAACAGTTTGAAACTGATCCATATAATTCAATGCTTTTTGGGTGGTATAACTGGATGTATATTCAACACCGATACCTGAATTTTTGGCGCCTGATTTTGTAGTGATTATTATTGCACCTGCAGCAGCTCGTGAACCGTACAGCGCAGACGCAGTTGAACCTTTTAATACGGTCATACTTTCAATGTCATCCGGATTTATAACCTGCAGATTATCGCCCTGGTCGCGTTGCTGCCCTACACCTTCTGCATTTCTCACTCCCTGGTCCATAGGAAGTCCGTTTATAACAATAAGGGGAGAGTTGGTTGATCCTGCAAAACCTACTTGCCCGCGCAACCTAATTTGTGTACTTGCACCTGCACCCGCTGCCGGTGGAGTAATGTTAAGGCCGGCAACTCTTCCTTCAAGTGATTCTCCAACATTCGTGGTTCTGTTGGTAACCAGTTCATCAGTCTTAACAGAAGTTGCAGCATATCCTAATTTTCTTTCCTGGCGTTTAATGCCCAGGGCGGTTACAACTATAGCATCCATTTCTTTTAAGCTGGTCCTAACCATATTGACAGCAATCGATTTCTTATCTTTTACAGCAATCTCCTGTGTGGTAAAACCCACAAAGCTAATAACTAACTTCTCCTTGCTATCGGCCACAATACTAAACTTTCCATCATTATCCGAAACTGTACTTCGGTTGGTACCTTTTACCAGGATGGTTGCGCCAGGAAGTGGTTTGTTATTGTCATCAGTAACTGTTCCTGTTACAGTTTGACCAAATGAAAAAGAAGAGGTGAACATTAGCAGCAAGAAAATAAAAAAGCCATGATTAACCCGCCGTGGGTGTGTAAGTTTCTTCATATAGCAAATTGTTTTGTAAAAAAATTTCGTAAACAAATGTATTCGAGTTAATTGTTCTAAGCTTCCATTAATAAACTTTGATGGATTTTATACAAATCGATAGAATAAATTTCTTTTCTTTATCTTCAACATAACGGTAACTTGTTTTTACATTAGTATTGAATTAAGAGAATGCTATATGAATCAAACTGTGCTAGTACAAGGTAGTTCTGAAGAATTGGTTTTGTTTCCGCATATTATTGAGCTCAGTGTTGTCAAAAATTCGTCAACGCAACTGAATGCTTTTCCAAAAACTATAGCATCAGGAATCAAATTTCTCTATGTACTGGATGGGAAATTTCATTGGAATATCCATAACGGTGAGTACACGGTGTATCCAGGGGATGCCGCATTGATACTACCTGGCCAGGAATTCGGAAGCCCCAGCGGCGTACTGGAAATTGGCTCGTTTTCCTTTTTGCATATAAAGGCATCACTGCGGGATGCGGATGAAATCATTTTGGATAAATGGAGCAGCCTGTCGGGCAATGAAATGATTGCAATTAGTAAAATTTTATTGTTGAACAGTCCCCTTGTAATTACAAAGATCAATGAAGCCGGTAAAATATTAAAATGTATTCACCAGGAATTATGCAACCAGGAAGTAGGTTACTATGCAAGGGTGAATAACAATATTGATGAGCTGTTTATATTACTTACGAGGCAGCTTACACGACAAAACAATCCGGGCCGTGATTTTCCCAAAACATTTACTAAACTGGATGAGGCATTGCGCCAGGATATTGCACACCAGTGGACTGTGGATGAAATGGCCGCGTTAGTAGGTTTAGGTAATACATTATTCAATGAGAAGGTAAAGAGTTACACCGGGTTCAGTCCATTGAATTATCTCATTAGTATCCGTATTACCGAAGCTATCAAATTATTAAAAAAGAGAAATATCAGTATTACCGATATCGCACTGGATACCGGGTTTTACTCATCTCAGCATTTTTCAACAACTTTTAAAAAACTTACAGGCTTTACTCCCGGGGAGTTTAGAAAAAATAATTCTTATACCGAATAAATAATTTTTATGAAATGTATAATAACCATAGAACTTGGTACCAATGCCGTAAGGATATTTGCTTTTGATCTAAATGGTATCACCATCGGCAGTATGAAAGGATATTATCCTACTTTTCATTCCCAGCCGGATTACAGCGAACAAGATCCCGAGCAGATCTTTATTACAATGCTGTATGTACTTAAAAATCTGCTTAACGAAAAAATACATCCAAAAAAATATAAAGTTGCTTCTGTGTGTTTCACCTCGTCTATGCATAGTACGCTTGTGGTGGATAAACATGGAATACCTTTAGGCAATGCTTTTACATGGGCCGACAACCGTGCAAAAAAAGAAGCCATAGAAATTAAAGCATCTCCGCTTGGAGACTTAATGTATAATAGCACGGGCACCCCGCTTCATCCTATGTCGCCAATGTTGAAAATTGCATGGATGAAAAAAAATGATACTCAAAAATTTCAACAGGCCGGAAAATTTCTCTCTATAAAATCTTACGTGGTACACCAACTTACCGGTGAGTATATAATTGATTATAGTATGGCCTGTGCCACAGGTATGCTGAACATACACAAAATTGCCTGGGAGCCGGAAGCACTTCGTTTTGCGGGGATAAGCAGCGACAAACTTCCACAGTTGATGCCTGTTTTTGCAACTGCGGGTACTTTAAAAAAGGCGTACCAGAATTCATTTGGGTTAAGCGCCGACACAAAAATACTGATTGGTTCCAGCGATGGCTGCATGGCTACACTGGGTGCTGGTATATGGAACAGCGATAAGGCTACAATTACAATTGAAGATAGTAGTGCTGTAAGAGTTGTTGGAAATAAGATACTGCATGACGAAAAGAAAAGAATATTTAATTATTTAATTACAGAAAATTGTTTTGTAAGTGGGGGGCCAAGTAACAGTGGTGGAGGAACATTTGAATGGTTTTCAAAACAATTTGGAGATTTTGCTGCAGCTTATGATATTGACAGTTGCATGAACAGCCTGCTGCAGGAAGCTGCTAAAATACCAACTGGCTCCGGCGGATTGCTGTTTTTACCATACTTGTTAGGGGAACGTGCCCCTATTTGGAACCCCGATGCCAGGGGCATGTACTTTGGTATAAACATTAAACATGAACGGCAGCATTTTATCAGGGCAACTATAGAGGGTATCCTGTATGAAATATACAGCATTGGAAAAATGCTCAATGAACATAAGAATATAAGTGCATTGTCTGTTAACGGAAGTTTTGCCAGCATACCATTTTGCACGCAAATGATTGCAGATATTTTCAATAAGCCCGTGTACATTACCAAAAATGCAAACAGTGTAAGCATAGGCGCTTATCTTTTAGCTGCAACAGAGATGGGGATTTTCAAAACACTGGATGAGGCTGCAGGGCAAATTGAAATTGCAAAAAGTTATTCGCCGGCGGAAAATCACCATAACACTTATATGAAATACTTCGATATTTTTGAAAGCCTTAGTAATAAGCTCGGCGATGAGTTCGCCAAAATAGCAGAATTACAATAGCTACCAGGAAATATACCTCATATTATGCATTACCACTTTTATCATCACAGCACATTTATAACTGCAGTTGATACATTGCTGGTGGTTTTATTTTTTACGCCCGGTTGCCCTCCGCCAACACTGATCATTAATTTACCTTGCGACTGGTATAATTTCCCTTCTTCATTTACCAGCGAAAGATCAGCTGCTGTTAAATTAAATGTGACCACTTTACTTTCGCCTGCCTTTAAACTTATGCGCTGAAAACCCTTTAATGCTTTTATTGGTGCATGAATATTTTTATTTTGATTAGATACATATAACTGCACCACTTCTTCTCCATTCATTTTACCAGCATTTGTTACCTGCACACTTACTGTTATATTTTTTCCCTTCGTAATAGTTGCTGGTAATTTTAAGTTAGCATATTTAAAACTGGTATAACTTAATCCATAACCAAATGGATATAATGCTTCCCCTGTAAAATAACGATAGGTTCTTCCTTTCATAGAGTAATCGCTAAAGCCGGGCAGATCATTATCACTCTTATAAAATGTAACAGGCAATCTTCCTGCAGGATTGTAATCACCAAACAACACATCAGCAACAGCAGTGCCTGCACTTTGCCCGCCGTACCATGCATTTACAATGGCCGGAATGTTTTCATTTTCCCATGGAATTGCAATGGCGCTTCCAGTCATCATCACAAATACAACAGGCTTTCCAGTTGCCTGCAATGCTTTCATCGTTTGTGTTTGCACGGTTGGCAAAGCGATCGATGTTCTGTCGCCACCATTAAAACCTGGTACATTCACCGGCATTTCTTCACCTTCCAGTTGCGGCGAAATACCACCTACGTATATAATAGCATCAGCATCTTTTATGCTATTGGCCAACGCAGTAAAATTGGTAGATTCAAAATTTCCTGTTCTTAACCTGATGTTTGCTTTTCCTGCACCCTGCCAATATTCCAATACTATTTTATATACAGAATCTTTTTGTGTTTTTAATTTATAAGTTCTTGCGCCCATGCGGTTACGGGTCCATGTATTGATCGCATCTTTTCCATTGATCACAAATTTATATGCATCATCACCATCTACTTCAAATGTTATACTGCCATCAGTGGCTGCAGTATAATTGCTGATATATCTTGCAGAAAAATTTGTTGCCATTATATTTCCAACAACTGTTTCGCCTTCCTGCCAAAAATGATCAACTGAGCTTTCAACTCTTGTGGCTACTGCGTCACCTTGCAAATCACGATTGTTAAAATATTCGGCTTTAAAGCCTTGTTTACCTTCCCATGCAAATTGCTTGCTTACATCAGTATACACCAATAACGTATCATCGATAAATGTGGTGCCTCTTTCATACACCACTTCTGCATTATTACCGAGTTTTGCTTTGATACCATCTAACACTGTAACAATTTGTGAAGGAATCCCATTATAATTTCCAAGTACAGCCACACGGTTATCTGCATTAGGACCAATAACAGCAATTTTTTTAATTGTCTTTTTTAATGGCAGTGTATTATTTGCATTTTTTAATAACACAATACTTTGTTGTGCCATCTTTAATGCCAACGCTTTATGTTCCGGTGCTTCCAATGTAGAAGGTGGTGCATTGGTATATTTAACCATTGATGGCGGATCGAACATGCCTAAGCGGTAACGAATAGTAAACAACCTGCGCAATGAAACATCTATTTGTGCTTCACTGATCAAACCCTGCTTCACTGCGTTTATCAAAGTATAATATACCGAAGTGCCGCATTCAATATCTGTTCCGTGCATCACACCATCCACTGCCGAGGTGATGGAATCTTTATGTGTTTTATGATACTTAAAAAAATCATCAATGGCCCAGCAATCGCTGGTAACATAGCCATTAAATTTCCATTGGTTGCGCAGGATATCATTCATCAGCAGATCATTGGCGCAGCATGGTTGTGTGTTCACTGCATTGTAAGCACACATTACACCAGCTACATTTGCTTTTGTAATTAATTCTCTAAATGCTGGTAAATAGGTATCCCACAGATCATAAGCAGATGGATTGAAATTATCTACATGCCTGCTGGGTTCGGGGCCACTATGCACGGCGAAATGTTTGGCACATGCGGCGGCTTTTAAATACTTAGGATCTTCGCCCTGCAATCCTCTTACAAAAGCTTTGGCCATCATCGCTGTTAAAAAAGGATCTTCACCATAAGTCTCCTGTCCTCTTCCCCAGCGTGGGTCACGGAATATATTGATGTTAGGCGTCCAGTAAGTTAATCCCAAATACCTGTCTTTTGTTTTGCCTTGTTCAATTGCCATATTTTGAATAGCCCTGCCTTCCATTGCTGAATAATCGGCCATGCGGTACAGTGAGTTACTATCCCATGTTGCTGCCATACCAATTGCCTGCGGGTAAGAAGTAACGCGGTAAGGCGTTCTTGCAACGCCATGCAATGTTTCGTTCCACCAGTCATAGGCAAGAATACCAAGCCTTGGTATGGCTGGTGTGGTATTCAACATCTGGTGCACTTTTTCTTCCAGCGTTAAACGACTCACCACATCATTTACCCTTTGTGCAACAGGCAAATTATAGTTCCACATGGGAAAAGATTTGTAGTCCTGCGCATGGGAAAATGCTGACAAAAAGAGTAACACCGCTAAAAATATGCCCTTCATAAAGTGTCTTTTATTTTGACTGCAAAGTATCTT
>Ga0068859_100002813_pt1 | contig 17634 bp, 15 predicted proteins | sample KBSSwiS22_FD_66585 | JGI IMG/M metagenome (GOLD analysis project Ga0068859, IMG submission 66585) | Switchgrass rhizosphere microbial communities from Kellogg Biological Station, Michigan, USA - KBS Switchgrass S2-2 | ecosystem: Host-associated > Plants > Roots > Rhizosphere > Soil ...
TCGTGTCGTTCGACCGCGCCGGCCTTTACGTGAAGGGTGGGAAGTTCTTCCAGCCGTTCGGCCTCCGCTTTCAGGACGACGAGGCGTCGACGCGACGCGCCACCGGATTCACCTTCGAGACCGCCGACATCGGCGCCGAAGGCGGCTTGGACACGGGCTCGTGGAGCACCGCGTTTTCGATCACGAACGGCACGTCCGGCGGTGCCGAGGCCGACAACGGGAAGCAGTACTGCTGGACCGGCGCACGCGTGTTCTCGCTGGGCCGGATCGGCGTGTCGGCCTCGACCAACGACCTGCCCAAAGGCGCGCGCCAATCGCTCGCCGGTGTGTACGGGACGTTCAAGTCGGGCCCGCTCGTCGTGCTGACCGAAGCGGACGTGATCCGCAACGACGACGGGGTCAACCCCGAGCGCCGCGGAGGAGCCGGCCATCTCGAGCTCGACTTCGCGGCCCACGCCGGGCTCACGCTGCGCCTGTTCGCGGGGGCGAGCGACCTGGACGTCCACGACGGGGTCCGGCGACAGACGCAGTGGGGCGCCGGCGCCGACTGGACGATCCTCCCCGGTCTCCAGGTCCGAGCGCGCTATCGGGCGCGGGGCGGGCCGGCGTCGACCCCGGGGTCGCGGGACGACGACGTGTGGATCGAGGCCCACGTCTACTTCTGACCCGGGGCTGCCGAAGACGGGTTCACGTCGTATGCTTTCGTGCGCACGAGGGGATCGGAGACTGTCGATGGCTCCCACCAACGCAGGAACCCGGCCAGGTCAGGGCACGGAGAAGGTCCGCGAGCACCTGATGACCTCGTTGCACCTCGGGCGGCTCCGCCCGGGGGATCGTGTCGCCTCCGTCAGACGCCTCGCCGACATCACGGGCCTCAACCGGAAGACCATCCACCGTGCGTACAACGCCCTCGCCAAGGAAGGGTTCCTGGACGTGCGCCCGGGAGCCGGGACGTTCGTCGCCCAGGCCCCCGGAACGCACCACGATCAGGACGCGCTGACCCGCGCCGTCAACCTCTGTCGGGGCCAGGCGGCCGCCCTGGGATTGTCCGCCGGCGCGTTCGCGGACTTCATCCATGGCACGCTGAACGGCGGGCTGCACGGGCTTCCAGTCGTCGTCGTCGAGTGCAACCGGGAGCAGACGGAGATGATCGGCCGCGACGTTCGCGCCGGGCTCGGCGTGGCCGCGCGGACGGTGCTTCTCGACGATCTTCGCGCGGACCCAGCCGGTGCCTTGGCGGGCGCGTGGGGGGCCGTGACCACCGACTGCCACCGAGCCGAGGTCGAAGCGGCCGCCCGCACCGTGGGCGTACCCGTCTACCGGGTCGCCCTCGACCCCGACTTCCCGCAGACGATCCTTCGATGGGCGCAAAAGCGCGGTGTCGTGATGGCCGTCGGCGACGACCGCTTCGGACTCGTGTTCTTGCGGTTCCTCGGCCAGCTCGGCGCGCCCGAAGACGTGCTCTCCCGCGTGCGCATCGTCACCCCCGACCGGCTCCGGGCGGCCCTGAGAACGGCGGGGGACGGTGCGGTCGTGCTCGTGTCGGCTCTCGTCCATCGCGAGGTCGAGTCCCGGCTGCCGCCGCAAGCGCGGCAACTCGCGGCGCACTGGCGCCTCGCTCAGGGCACGCTCGAGCGCCTGAGGGCGGAGCTGGCCTTCGACTTGGCCGCGAAGCGAGCCGGCCCGCAGTAAAAGGTTGACCCCTCCCGCGGGCGCGTCGAACATACGCGCCCGATGCCACAGGACGCCGCCGTCGACCCCGCCGATCTAGCCGCCTTGGCGCTGGGCGATCACGACGATCCCCACAAGTTGCTCGGAGCGCATCCGGCGCTTCGGGACGGCGTCGCCGGGTGCGTGCTCCGCGCGTTCCATCCCGACGCCGCCGGCTGCGAGGCCGTCCTTGCGGACCGGGCCGTCCCGATGGAGGCCCTCGGAGGCGGCGTGTTCGCCGCGTTCGTGCCGGCCCACGAAGAGCGCTCGCCCTACGCCGTTCGATTTCGCTTCGACAACGGGGCGAGCTGGGAGCGGGATGATCCGTATCGCTTCGCTCCGACGATCGGCGAGGTGGACGTTCACCTCTTCCATGAGGGGACGCACCGCCGCCTGTGGGAGGTTCTCGGCGCGCACGTCCGAACGGTCGACGGCGTCTCCGGCGTGGCTTTTTCCGTCTGGGCGCCGAGCGCGCGGCGGGTGTCGGTCGTGGGCGATTTCGCGCGGTGGGACGGGCGGCTGTTTCCCATGCGCCGGTTGGCCGGCTCCGGGATCTTCGAGTTGTTCGTCCCGGGGCTGACGGCCGGAGCGGTGTACAAGCTCGAGATCAAGACCCGTGAAGGGATGCTGCGCCTGAAGACCGATCCGATGGCGCGCGCGATGGAGGTTCCCCCGAAGAGCGCGTCGCGCGTCGACCTGTCGTCCTACGTCTGGAGCGACGAGTCGTGGATGAAGGCGCGGCGCTCGGTCGACCACGGAGCGGGACCTTTGGCCGCCTACGAGGTCCACCTGGGGTCGTGGGCGAAGGGCGTCGCGGAAGACGACCGGACGCCGACCTATGCCGAGCTCGCGCCCCGGCTGGTGGCGCACGTGAAGTCGCTCGGTTTCACTCACATCGAGCTCATGCCGGTCGCCGAGCACCCGTACTCGGGCTCGTGGGGTTACCAGGTGTCGGGGTACTTCGCGCCGACCTCCCGCTTCGGCACGCCCGACGATTTCCGCTTCCTCGTCGATCACTGCCACGCGAACGGCATCGGCGTCGTGGTCGACTGGGTACCGGCCCATTTCCCCAAGGACGACTTCGCGCTGCGGCGGTTCGACGGGACCGCGTTGTACGAGCACGACGACCCGCGGCTGGGCGAGCACCCCGATTGGGGGACGCTGATCTTCAATCTCGGCCGCCCCGAGGTCTCGGGATTCCTGATCGCGAACGCTCTCTACTGGCTCTTGGAGCTTCACGTCGACGGGCTTCGGGTCGACGCGGTCGCCTCGATGCTCTACCTCGACTACAGCCGCAAGGAGGGGGAGTGGATCCCGAACCGCCACGGCGGGCGCGAGAACCTGGAGGCGATCGCGTTCTTCCACCGGCTGCACGCGGTGGTCGCCGAGGACGCTCCGGGCGCGTTCACGATCGCCGAGGAGTCGACGTCGTGGCCGCTCGTGACGGCCGACGTCGCTCACGGCGGCTTGGGGTTCACGTTCAAGTGGAACATGGGGTGGATGCACGACACGCTCGACTACTTCGAGGTCGACCCGATCGGGCGGTCGTGGCACCAGGACAAGCTGACCTTCGCGATGGTGTACGAGCACAGCGAGCGCTTCATCAACCCCCTCTCGCACGACGAAGTCGTTCACGGCAAGAAATCGCTTCTGGCGAAGATGCCGGGCCCCATGGCGCAACAGTTCGCGAATCTCAGGCTCCTGTACGCATACATGTGGACGCGCCCCGGGAAAAAAGTGCTGTTCATGGGGAGCGAGCTGGCCCCGTGGTGGGAGTGGAACGAGGAGCGCGGCCCGGAATGGAGCCTCGCCGGGGAGCCGTTCCACCGCGGGGTGCTGCGCACCGTCGAATCGCTGGGGGCGCTGTACCGCGAGCACGCAAGCCTTTGGCGGCGCGACCACGACGCGTCGGGCTTTCAATGGATCGACTGCCTCGACCGCGAGAACTCGGTGCTCACCTACATGCGCCGCGACGGCGACGCTCACCTCGTCGTCGTCTTGAATCTGACGCCGGTCTCCCACGCGACGTACCGCATCGGCGCGCCGCAGGCCGGGCGCTACCGGCTCGCTCTGAACACCGACGCCGCGGTCTTCGAGGGAACCGCCTTCGCCGTGGACGCGGAGCTTTCGACCGAGCCCGTGCCCATGCACGGCTTTCCCCAATCGCTGACGCTGCGTCTGCCGCCCCTCGCGGCGCTCGTGCTGGCGCCGGTCGCGGACAAGCCCGCGAAGCGGAAGGCGGCGACGAAAAAGACGGCAACGCGAAAGCCGTCGCCGCCGCGCAAGGCCCCGGCTTCGAAGGGCTAGGGCTCGATCAGGTCTTCACCCCATCGCTCGCGAGCGGCCTCCGGCGTAAGAATCGAGCTGCCATGGCGGCCTCACGCGATCATCTGCAAAAGGCGATTCAGCGCGCCCGAGCGAGGCCTGCCGAGGTCGCACGGGAGCCCGGCCCGCACGACGGGCCGTCCAGCGCCTCGGACTGGTTCCGGCGCTTTGCCTACGCGTGCTCCAACAAGCTCGGCAGCCATTGGGCGTTCATCGGAGCGGTCCTTCTGGTGCTGGCTTGGGCGTTGACCGGTCCGGTCTTCCACTTCTCGGAGAACTGGCAGCTCGTCATCAACACCGGCACGACCATCGTGACCTTCCTGATGGTGTTTCTGATTCAGTCGACCCAGAACCGCGATTCCAAAGCCGTCCACCTGAAATTGGACGAGCTCGTTCGCTCGAGCCAGGCGAGAAACGTCTTCGCGGACCTCGAGAGCGCGAGCGATGCGGAGCTGGAGAGCTTGCAGCGCGAGTTCGAGGAGCTCCGCAAGAAGAGCCGGTCGCAAAAGACCGGTGCCCCGGATCCGTCACAGACAGGAGAGCAGACATGAGCGTCAACGCCGTTCCGCAGGGCTATCACACGATCACGCCGAACCTCACCGTGCGCGACGCCGCACGAACGCTCGAGTTCTATCGCAATGCCTTCGGCGCGGAGGAAGTGATGCGGATGCCCGGGCCGGACGGAAAGATCCTGCACGCCGAGATCAAGATCGGAGACTCCCGGGTGATGATCACGGACGAGATGCCCCAGATGCACAACAAAGGGCCCAAGGGATACGGCGGATCGCCGGTCAATTTCTACGTTTACGTCAACGACGTCGACCGCGCCTTCGATCGCGCGGTCGGAGCGGGCGCCAAGGTCCTCATGGGGTTGGAGAACATGTTCTGGGGAGATCGCACGGGCCAGGTTGAAGACCCCGAAGGCCATACCTGGACGTTCGCCCAGCACATCAAGGACCTGACGCCTGCCGAGATGCAGTCAGCTCAGGACGACTTCATGGCGAAGTTGGCGACCCGCTGACGGCGGATCATCCGTCGTTGCCGTCGTCATCGTCATCGTCGTCGCGGTCGTCGTACCGATTGTCGTAACGGTCGTCGTAGGCGCTGTCGTTGTCGCCGCCGCTGTAGCCGTTGAAGCCGATGACGATCCGCGGAAGCCGGACTGTGGCGCCGACGAACAGACGATCGCCGCAGTACGCGTACGGCCTGTAGACCATCCTACCGCCGACCCAGACCGGGAAGCGGTACACCACGTGGTCGTGGTGGTGCGGGGCGAAATACCTGCGGCCGTAGTAGTACTGCCGGTAAGCGTAGGGCCGGTGCCGCGGGATCGCGACGAACCGGCGTCCGTGACCGTAATGGCCACGATGCCAGCCGTTGTCGTGCGCGCGGCCCTTCGAAACGGCCGCTGCGACGCTCGGGGTCACCGCCGCCAACGTGCCCGCGAGAAGGCCGGCCATGACGGCTGCTTTCCCAAGGGCGCGTATCCAGCTCGATCTGGTGCTTTCTGATCTCATCGGGGCACCTCCTTCACGCGGGTCGTCTTTTGCGAAAACCGGACCAGTCGAAAGAGCGCTGTCTTCACGGAAATGTGTCCGCTCGCGGGGGCACTCGCGTGTGGCGCTGTCCGCCGAGAAGGACATTCCCTATCTGGAGATGGATGCTCCGCCGCTTTTGCGGCCGGGTGGCCGCGGCTCGCTCCGCCGCTAGTTTTGCGGTGTGCGCTCTCGCCTCGGGGTTCTCGTCGCCGCGACCGTGCTGGCCTCGCTCCCAGCACGTGCGATCGATCCGAACGACGGGCTGAACCTGCGCGTCGCCGAAGGCACGGGCCCATCGAGCGTCGCGCTGACGTGGACGATCGGGGCCGCGGGGCCGTACACGATCTACAGGTCGACGGGCGGCTCGCCCGATGCGAGCCCCGCCAACGTCTTGGGCACGACCGGGCAGTTGTCGTTCGCCGACATCCCTCCTCCAGGAAGCGTGTTCTTCTATCGCGTCACCGCGGCGCCGTTCTGGAAACGCGACGTCACCGCGGCGCCCGTCGATCCTCAATCGGGCGCGATCATCGCGAACCTGTCAGCCGCGGGCGGGTTCGGGAACGGCCGTCTGCAGATCGACTTTTCGATCACCGTTCTGACCGCGGATGCATCGGCGCCCTTCCGCTCGTTCATCCCGACCGCGGATTTCTATTCCCCCGACTGCGACCTGACGTCCGTGCCGATCCCGCCGGGTGGGGCGCTGGAAGGCGAGACCGGCTACAGCTGCGTCGGCGACGGCGACTGCCATCTGATCGTGCGGTACCAGCCCGCGAACGTCTTGTACGAGATGTGGCGGGCGGACATCACGACCGGCGTCTTCCACGGCGGGTGCCTCGCGGTCTGGGACCTGAATCGCGTCTACCCGGCGTCCGGGCGGGGAGATCAGTGCTCCAGCGCCGATGCCGCGGGCTATCCGATCGCCCCGCTCTTGTTCACGGCCGACGAGCTGGCCGCGGGGTCGATCGACCACGCGATCCGGTTCATCCTCCCCAACCCGAGGATCCAGGCGGGCGTGTTCGTGCATCCCGCCACCCACGCGGGCGGACCGTCGGGCCAGGGGATGCCGCCTTACGGGGCGAGACTTCGGCTCCGGGCCAATTACCCGCTGTCGTCGCTTCCCGACGACGGCACCCGGATCATCGCGCGCGCCCTTCAGAAATACGGGATGGTGCTCGCCGACGGCGGAAACATCGCGCTCACGGCGGCGGACGACCGGTTCACGACGGCAAAGTGGGCCGGCGTCCTGCCCAGCGGCTCGACAGGCCTCCAGGCGATCCGGGTGACGGACTTCGAGATGATCGACGCCGGGGCCCGCATTCCGCTCACCTATGAGTGCGTGCGCACCCCTTAGAGAGCGGCGCGGGTCCGGCGCTTCCTAGCTCTCGCTGCGCGATGCGCCTGCGCGATACGAGTCGGCGAACGCTTCTTTGCCGGCGCGCGTGCCGGTGTCGACGGCATCACGAACGGCCTGCGGAATGCGCGCGGCCTTGTCCCGCGCGTCCATCGCCCACGTCGATAGGGCCTCGCGTGTTTCCTTCCCGGTCCGGGGGGCCGTCATGAAGGCCACCGCGGCGCCGGCCGCGGCACCGGTCATGAACGCCATCAGCATCTGGGTTCCCGTGAAACCTCGTGATTCGGTCATGGTCGTGACTCTCCTTTCATTCGAACGGGCGAGCCGGTCGATTTCGGATTCCCAACATACGAACGGGTGGCAAGGGCGGTGCCAACGCTCACGGGACGGATTCTCAACGAGTTCGCGAAGGAGAAAGGCAATTCCTACAAGAAATCCGGGCGAGCCCGATGGAGTACGATGCGCCGGCATGAAGACTCGGAGCCGGGCCGGAGCACCGTTTCGCGCCCTCGCGAAGTATTTTCTGCGCGGTCTCATCGTGGTCGCGCCCGTGGCCGTCACGGTCATCGCGGTGCGCTGGACGTTTGCGGAGATCGACACCTGGATCAACGTCGAGCCGCTTCTGAACCGAAAGCTCCCCGGCGCCGGCGTCGTCCTCACCGTGCTCGCCATCACCGTCGTCGGCTTCCTGGCGTCCAACTTCGCCACGCGCTGGCTCTTCCTGGCCATGGAGGAGATGCTCGAGCGCACGCCTCTGGTCAAGCTGGTTTACACGTCGCTGAAGGACATCGTCGGGGCGTTCGTCGGCGAAAAGAAGAAGTTCAATCGCCCCGTGATCGTCGCGCTCACGAAGGACGGGGAGGTCGGCACCCTCGGCTTCATGACGCGCCCGGGGCTTGCCGAGCTCGGGATGCCCGGCCACGTCGCCGTGTACGTCCCCCAGGCCTACAACATCGGGGGGAACGTCATCACCGTTCCCGAAGACCGCGTGAAGCCGCTGGACGCCGATCCCGGGAGCGTGATGACCTTCATCGTATCGGGGGGCGTGACCGGAGAGATCGGAAAGACCGGCTGAGGACCGGGCGTGGCTACGACGGTCGCGTGCGGCCGCCGTGGATCGCCTGCGCGATCGCATCGGACAGCCGGGACAGCTCGTACGGCTTCGCGATCACCGCGAGCATGCCCTCGTCCAGAAGCTGCTGCGCCGCCACGTTGAACCCGTACCCGGTGCACAGAATGGCCTTCACGTCCGGGTCGATCGCCTTCAGCGCGTGGAAGCACTCGCGGCCGTCCATTCCCGGCATGGCGAGGTCGAGCAGGACGACGTCGACGTCGTGGCTGAGCTCCCGGAAACGGTCGAGCGCCGCGAACCCGTCCGAGGCCGTCGTCACGTCGTAGCCGAGACTGGACAGAAGGTCCGCCGCCACCTCGCGCACCCCGTCCTCGTCGTCGACGATCAAGACTCGCCCGGTCCCTTCCATCGTCTGGTCGACACGCCGCGGGGCTTCCGCGACCGTCAGCGCGGCGGCGTGCGGGAGCAGGATCTCGAACGTCGTCCCGCGGCCGACCTGGCTCTTCACCGAGATCGCGCCGCCGTGGTTCTGGATGATCCCGTAGACCATCGCGAGGCCCATCCCGGTGCCCTTCCCGAGCTCCTTCGTGGTGAAGAACGGCTCGAAGATCCTTCCGAGCACGTCTTCGGGGATCCCGCATCCGCTGTCGACGACCGCCAGGCGCGCGTAGCGGCCGGGCGTGGTCCCGGGGCGCTTCCGGCAGTCGTCCTCGGACAGGGTGACGATCGACGTTTCGAGCCGCAGCTCGCCGCCGGAAGGCATCGCATCGCGCGCGTTGATGGCCAGGTTCAGGACAACCTGCTGAAGCTGGCCGGGGTCTCCCACCACGACGACTTGCGGGTGCGACGACGAGCGGTGAATGGCGATGTTCTTCTCGATGGTTCGCTGGAGCAGGCCCAAGACCTCCTCGACGATCTGGCTCAGATCGACGGCGGCGCTCTCGTTCTTCCCCTTTCGGGCGAACCCCAAGAGCTGCTGCGTCAGCATCGCGCCCCGCTTGGCCGCCTTTTCCATGACGTCGGCGGCTTTGGCCACGCCCTCGACCCCCGGCGCCGTCCGCTTCAACATCCCGGTGTAGCCCAGGATCGCGGTCAGGATGTTGTTGAAGTCGTGCGCGACCCCGCCGGCCAGCGTGCCGATCGCCTCCATCCGCTGGCTCTGCCGGAGCTGCTCGTCGCGCTCGCGGATCTCGGCTTCCGCCTGCCGCCGGTCTGTGAGATCCCGGATGTGGCCGGTGAAGCTCGGCGGTCCGGGCAGCGGGATGCGCGTGATCGCCAGCTCGACCGGAAACTCCGTGCCGTCCTTGCGGATCGCGACACTCTCGATCCGGCGGCCGAGCACGGGTCCTTCACCCGTCTTGAGAAAGCGCGAGAAGCCGGTCTTGTGCGCGGGCCGCAGCTCGGGGGGAATGATGACGTCCGACAGCGGCTGCCCCAACACGTCCGACCGCGCGTGCCCGAACATCTTCTCCGCGGCGGGGTTGAACTCGGCGATGCGCCCCTCGTGGTCCATGATCACGATCGCGTCGAGGGCGGCGACCAGGATCGCGTTCTTCCGAGCCTCGCTCTGGGTGCGCGCGTCCTCGGCCGAGCGCCTCTCGGTCACGTCGAGGGCCAACCCGACGCTTCCGACGATCTCCCGGCCTTGGCCGTAGAGCGGCTCGACGTAGGTCTCGAAGCTGCGCCCGGCCCAGCTCATCTCGTACGTCACCGAGGAGCCGGCGATGGCGCGAAGGTGGGCCGCGATCGGCGCGAAGGCTTTGTCCTGCGTCCCGAAGTACTCGAACAGCGTGCGCCCGACGACCTCGTGCGGCTTCAATCCGATGTTCGCCAGGGCAGACCCGACCGACGAGGTGAACCGGAGCTGCCGGTCCGTGCTCCACATCACGGCCGGCATCTGCTCGACGAGCATCCGCATCCGGCTCTCGCTGTCGCGCAGCATGCTCTCCGAGCTCCGCAGCACCTCGAGGTCGGAGACGTCCTGCGCCATGATCATCAGCTGGTCGACGGTCCCTTTCGGCGAGAGGATCGGGATCGCGGTCGTGTAGAGGATGCGGAGCTCCCCGTCGACGTCGACCTTCAGCTCGCAGTGAGCGGTGGCCTCGGTCGAAAAGGCGGCCGCGGCCGGGCAGCCGTCGCACGCGCGTTCCTTGCGGCACAAGGCCTCATGGCAGAAGTCTCCGACGTGGCTGGCCGGCCCGCCGGAGGTCTTCATCCGCCGCGCGAAGAACTCGTTGGTCCATACCACGCGGCCGGACGCGTCGAGGACGACGAAACCGACGTCGCCGTGACCCACCACCGCCGCCAGCTTCTGGCGCTCCCGCTCGAGGACGTGCACCTGCGTGTCGAGCAGCCGGACGAGGCGCTCGTACTCGTCCAGCTTCTGCCGGAGCGCCGCGACGGCTTCTTCGCCGTTTTGAAGCTGCGGGGCTTCCACGCTCGGCGGCTCCGCCCCGGGTCAGGCCCGCGGCGTCGCAGCAGTCGCACCGACCGCCGCGCGTTGCCGCGCGTATTCGCCGGCGAGCCAGGACGCCACGTGCTCGACGTCTTTGACGCAGGTCTCGTCGAACGCGTTGAGCTCGTGGCTGTCGACGTCGATCTGGGCGAAGATCCGGTCCCCGCTTCGAATGAGCACGACGAGCTCGGACTTCGTGGAGGTCGAGCACGCCAGGTAGTTCGCGACCTTGGTCACGTCGGGGACGTTGATGTTCCGCTTCTCGGCGACCGCCGTGCCGCAGACGCCCTGGCCGACGCCGATGAAGACGTGGTCGGTGGGGGCGCCGAGGAACGGGCCGAGGCGGAGCATGTTGTCGGGGAACAGCTCGTAGATCCCGGTCCAGTGGAAGTTCGGGTGCGACTCGTGAAGACGGTGCACGGCGCGATCCAGCATCGCCTCGAGCGGCGCGCCGGCTTGCTTCAATCGTTCGAGGTCGGTGCAGATCTGCTCGCCGGTCATGATTCCTCCCCCAAAGAAACCTCCGGAATAAGCTAGGCATCCGATCCGAGCACGCAACCCGTGGCGCCTTTTTCAGGCCCCGCGCCGCTCAGCTCGCCCGCGCGGCGGCCGCCGGCCGCTCGGGCACCGCGAAGCAGTAGCTCGAGCCCCGTCCGGCACCGGCCTCGGACCAGAATCGGCCCCCGTGCCGCTCGGCGATTTCCCGGGCGGCGGCCGGGTCGCCGGCTCCGGCATCGGAGGCCGCGCCGTTGTCCCGCACGAACAGGACCACCTCGCCTTTGGGGCCGGGGGCGGCGCCGATCTCGATCAAGGCGTCGGCCGTGCTCGCCGTGCGCCGGACGGCGCCTCCGATGAGGTGCGTCAGCACGCCCCGGACCATCGCGGCGTCGGCCCCGACCACGGGCAGTCTGCCGATGCGCCATTCGAGGGCGCGCAGGGCGGTTTCATCCTGCAGCTCTCCGATGACGTCCTCGACGACCCCTCGCAGCTCGACGTCTTCGAGCGACGCTTGTGCGATGCCCGGCTTCCGCCGGAACGAGACGGCCTCGCCGGCGGGGCGCGGCCGCGCGACGAAGACCCCGAGCGCGAACAGGGCGAAGAACGCGGAGGAGCTCGACGCCATCGACGATCGATAGATCGTCTGCGAGTCCCGCGCGGCGCCAGCGAGCGCGATCAGCGGCAACAGCGTCGCTGCCAGCGCCAGGCTCTGCGATGGCTTCTTCCCGCGCTGCGTCGTCACCCCGAACAGCGCGACCGACGCTCCGACCAGGGCGATCGCAAGCGCCGTGACCGGCGTCATGCGTCCCGCGGCGGCATCGTCGAGCCTGTCGGTAAACCAGAGCATCTCGAGCCCGCGACCCGGCTTCGCCACAGCCGCGACCAGGCTGACCACCCCGGCGCTTGCGATCAGGGCCCCGTACCCCCGCCCGATCCGCGCCGACCAGCGGCGCTTCGTATCGCGCACGAGCCAGAGAGACAGCCCCGCGATGGCCAGTGAGAGCGCGGCGAGGGGGCTCATCGCGTCGTAGCCCGGCACGACGCGCTTCAACCCTTCGATGTCGGACCGCCATCCGAGGAGCGCGAGATCGCCGACGAGCAGCGCGCCCACGCTGGCGATTCCCGCCAGGTCCCAATCCGTTCTCGTTCGTGTATTCATCGTGCCCCTGCGACCAAACGTAGGCAGCGACGACCCACCGTCAAGACGCCGCACCATAGGGTCCACACCCCATAGGTCCGGAGCCCGGAAATTCGGCAATATCAAGCTGCAAGGTGGAGTCGAGCGATGACACGTCCGTGGCGAGGACACGCGGCACTGACAGCCTTACTGGTGGCCGTCTACGGACCCCCCGTCGGCGCCGCGAGCCAGGCCGATTGCTCCCGTTATGCGATCGAAGGGGTCGCCACCGGCATGACCTACAAGACGGTGCAGCGGGCGATGAAGCAGGACGGGGTCACGACCCTGATCTCCTCGGTGGGGCGGGGAGAGGCCTCCGCGATCCGTTACCCGTCGGCCTACCTCGAGTTCGATCAGCGTGTCGACCGCCGCGGATCGGCGCGGGTCGTGCTCGTGCGCGCCCCGACGGCGCTCACCCCTGCCGGTGTGGACGCGCTCGTCGCCCGTCTGGGCCCCCCCGATGACGGTGCCGGCGAGCTCGCCTCGGGTTTGCCTGAGGGAACGGCCGTTTGGGTCGACATCGCCTGCGGCGTCGTCGTGACCGCCTACCGTCCGCCGGCGTCGTGGTGGGCCGCCGAAGGGGGAGCGGTCCTCCAGGCCGAGACCCTCGAGCTGGCGCGGAAAGGCGGGTCGCCGGCGACGCCGAAGCTCTCCGCCATCTTGGAGGCCAAGTCGCATCCAGCGAAGGCACCTCCGCCGGCAGCTCCGGCTCCGGCTGTTCAAGATCCACCGGTGGACGTGGCCGCAGCCGCTCCTCCGGAGCCTGCGCCACCTCCGCCTGGGCAAAACCCAGCGGTGGAGATCGCCGCCGCGGCGCCCCCAGAGCCCGAGGCAGCGCCTCCCGTGCCGCAGCAACCCGCCGCGCCGCCGCCCGCCACGCCGCAGCCGGACCGCGCGGACGAGACCCCACGGGGCGGTGACGCCGCCGCGACCGCCGAAGTCGCGAGGCCCGCGGAGGCCCCGGTCGAGATCCCGGAGGAGCTGCCCCCCGCAACCGAGGCGGCGGTGCCCGTCGCGCCACCGATCGACGTGCCGGAGACGCCGCCGGCCCAGCGGATCGCCAAGTCCGTCGCCGCGTGGGGCCCTTCCGTGCCGAGCGCCGGAGCCAAGCCCCAGGGCGCGCCCGCCCCGGCACCGCGGACGATCAAGGACTGGCGCGCCGAAACTCCGGCGAGCCCGGCGACTCCGGAGAGCGGTCCGCAGAGCATCCGCACCTGGCGTTACGTCGAATCTCCGCCGCGGAGGATCTTCGCGGTGGCTCCCGCCTATCCCACGCTCGCGAAGCGGCAAAACCTAGCCGGTCGCGTCACGCTCGCGGTCGTCGTCCTGCCGGACGGAACCGTCGCGGAGGAGCCTCGAATCGTCTCTGCGCTGCCGGCCGGGCGCGGCTTCGAGCGGGCGGCGGCCGATGCGGTCCGCCAGTGGCGGTTCGAGCCGGCGACGCGCGACGGGAAGCCGGTCGCCGCCAATCTCACGGTCGCGGTCGACTTCAAATGAGGCCCGGTGGGGTCATCACCCTATGGTGCGACATCCCTGCGCGCTCGATCATCAAGCGACTTTCGGACAGTGAAAAGCGAGGACGACATGGATCAGACGAGTCAAGACAACGGGACGGGAATCGTTGTAGCAGCAGTCGTCGGCGCCGCGGTCGGAGCCGGGGTCGCCCTCTTGTTCGCACCGTGCTCAGGACGCGAGCTGCGTGAATGGCTGTACCGCAGGACGCGGCAGCTCAGGGAAACCGCGAGCGACTTGATCGAGCAGGGGACGGAGACCATCCGTCGCACGGCCGAGGATCTCTCGCGCGAGGTTGGCTCGACGGATTTTCCTGGGAAGCAGACGCTCCGGTGAGCCGCGCGTAAGGAGGGCTTCGTATGTCCACGGGTCTGCAGGTCGTGTTGTACACGGCGGGCGCGGCGATCGTCGCGCTCGCGATCGTCCTCATGAACGTCTTGCTCTCGCTGCGAAAACAGCTCGACCGCGTCGTCGCCGCCTTGGAGCACGCCGAAGCCGAGATCACGCCGTTGGCCCGCGAGGCACGGATCGTCGTCTATCGCCTCGGGAATCTGACCGACCAGACGCAGCGGATCGTCGAAGGGGCCGGCAGCGTGGTGATGCCTCCCGTGATCGCGGCACGCCGCGCGATCGACATCGTCCGCGCGGGAGTCACCGCGTTCGTGGGCACGCTGGTGAAGGGAAGGCCGCGACCGTCCAAGGCGTGACGATGCGCCGCCCGGCCCATTCCCGGCGTAACATCCGGGGCGATGCGCGCGATGATCTTCGGCGCCACGGGAATGATCGGCCAGGGCGTCCTCCGGGAGTGCCTGCTCGACGCGAGCGTCGCTTCCGTTCTGGCCGTCGGGCGCACGGCCACGGGCATCACCCACCCGAAGCTGCGCGAGATCGTGCGGCCGGACCTCAGCGATCTGTCGCCCGTTCAACACGAGCTGTCGGGGTACGACGCGTGCTTCTACTGTCTCGGCGTCTCCTCGGTGGGCATGCGCGAGAGCGACTACAGGCGCCTCACGTACGACCTCACGCTCGCGGTCGCCCGGCAGCTCGTCAGGCTGAACCCCGCGATGCGCTTCGTCTACGTCTCCGGGGCCGGGACCGATAGCACCGAGCACGGACGCGTGATGTGGGCGCGCGTGAAGGGAGAGACCGAAAACGCGCTCTTGCGCCTGCCGTTTTCGGCCGCGGTGATGTTCCGCCCGGCGGGGGTGGTGCCAATGCACGGCGTGAGGTCGAAGACCCGGCTCTACCGCGCCGCCTACGCCGTCACGCGGCCGCTGTGGCCGCTCCTGTACGCCGCGTTTCCGCGCTACGTGACGACGACCGAGCAGATCGGACGCGCGATGATCCGCGTCGCGCGCCGGCCTGACGCCCACGCCGTTTACGAGTCCGCCGACATCAACCGGATGTGAGCGACCCGGGAAGCGATCGCTCCTTCCAGGAATGGAAGATCGCGGGGTAGACCAGAAGCTCCAAGGCGAACGACGTGACGATGCCGCCGATCATCGGCGCGGCGATCCGCTTCATCACCTCCGAGCCGGTGCCCGTCGACCACAAGACCGGCAGGAGCCCGAAGAACATCGTGGCGGCGGTCATCAGCTTCGGCCGCACGCGCCGCGCGGCCCCTTCGATCACCGCGTGGGTCAGATCGGCCGGGCCGCGGAGCGTGCCGGCGCTTCGGGCGCGCTCGTACGCTTGGTCGAGGTAGAGCAGCATGAAGACCCCGGTCTCCGCGTCGACCGCAAGCAGCGCGATCAACCCGACCCAGACCGCGGCGCTCACGTGGTAGCCCAGAACGTACAGGAAGCCGACGGCACCCACCGCCGAGAACGGAACGGCCAAAAGGACGATCCCGGTCTTCGTCCACGACCGCGTGCTCGCGTAGATCAGAAAGACGATGGCCGCGAGCGTCAACGGGACGATGAACGCGAGCTGGGCCTGCATCCGCGCGATCTCTTCGTAGCGGCCGGTCCAGGCGAACGTGCACCCGGACGGCCAAGTCGCGCGCTTCAAGGCGCGGTCGGCTTCGGCGAGATACCCGGCAAGATCGGAGGTCGCGACGTCGACGTAGACGTAGCCGGTCATCCGTCCGTCCTCGTTGCGAATCATCGCCGGGGCGGAGGTCGTCGCCAGCGTCGCGAGCTGGGCGATCGGAACGTGCTTGCCGCCGTCCGCGGTCGACACCAAGATACGCCCGAGGCTCCCCGCGTCGTCGCGCGGGTCGCGGGGGAAGCGGACACGGACCGCCGTCTTCTCGCGGCCGTCGTAGATCGTCGTGACGCTCTCGCCTCCGATCGCGTAGCGGACGGCGGCCTGCGCGTCGTCGAGCATGATCCCCGCGCGGGCCAAGGCGTCGCGGTCCCAGCGCACGTCGAGGTAGACGGCGCGCCCGAGCTGCTCGGCGAACACGCCGCGCGTCCCTCGGACCGAGCGCAGGACGGCGGCCGCCTGGGCGCCGGCTTTTTCGATCTCGTCGATCCCGCGCCCCGCGATCTTGAGCCCGACCGGTGTCTTGACCCCGGTCGCCAGCATGTCGACCCGGCCGCGGACCGGCATCGACCAGGAGTTCGACAGGCCGGGGAGCGTGAGCGCCGCGTCGAGCTTGACGATCAGCTCATCGCGCGACAGCCGCTCGGGCCACTCCCGTCGCGGTCTGAGAACGATCAGCGTCTCGAACATGGAGATCGGCGCGGGATCGGTCGCGGTGTCCGCGCGGCCCGCCTTCCCGAGGACGGATGCCACCTCGGGAAACGCTCGAAGGGTCCGGTCGGTCGCCTGCAGCAAGCGCGACGCCTCGGTCATCGAGATCCCCGGCATGATGCTCGGCATGTAGAGCAGGGTGCCTTCGTCCAAGGACGGAGCCAGCTCCGTCCCGAGCGCGAGCCAGACCGGAATCGCGGCGGCGACCGCGATCGCGGCCGCCGAGAAGACCGCGCGCTTGTGGGCGAGCGTCCACGCGACGGCCGGCTCGTAGGCCGCCATGATCCGGCGGGTCAGCGGGTGGTCGCGCTCCTGGCGGATCGTGCCGATGAGCTCGCGTCGTGTCAGCGCGAGCCGGAGCGCCGGATCGACCGTGACCGCCAGGATCGCCGCCACGGCCATCGCGACGCTTTTCGCCAACGCCAAGGGCGCGAAGAGGCGCCCGGCCTCCCCGGTCAAGGCCAGCACGGGAAGGAACGAGATCGCGATGACCAAGAGGGCGAAGAAGCTCGGCCGGCCGACCTCCTTGATCCCCGCAAGCACCACGGCGCGCGGGTCGCCGACGCGACCGCCCCGGTCCCACTCTTCCAGCCGCTTGTGGCTCTGCTCGACGACGACGATCGCGGCATCGACGAGAGCGCCGATCGCGATCGCGATGCCGGCCAGCGACATGACGTTCGCGCCGACACCCAGCGCGGACAGCGGGATGAAGGCGATCAGCACGGCCAGGGGCAAGGTCACGAGGGGGACGGCGGTGCTGGGCGCATGCCAGAGGAACAACACGATGACCGCGGCGACGATCGCCATCACTTCGAGGATCGTCGTCGTCAAGGTGCCGATCGCGCGGTGAACCAGCTCGGAGCGGTCGTACACCGGCACGATGCGGACTCCTGCGGGAAGGAACGGCGCCAGGTCGCGGATCTTGGCCTTGACGCGGTCCACGACGTCGAGCGCGTTTCCGCCCTGCCGCATCACGACGATTCCGGAGACGGTCTCGCCCGTCCCGTCGAGGTCCGCGGCGCCGCGGCGCAGATCGGAGCCGATCGCAACGCGCGCGACGTCCATGACGCGGATCGGCGAGCCGTCGTTGGCCGTGCCGACGAGCAGCCGCTCGATGTCCGTGGCGTTGCGCGCGCTCCCCAGGCCGCGAACGATCAGCTCGTGGCCGCCCGACTCCACGACGCGCCCGCCGGCATCGCGGTTTCCCTCGGCGAGGACCGCGGCCACCCGCTGGATCGACACGCCGAACGCGCGAAGCCGGTTCGGGTCCACGTCGACGTGAATCTCCCGCACGAACCC
>Ga0068859_100002815_pt1 | contig 17633 bp, 16 predicted proteins | sample KBSSwiS22_FD_66585 | JGI IMG/M metagenome (GOLD analysis project Ga0068859, IMG submission 66585) | Switchgrass rhizosphere microbial communities from Kellogg Biological Station, Michigan, USA - KBS Switchgrass S2-2 | ecosystem: Host-associated > Plants > Roots > Rhizosphere > Soil ...
CGTCCTCGGGCCGGAAGTACCCGTGGCGTCTCCCCGCGACGACGATCGTCGGTAGGCGTCGCCGCACCTCCGATTCGAAGTCGGCGAGCACGTCCTCCTTGGCACCCAAGAAGTACACCGGCCAGCCTTCGGCGGACGCGATCTCCAGCAGGCGCTCCATGAGGTCGATTCCCGCCACACGCTCCGGCACACGGATGCCGTGGAGGCGTGCTCCCCAAACGACGCCTTGGCCGTCGGCGTTCACGAGGTCACAGGCCGCGACGATGGAACGCAAGTCGGGCTCGTCCTCCATGAGAACGCACTTCCCGGCGTTGAGGACCACGTGCTGGGCTGCCCGGCCCGATGCGACGAGATCACGGCAACGCGCGAGGGTCTCGTGCATCGTCAAGGGATCGAGCGGTACGGACAAGAATCTCGGCCTTGCAGCACTCATCGGGTCTCGATCCCGAGCGCCGTGAGCTCCGCGAGCGCTCGCACCGCCCAGGCCTGCGACCATCGCATGTAAGGGATGTTCACGCGATGGGTCCTGTGAAGCTGATAGCGGAAGTGTCCATCGGGGCAGAGAAAGCTTTCTACGAGGTAGCGGCCCGCTCGGCGGGCCAACGATTCCGCGCCGGGTATCGTCTCGCGGAGCTGGCAGCCGGTGAGAACCGCTTGGGCCGCGCTGTGGACGTCGTACGGCCGCTTCCGGTGGCTGAAGTAGTACGGCTCGCCTTCCGGTCCGAAAAACGTCTCGACGTAGAGCCGGAAGCCCCGCTCGATCGCTCGCGCGGCATGGGGATCGCCGGTGGCCTCGCGCCAAGACTCGAGCGAGGACAGCACGAACCCCGTGTGGAACGAATCGATCCAGTGATGATGGGCCGCATCGCCGTACGCCCAGGCGCCGTCCTCCTGCTGCCGGGCGAGGGCAAAGGTCATGAGGGGGCGCGCTCGATCGACGAGGGACCCGTCGTCGCATGCCGTGCCCACTCGGACCAGAAGCCGCCCTCCCAACACGCTCGCGTTGTAGACCGCAGAACGGTCCACGGGAGAGTACGAGAGGCAGACTCCCGTCGCGTCCTCCGTCCGATGGAGACGGTCCAGGAACGCGCACGCCCCCACGGCGGTGTCGAGCAGCGAGCGATCGCCGGTCGCACGGAACGCGTCGACGAACGCCTCGCCCACGAACGCGGTCGCCACGATCGTCGGCGTCCGGGCGGGGAGATAGAACGCCCTGGCCCTCCAGGGAAAGGGATACCCCCATCCGCCACCCGACGACAGGCTCCGCAAGGACCCGGCGAGCGTCGGGATGGCGTCCAGGCGTCCCACGCGCGCCGCCGCCGAAAGGAACAACGCCAGACCCTTGGGATTGGCGGCGGGGTGAATCCCCAACGCGGGTCGGACGTCCCACGGCATGCGCCTCAGGATTTGGGTCGCGAGGATGCCGGCCGGCCGGCCTCCCACGCGATGAAGCGCCGCGAGCAGGGGAGACGACAGCGCGTCGTACGGATCGACGCCCTCGAAGCGGCGATCCTCGGCGTACGACCAGGCTCGGTCAAAAACGGAAGCCACGCTCACCGGGGTGCCTTCCGTGCGGTCGGCAGGCACGCGGCGTAGGTGCGGCGCAGCGTTTCGATCACTCCGGCCGGCTCGAAGCGCCGAGCGTCCGAGGGGCCGGCTCGCCCCATCGCCGCGCGCATCTCGCCGTCGGCGAGGATCGCTTCGAGGGCCTCGGCGAGCCGATCCGGGCGGCCGGGAGGCACGAACACCGCATTGCGTCCCTCGGTCAGCACGTCGGGAACGCCGCCGACCGGGCACGTGACGATCGGCGTTCCACACGCCATGGCCTCGACCAGGACCAGACCGAAGCCTTCCTGATGGGAGGGATGGGCCAAGACGGCACAACGACGGAGGAGCGAAGCGACCTCCGAGCGATCGAGCCAGCCCCCGTCGACCGCCGAGTCCTCGAGGCCCCGTGCCGCGATTCCGGCACGCAATCCCTCCCGATTGTGGCTCCCGGCCAGGGCCGCGCGGACATCGTGACCACGGCCGCGAAGGAGCACGAGCGCATCGAGCAGGTCGAAAATTCCCTTCTCCGGGATGAACCAACCCAAGTACGCGACGAGAGCCGGGTCCCGAGCCGTGTTCGAGCTTTCGGGAGGAAACGGCTCGACGGGGTTGGGGACGACGTGGACCGGCACGCCGGGGAAGGCGCCGCGGGCCCGATCGGCCATGGCGGGTGTCAAGACGATGAGGGCGTCGGCCCGCGTCAGGGTCGAGCGGATGAGCCACTTCGACACAGCGCCTCTTCCGGCGAGCGTATCGAGGAGCCCGAAGGCGTGCAGATGGTGGATGACGATGGCTCGCCGGCGCCGCGCGAGCCACGCGTACGCCGCCTTCCTCCAGATGCTCCCGCGCCACGTCGTATGGAGATGGACGATGCTCCCCGGAGGAAACGCCTCGAAGGCGAACCGGAAGATCCGTCGCAGACCGTACCCGAGCTTGCGCGGCGCCGATCCGTCGATCGTGGAGGGAAAGTGACGTACCCGAAACCCGTGGGATTCACCGTTGAACAGTCCCGCGGCGGCATAGGTCGAGGTGACCTGGGCGATCCCCCCCTGGGAATCCATACGGGGACCCACCACGATCACGTCTCGTATGTCGCCCGGCTTGGGGGATAATTCGGGTCGCAACGTCTCCTCGGACGCCACGGAGCTAGGGGTGGAAGGCGATATTTACACGAACGGCGAGTACGCGAGAAGGAATCCCACCTTCGCGGTCGAAGACTCGCCTTGGAAAGCGCGTCAGGTGTTGGCTGCGATCGCGCGGCTCGGCCTGCAGCCTCGCCGGCTTTGCGAGGTGGGCTGCGGCGCGGGGGAGATCCTGCGCCAAGTCCAGCTCGGACTGTCGCCCGACGTGATCTGCGACGGTTTCGACGTCTCGCCGGATGCCATCCGCCTCGCCGCCGGCCGTGCCGGGCCTACGTTGAGGTTCCGCTGCGGCGACTTCACGCAGATCGAGACCGAGCATTACGACGTCCTGCTCTGTCTCGACGTCTTCGAGCACGTACCGGACTATCTGGGTTTCCTCAGCGCGATCCGTCCCCGTGCGGACATCAGCATCTTCCACATTCCGATCGACTTGTCCGCGCAGTGGGTCCTCCGCAGCCGGCCCATCATGAAGGAGCGCGAGAGCGTGGGGCATCTGCATCATTTCACGGTCGAGACCGCCCTCGACACGCTCACCCATGCCGGATACGAGATCCTCGACCGTCGCTACACGGCAGGCGCGCTCGACCTGCCGGACAAGAGCTGGAAGCAGCGGATCGCCCGCATTCCCCGGCGGGTCGCCTACCGTCTCCAGCCTGATCTCACCGTGCGCGTTCTCGGCGGATACGCCTTGCTGGTCGCCGCGCGCTAGGTGCCTTCGTCGCTTTCGAGGGCGATGCTCGTGTCGGGCGCGACCCTTGCGCTCTTCGGTCTGGTGCGCCTCATCTTCAACGCGGTCGGCGTGCGGATCTTCGGTGCCGAGTACGTCGGTGTGGTCGGCGCCGCCCAATCCACCAGCGCGATCGCCGCCGTGCTGCTGGCTGCGGTTCCCAGCGTCCTCGGGACGCGCTTCGTCTCGCAACACAGGGGGGCGGGGGAGGACGAGCGTGCCTCACGGCTCTTCACCGCCGTGCTGTTCGCCACGCTCGGCCTGGCGAGCATCGCGACGGCGGTCTTCGCGTGGATCGGAAGCCCCCAGGGCGCACCCGTCCTCGCGGCCTACGTTCTCTTCTTCGCCCTCTACCTCCTCTTCAAGGCGACTTACTTCGCTTTCGGCATGTCGGGAGCCTACGCGCGCGCGGAGACCGCGGGTTTCGTCGCGTTCCTGGCCAGTCTAGGCATCGCGTGCGCGCTGCGGTCCACGACGGCGGCCACCCTCAGCACGCTCGCCCACCCGGCCGTGGTCGTCATCTCGGGGTTCTGGGACCACCGCGCTCATCTTCGACCGCAAGGCGCATGGAACGAGCTCGTGCGAGACGGGAAGGGGTACACGGGCTTCGCGGTCTCGACGCTCGCCAATGCGTTGAACGGGCTCGCGTCCTACCACTTGCTCCTCGTCATCGCGAGCCGGCAGCTGGACGCCGAGGCGACCGGCCATCTCTCCGTGCTCCTCTCGGCGCTGTCCCCGTTCAGCCTCCTGCCGACGGCGTTCGGCTCGGCCGCCTTCCCGGAGCTCTCCCGCCGATTCGGCGGTGGTGACCACACCGGCATGACGCGATTGATGCGGCGATCGACGATCGTCCTCCAGGGCCTGATCCTCGTCGCGATGGCGCCGTTCTTCTTCCTCTCCGGCGCGCTGCTCCCCCTGTTGGGTCTCCCCGCGGACGCGGCGCTCGAGGCGACGTGGAGCTGGATCTTGTTCGCGCTCCTTCTGAATTGCATCAGCGCGCCGGCAGGTCACTACCTCAACGCCAGCGAACACGTGCACAAGCACGCCGTGCTCTCCGTGCTCACCCTGGCGATCGGTACCTGGATCGGCCTGGGGGCGCTGTCCCGTTACGGGATCGTCGGTGCGGGGATCATGCGTTGGGCGGTCGACGGCACCATGGCGTGGGCTCGCATCGCGCTCGCGGAGATCGTCTCGCCGTGGATGCGCGGGGCGAGGTCGTGGCTTCTCGCGGGGCATGCCCTGCTGCTCGCCATCTTCGTGACGTCGGTCCTGCTGCGCCAGACGCTGTGGGGCGTGGGGCTTTGGGCCGCGGCGACCATGATCCAGGTCTTGCTCGGCTCACGCGCTCTCGCCGCTTCCCGAGCCTGAGCCTCGATCGATGGCGACACGCCACATCATGCCCAGCGGCACCATCACGAGAGACGCCTGAAGCGAAGAGCCGTAGATATGGCTCGCCATGGACTCGATGAAGGAGCCCACGAGCAGCATCAGGGCGAGCATCGGGACCGCGGAGCCTCCGGGAAGGTCCTCGCCCGAGCGCGCGAGCTTCCACGCGACCCGCGCGAGGATCCCGAGGAAGGCCAGATAGCCGATCAAGCAGACGACGCCCCCTTCTCCGAGCACCATCGGCCAATAGGTGTCCGTGATGTATTCCGGGTCGTGCGCCGAGAGCCCGTACATCGTGGCGAGCCCGTATTCTTGGTAGACGGGGCTGTAATACAGCTTGGACGCGTGGGACGCGAACGACGCGAGGCCGGTCCCGAGAGGGAAATGGTCTCGCGCGATGAGCATCGAGGTGTAGTAAAGAGCCGAGCGCGCGGTTCCGTACGGATCGCTGCTCCCGTATTCCGTCAGGGTGCTGTTCCACAGAGCAAGCGCGTAGGGTGCGAACACCGTCACCGCGAAGATGGCTGCCAGCGCGAGGAGGGCGAACGCACGCCCCCGGCTGCCGCGCGTGCTGCGGACGAGAAGCGTGACGAGAACCATCGCGAGCACGGCGAGCATCGACTTCCGGCGCCAGGAGAGGACGACGAAGGCCGCCGCCACGATCGCCGCCACCAGATCGGTGCGGCGCCGACGCTGGAGGTAACCGACGTACGCCAGCCCGAAGGTGGCGACGGCGAACCACGAGTACGTTCCGGGACCGATGAAGAAGCCTTGGGCGGAGAGCAGGCCGAGCCGTTCGTCCGGCGCGCGAACGGCGCCGATATAGGCGTCCTGGAGCCGCGGCGCCAGAAGGAACACGACGCCGAAGACGACCGTCGCGAGCATGACCGGCAGGATCCACTTGCGCGCCGACTCGAGCGACGCCGTCGTCACGGCGATCGTGGTGCCGACGAGGAAGAGGCAGAACGGTTTCGAGAACAGCGTGATGTCGACCGCGGCCGGGAACCAGGCCTCGACGGGGATCGAGGAGAGGAGGATGCCCCCGAAGCAGGCCACGAGGGACCATCGCAGCCCCGCGGGTCCCAAAGCGCGGCGCGCGTCGCGGTGGAAGAGGACGCAGAGGACGCCCATCGCGACGACGAGCGGCTCGTCGGCCCGCTTGATCACCAGACCGAGGGGGGTGTCGCCGCCGGCGAGCACCTGCAACGGGTCCTGAAGGAGGAGGAAGACCGCGAACGCCAGCAGGAGCGGCCGGGGCGAGTGCAGGATCGGGAGCGTCCCGATCGCGACGAGGATCAAGGCTCCCGCGACGCTGGGCCAGAAGGCAAGACCGAGTCCGACCGCAGCCGTGAGAACGACGAGAGCGACGCTCATCGCCGGCGACAAGCCCTCGATGAAGCCTCGCCGCACGCGCTCGCTCATCGCGGGCCTCGACCCTGTGCGAGCCGCGCCAGGCCCTCGGCCGGGGCGGCCGAACCAGGCTCCAGCACCAGCGCACGGCGATAGGCGTCGTAGGCCTCCTCCATGCGGTATTGCGCTTCGAGGCTGCGGCCCAGCCCCGTGTACGCCCTCGCACGCCGAGGCGTTTGACCGCTGAGGTGCGCGCAGATCTCCAAGACCTTGCGGAAGCCACGCTCTGCGTCGGCATTCCGGCCGGCCTCGAGCGTCATCGTCGCGAAGGTCTCCGCGTAGCGCGGATCCTCGGGAGCGGCGTCGCGCGCGCGCGCCATCGCGTCGGCCGCGCCCGCAGGATCGCCCATGGCGAAGAGCGCGTAGCCGCGCTGGCAATCTCGCTCCGCACGGGCGTCCGCATCGACGGCCGAAGGCAACGCGTCGAGCGTCGCCGCCAATCGCGCGGGAAGGCGAAGCTGGAGGCACGCCTCGCCGTAGAACTCGAGAAGGCGCGCGGAACCCTCGGCGAGCCGCGCTTCGGCGAGCGTCAGGAACTCGGGACCGAGCCCCGCCTCCAGCATCGGATCCTTGAGCGACACGACGACGGCGGATGTCGGAGGGAGCGAAGATGCCACGGCCCCCACGCCGATACCGGAATCCAGCATGAGCTTCACCGCACGCTGCGATGTCGTCGGTGCTTCGGCGACGACGCCGGCGACGAGCGCTGTTCCCCGTTCGGTCTCCCCCATCCGGAACAGCGTGGCCGCCAGCCCGAGGAGGACGTCGGGAAGGCGCGGCGCCCTCGTGGCGGCGAGGTCGATGAGCCTCAGGGTCGCCTCGCTGGGCCCCGCTGCACTGAGGTTCTCACGCTCCCAGCGCACGCAGGCGAGGAGTTGGAGCGCGCGCGCGTCGAGAGGCGCCGCGCGCACGATCGTGATCAAGGTGCGTTCGATCCCGGACAGGCTCGAGGCGAAACGATCGATCGCCGCCGAATCCGTCGCGGGCGCCGCCTCGAGGTCCTGGACCGTCGCCGCGATCCGCTCGGAGATGCCGTCGAGAGCACGGCGCGACGTGGGCGCCCACGCCGCCCGGAAGATCGAAGCGCCGCCGGCGACGAGGGGGAGAACGGCCGCGAGAGCCCACGTCGCCGCGCTCGAGGATCGACGTGTCGTCATGCGGCCGCAAGTCTACATCTGCTACAGTCCGAAGCCGCCTCCGCGGCGAGACGGAGACCGCTCAGATGTGCGGAATTTCGGGGATGGTCGGGCACGTCGACCCGCGGACCGTCCTCGGCATGACGCGGCTCCTCGCCCATCGCGGCCCCGACGGCGAAGGCGTTCACTGTCCTCCGGGCGAGCCCTTCGGGTTCGGACACAGGCGACTCGCGATCCTGGACCTCTCGCCCGCGGGCGCCCAGCCGATGAGCACGCCGGACGGGCGCTTCTGGGTCACTTACAACGGAGAGGTCTTCAATTTCCGGGACATCCGCGCCGAGCTCGAGTCGCGCGGAGAGGCGTTCCGGACGCGAACCGACACGGAGGTGCTCCTCGCCGCCTATACCGCGTGGGGCCGCGGTTGCCTCGACCGGTTGAACGGCATGTTCGCGTTCGCGATCTGGGATCGCACGGAGCGTCGCCTGTTCGCGGCCCGCGATCGATTGGGAATCAAGCCGTTCTATTACGCCGAGCATCCGCGCGGCCTCGTCTTCGCGAGCGAGCTCAAGGCCATCCTGGGAGCGGGGCTCGTCGCCGTGGAAGCCGACCCGCAGGTGACGCACAACCCCTGGCATTACCCGTCGTCGCCGCGGACGGGATTCGTCGGCATCGCGAAGCTGCCGCCGGGGCATGTCCTCGAGTGGCACGAGGGCCGGACGGCGGTTTCGACGTGGTGGTCGATCCCGGAGGCGAACGAGCCGATGGGCCGGGACGAGGCGCGACGGGCGCTCGAGGAGACGCTGCCCGACGCGGTTCGGCTTCAGATGGTGTCCGACGTGCCCGTCGGCGCCTTGCTGTCGGGAGGCCTCGACTCGACAACCGTGGTGTCGCTCATGACCCGCTTCACCGAGGAGCCCGTGCGGACTCTCGCGGTGAGCTTCCGCGATACCGACGTGCCCTTCGAGCGGATGCCCGACGACGCGGGCTTCGCCCGGACCGCGGCCGACGCGTTCGGATGCCGGCACACGACGATCGAGCTCGATCCGCGCGCGGTGGACCTCCTTCCGCGCCTCGTGTGGCACCTCGACGAGCCGATCTTCGACCCGGCCGCGATCAACACGTATCTCATCGCGTCCGAGGCGCGGCGGCAGGGCGTGCCCGTGCTCCTGTCGGGCGTCGGCGCCGACGAGACGTTCGGCGGTTACCGCAAGCACCGGGCTTGCCTGCTCGCCGAGCGCTATCGCGCGTGGACGCCTTCGCCGGTGCGTGCGATGGTCGAGCGGGCTGCGCGTCCGCTTCCGGTCGCCACGTCCTCGGGAGGCCTCCGCTCCTTCCGCTGGCTCAAGCGGTTCCTGACCATCGCGTCGCTCCCCTCCGTCGACGCCTTCCTTCAGTCCGATCTGTCGATCGGTCCCGCCGCCTACGGAGAGATCTACGCCGACGCGGCGGCGCTCCCGTACGACGAGCTCCACGAGGTGAGGTCGCGACTCCGGAGAATGTCGGCGCCGGGGACGTACTTGGACCGGATGTGCCGATACGACACCGCGGTCTACCTGCCGGACCACAACCTCGCGTACACGGACAAAGCGTCGATGGCCGTCGGCGTCGAGACCCGGCCGCCGCTCCTCGACCATCGTGTCGTGGAGATCGCGTTCCGCCTGGCCGATGAAGAGCGCATCCATGGGGCGAACCAGAAGGCTCTCTTGAGAGAGGTCGCGTCCGACTGGATCCCGCGCGAGATCGCGCGCCGTCCGAAGGCGAGCTTCGCGGCGCCGCTGCGGGCCTGGATCCGGCGCGACCTGGTCGAGATGATCGACGATCTCTTCTCCGAGGCTTCGATCCGTCGCCGGGGCCTGTACGACCCGCGGGCCGTCCGGAGGCTCATCGAGGAGGATCGTCGCGGACGCGACGATCACGCTCACCTCATCTGGAATCTGCTGAACCGGGAGATCTGGCTCCAAACCTTCATCGACGCGGGCGGGAAGGCCTTGACCGAGGCGCGGGCCGCGACCCAGTCCCTGTAGCCCGAAAGACCGGCTCCCGCCACCGCGGCCGCGGTCACGGGGATCGACGGGATGCGCAGCGAGAAGTCCCAGATCGCATGGAAGAGGACGGCGGCGAGCGCCGCCCGCGCGACGTCGTGCGTGCGACGGATCAGCAGGAGCGCGAGGGCGATCGCCAAGGCCGCCGTCAGCACCCCACCCTCGACCGACCACTCCAGCCAGTCGTTGTGCGCGTGGTCGTACTCGAGACTGACGTCGAGCGAACGGACGGTCGGATAGGTCCCCTCGAACGTCCCGAGGCCCCAGCCGAGGCCGGGGCGCATCGCGACGAGCCGGCCCGCGTCGCGCCACACGCTCAGCCGGCCGCCGGGCGCGTGGAGATCGATCCGCGTGCTCAGGAGGCGCTCTCCAGGGAGGCGCGCGAGCTCGCGCGTGAGCAACCCCAGCAGGACGACGGCGGCGATGGCGGCGGCCCACCGCGCCGCACGCGCGCGGCGTCGCGGCACGAGGACCAGGAGGGCGGCGAGGAACGCGGCGCCGAGCCCCGCGCGGGACGACGAGAGCAAGAGGCCGAGCCAGATCCCGGCCGCACAAGCACCGGCGAGGATCCGGGTGATCGCCTCGCGATCGCCGACCGAGAGCACACGCCCTCGCCATGTCGACGGCGCCTTTCCGTCCTTCGAGGCCGGGATCGCCAGGCCGAGGGCGAACGGGAGCGCCATCGCGAGGAAGGTCGCGTAGTGGTTCCGGTTGATGAACGTCCCGGTCGCGGAGTCCAGATAGTGCTTCTTGGCGAACGAGAAGATGTGCTGGCGCCCCGTCAGGTACTCGCCGGAGCCGTACACCGCCTGGAAAGCCGCCGAGGCGACGAGCACGATCGCGAAGCCGCGGCGGGCCTTCTCGGTGTCGAGGGCGAGGACCGCGCCGAGGCCGATCCACACGTACGCGACGAAGCGCAGGAGCGCGTCGGCGGTCTGGGGAGGCGCGACGCTCCACGCGACCGTCGGGGCATGCGCGGTGCCCAGGTAGGGGACGAGCGGTCGCATGAGCTCGGCGGTGGGGTTGAAGCGTTCGGCGATCGCAAACGGAAGCGGGACGAGCTGGAGCACGCCGAGGATCACCACGGCCCCGCAGAGCAGGAGGGGTGTCTTCGGCACGGCCTCGCGCGCGTCCTCGTCGAGGGAGAGCAGCGCCATGGAGAGGACGCCGATCGCGGCGGCGATCAGCTCGATCGCGAGGACGTACCCCGGCTGGACCGAGCCGAAGGGGAGGGGAGCGAGGACGACGAGCGCGTAGAGGCCGAGCCGAATCGCTTGCCGCAGGCGGTCCGGTGTCACGCCTGGCGGCGCGCGCGACGCGAACCGGGAATGAGCTTCATGCGTCGCGTCAGCTTCGCCGGGGTGCTGTCGCCCGGCTCGTACTTATAGCGATAGTAGTAATACCCGCCGAACTTCTCGACGACGGCGTTCAGCACCGCTCCCAGGATCCGCGCACGCGATTGGCGCAGGCGCCTCACGCCCGACGCGAGCGCGGCGTTCACGGTCCGGCCCTCGCGCGCGACGATGATCGTCGCCTCCATGCGGTCGGCAAGCAGCACCGCGTCGGCCATCTGGAGGAGCGGGGGCGAGTCGAAGAAGACGTGATCGAACGGGCCCAGCTCCTCAAGCGCCTTGATCAGGGCTTCCATGGCGGGCGAGGCGAGGAGCTCCGACGGGTTCGGCGGGACCGGCCCGCTGGTGATCGCGAAGAGGTTGGGGACCGGCGTGTCCTGGATGAGGTCTTCGGCCGGGGCGTTCCCCGACAGGAAGCTCGACACGCCGACGTCGTTCGACAGCCCCAGCACCTTGTGCAGCCGCGGGCGCCTCAAGTCCGCGTCCACCATGACGACGCGGCGGCCGATCTGCGTGAGCGCGATCGCGAGGTTCGTGGCGACGGTGGACTTGCCGTCCAAGGGCTCGCACGAGGTCACGACGACATGGCGCGGCGGCCGCTCGGGGGAGGCCAGCAAGAACGCCGTGCGGAGACTCTTGAACGCTTCCGCGAACGAGGAGCGGGAGTCGGCGTGGCAGGCGACGTCGGCCTCGTACTGGCTGCGCTGCGGGGACTCGGCCGGGGCGCCGTCGCCCTCCACGGCGTGCAGCGGCTGGTACAGCGGCACGAACCCGAGCGCGGGGACGCCGGCGTAGCGTTGGATGTCCTGCTCGTTCTTGACCGTGTTGTCGAGGTAGTTGAAGAGGAACGCGACGCCCGCCCCCAAGCTCAGCCCGAAGACCAGCGAGAGCGCGAGGTTGAGCTTCTTGTTCGGCTTGAACGGGCCGCGGGGCATCTCGGCGCGGTCCACGACGCGGATGTTGGTCGCGCGCGTGTCCTTCAATCCGCGCGTCGTCTCGGTCTCGCTCTGGCGCGTCAGGAGGTCGTTGAGCATCTTCCGCTTGGTCTCGATCTCGGCCTTGACCGACGCGTACTCGATGGCGTCGCGGCCGACGCGCTGGACCTCTCCCTTCTGGGAGTCGACCTGCTGAGCGAGGTTGGACACCTCGGACTGCGTCTTCGCGTAGTCGGCCTTCGCGACGCTGCGGACCTGCCGGGCGATGGACTCGGTCTCGACCGTCAAGCGCGCCTTCGCGCCGTCGAGCTCCTCCTGGAGCTGCTGAAGGGGCGGCCAGTCGGGCTTGAAGCGCTCGGCCATCTGGTTGTGGCGACGCTCCACCTCGGCGTACTGCTTCTTGAGCTCGAGGACGAGGGGGCTCGTGAGGACCTCGGGGAGGGACTCGGGGCTCCCCTTCGCGACCGCTTCGTACCGTGCCTGGGCGAGCGCGAGCCGGCCCTTGGCCTCGAAGTACCGGGTGTTGATGTCCGAGAGCGCCTTCTCGCTGATGTCCTGCGCGCCCGCGGAGAGGGAGAGGATCTCCTTCTTCGTCGCGTACTGCTGGAGGACGCGCTCCTGCGCTCCGATGTCCGCCTGGAGTCGCGCGACCTGCTTCGTGAGGAACTCGCCCGCCTGCTTGGTCGTCGAGAAGCGGCTGTCCGTGTTGAACTGCTCGTACGCCTCGGCGACCGCGTTGGCGATGTCCGCCGACAGCACGCGGCTGCGGTCGACGAACGTGATCTTGACGAGCTTGCTGTTGCGCACGGGCTCGATCGCGAGGCCCCCGTCGATGAACTTGGCGGCGGCGACCATCGGATCCTCGGGCTCGACGTCGGAGCCGCCCCCCGACAGGGATGACCGCAGCGCCCCGATCCACCGTCCGAGCGGGCTTCCCGTGCGGGTCGCGTACTCGGGGCGGTTGGGGAGGTCGAGCCGCTCGGCGGCGAGCCGCAGCACCGTCTGGCTCGCGAGGATCTTGTACTGCGTCTGATAGAAGTCCTGATAGTCGTAGTAGTCCGTCCCCGACATGTCGCTGAAGGAGAGGACGCCCGGCCCCTGGCGCTCGATCTGGATCGTCGTCGTGGCGCGGTAGAGCGGGGTCGCGAGGAAGGTGAAGGTCGCGGTGAACAGCACCACGAGCACGAGACACGTGAGGACGATCGCGCGCCTTTCCGACAGCACGCGTCCGTAGTCGCGCAGATGAAGCAGGCTGCGCTCCGAGGACCCCGCCTCGCCGAGGTTCATCTAGTCAGGGTTCGACGGGCTCGCGGCCGGGTTGTTGCCGTCGTCGCCGCTCTGCCCGATGGCGACCGCACCGGCCGCCACGAAGCCCACGAGGACGGCGATCATCGCGCCCATGCCCTTGCCGCCGTCGGACGGCGGGACCGCGCCGCCCTTCTTCTTGTCGTCGTCGTTCTCGGCCTTCGCCTTGAGGGCGACGCGGACGCCGCGGGTCTGACCCGGGGCGAGGACGACCGGGGTGGCGACCGCGAAGGATCCGTCGGTCGTGGACAGCGCGAGGCGCGTCGTGCCCGCGCCCAGGTCGCTCACCGTGAAGGTGCCGTCGGCGCCCGTGGGCGCGGACGCGAGGCTCTGGCCCGCGGCGTCGGTCACCACGACCGTCACCCCGGCGAGCGGCGTGCGGACGTCGGCGCCCAGGACGGTGCCGGTCAGGGTCGCGGAGCCGGTCGCGGCGCCCGCGGGGGCCACGAAGCCCGAGAGGGAGACGACGAGGATCGAGGCGACGAGCCGCTTCGGTGAAGGGATCGACATCGCTTGCTCTCCTTGTGGTGCCTACGGGTTCGACGGGGACGCGGCGTTGCTGTTGTTGTCGTCGTCGTCCACGGCGTCGATGATGAGTCCCGTGACGACGGCGCCGCCGATGACGATGAGCGTCGCGGTGAGCGGGTTGTCCCACAGCGAGCCGGTCTTCTTGTTGTTCGCCGGCGGCTGAGGCGGAGGCGGGTTGGAGGGCGCGGCGGGAGTGGTACCCTGCCGGCCCCGCAGCGCGAGCTGGACCTGGCGCGTGGCACCGGGAGCGAGCGTGACCGGCGTCTCGACCACGTACAGCCCCTCGGTCGTCTCCACGGCCAGCTCGACGGCCCCGGCGGGGACGGCATCGAGGCGGAAAGCGCCCTTGTCGTCGACCGCGGCGCGCTGGGGCGTCTTGGGGTTCACGGCGGTCGCGGCCCAGACCGCCTTCGGCGCGGCGCTCCCCTGCGGGGTGACCACGCGACCTTCGAGGATGCCCGACCCTGTCGCGGCCGAGGCGGGGGGGACGATGAGGGTGGAAACGAGCAGAACGGCCAGAGCCCTCGACATCGGGTGACCTCCCAGGGGGCGTTAAGACCGGCCGGAGGATAGGGAATCGGACGGTATCGAGTCAAGAAGAAAGAGGGCGGCGCATGGAGAACGATCACGAACAGCTTCGACGGATCCTGAAGGAGAACTCCCTGATGTTCGGGGACTTCACGCTCGCGTCGGGCAAAAAGAGCAGCTTTTACTTCGATTCCAAGAAGACGACGCTCCTCCCCGAGGGCTCGTGGCTCACCGCCCGCGAGGTCCTGCGGATCGTCCGTGAGAAGGGGATCGACGCCCAGGCGATCGGGGGCCTGACGCTCGGGGCGGACCCGATCGTCGGCCCGGTCGCGGCGCTCTCCCACGTGGAGGGGCCGAAGCTGCGCGCCTTCATCGTCCGGAAGGAGGCGAAGGAGCACGGGACCGGGAAGCGGATCGAGGGGAACCTCGAGCCGGGGTCGCGGGTCATCATCGTGGACGACGTGGTGACGACGGCGGGGTCCACGCTCCAGGCGATCGACGCCGCGCGGGAGGCCGGCCATACGGTCGTCGCGGTCATCTGCCTGGTGGATCGCGAGGAGGGGGGCGCCGAGAAGCTCTCGGCTTGGCCCTTCTATCCCATCTTCAAGCGCCGCGAAATCTTCGGAAGTTGAGAGTTGAGAGTTGAGAGTTCAACTCTGACTCTGAACTGTCAACTCTCAACTCTTCCAAAAGTCCGCGATCGTCTGCACGACCTCGTCGATCTGGCCCGGCGCCAGCTCGGGGAAGACGGGGAGCGAGAGGACCTCGGCGGCGGCGCGCTCGGTCTCCGGGAAATCGCCCGGGCGGTGCCCCAGCTTCTTGAAGCACTCCTGGAGATGGAGGGGGATCGGGTAGTAGATCCCGTGGCCGATGCCCCGTGACTTCAGATGCTCGACGAGCGCGTCGCGCTCGCGCACCCGGATCGTGTACTGGTTGAAGACGTGCCCCGCGAACGGCGCCCGGGTGGGCACCCTCACGCGCTCGGAAGCGACGAGGCCCGACGCGGCGAACAGACGGTCGTAGCGGTCGGCGTGCGCGATGCGGCCCGCCGCCCAGGTGTCGAGGTGCGGGAGCTTCACGCGCAGGACCGCGGCCTGGAGCGCGTCGAGCCGGCTGTTCCAGCCGATCTCCTGGTGCTTGTACCGCTCGCGCTCGCCGTGGACGCGCAGCATCCGCAGCTTCGCCGCGAGCGCTTCGTCCCCGGTGGTCATCATCCCCCCGTCGCCGAACCCTCCGAGGTTCTTCGACGGGAAGAAAGAGAACGCGGCGACCGTGCCGATCGCCCCGGCGCGCCGCTTCCCTCCCAGCCGCTTCGAGTCGTAGCTCGCACCGATCGCCTGGCACGCGTCCTCGACGACGGAGAGGCCGCGACGCTCGGCGATCTCGAGGATCGGGTCCATGTCGGCGCACTGGCCGAAGAGATGGACGGGGATGAGCGCCTTCGTGCGCGGTCCGATCGCTTCCTCCAGCCGGCCCGGGTCGATGTTGAAGGTGTCCGAGTCGATGTCCACGAACACGGGCCGCGCGCCGAGGAGCGCCGCGCACGACGCGCTGGCGAAGAACGAGAACGGCGTGGTCACGACGTCGTCGCCGGCGCGCACCGACAGCGCGTGGAGGGCGAGGACGAGCGCGTCGGTCCCGGAGGCACAGCCGACGGCGTGAGGGGCGCCGACGTAGGCGGCGAGCTCACGCTCGAGGTCGGCGACCTCGCTCCCGAGGATGAACAGCTGCGACGACACGACGCGCTCGATCGCGCGCATCACGTCGGCTTGGATCCCCGCGAGCTGGGGCTTGAGGTCGAGCAGCGGCACCGCCATGGGCCCGGATTGTAGCGCCGACCCCCCTGGTACCATGCGAGGCTCCGTGGAGGAACCCGTTGTCGCGTCTGCAATCCGCCATTCACGTCTACGTCTTCGCGGCGCTCGGGGTGTTTCTCATCGTCGTTCCCTGGTCCACGGCATGGGACAACGCGACCGGCCTCTACCTGTCGACGTGGGCGGGCTCGTGGCCCCGGAGCGGATTCGTCCGGGGCCTCGTCAGCGGCCTGGGTGGCCTCGATCTCCTCGCCGCGTGGAGTGAGGCGCGCGCGGTGCTCCAGTCCCCGGGGACGACCAAGCGGTGAGCGCCCGGCCGCTCGTGGTGGCGATCGGCGCGCTCCATGCGGCCTCGGAGGAGGGGATCGTCGCCGACGCGGCCGTGATCGCGGAGCTCGACGGGAGGTGCGCCTGCGTCGCGACGGCGCTGTGTCCCGAGCCGGATGCCGTGCCCATCGCCCTGTCCCACCGGCTGATCGAGGCGCAGCTCGCGGGTGCTCTCGCCGAGGTGCCGCGCGCGACGCGGGTGGGCTATCTCGGCTCGGGGCGCGATGCGGAAGCGGTGGCGCAGGCCCTCGCCGCCCGCGCGTCCGAGCGGATCGTCTTGGCGCCGGAGCTTCCCGCGGCGCAGCGCACGGCACTCCTCCCGCTGGCCGACGTCGTCGTCGTGCGCGCCGCGGGGGACGCACGCGATCTCGACGCGATGCGCGAGGCCGCGTCCCGCCTGAGGGGACAAGGGGCGCGCGCCGTGCTCGTGACGGGGGGCGTGTCGGGCGCACGCATCCTGGACCTCCTCGACGACGGCGGGCGCCTCACCGTGCTCGACACGTCCCGGATCCATGCGCAGCGCCTCCCCGGGCTCGCGGGGGCGCACGCGAGCGCTCTTACCGGGCACCTCGCGAGAGAGGAGCCGCTCGCCACGGCGGCCGAGGCGGCGCAGCGCTACGTGGCGCTCCGTCTGGGCCGGGGGCGCTGAAAAAAAAGAAGGCGGCCCTTTTCGGGGGCCGCCTCGGAGCCCGACGTTTAGGTGCGGGCTCCCTTCGAGGAGGGGGGTGTGGGAGGAGCGGGATTCAGGACGGGGTGACCGTACGGACACCGGTCAGGAACCGCGGAGCGCGGTGGCGCAGCGCCCAGCGGAGCTTGCCGAGGAACTTGTTGATCGGATGGTCGCGGGGGACGAGCGAGATCGGCCGGATCTGGCGGCGATCGACCTTCTCGAGCTCGGCGCGCATCGCCTTGTGGTTCGGAGCGATCGCGATGCCGCGCTCGAGCGTCGCGAGCGCCTTCGTCGTCTTCCCCGCGAGCAAGTAGACTCGCCCCAGGTTGAGGAGCAGCTCGGGGCTATAGAAGTCGCGGCGTGCGGCGGCTTCGCAGGCTTGCACCGCTTCCGGCGTCGCGCCGCGGCTCTGGGCCAGCGCGAGGCCGTAGTAGGAGAGGTAGCGCATCTGAGGACGGGCGACGCCGTGCTGGCGCTCGATGAGGATCGCGGCTTGGAAGTGACAGGTCGCGGCGGCGGGGTCTCCCTCAACCAACGCCACCAGCCCCTTTCTGAAGCTATTTTCGGCGGAGAGTATAGGCATATGACCCTGTCCCTTCTTACCCGGACCCGACGAATCAATATGTACGAAGACAATCGTGCGCTTACAAGAAGTTTTTCATAGATATGTACAGATTTTTTTTCGCAGATATGAATGGATTGAAACCTGTTGTTCGTTGCGGCGTCGTCATTTTCGGCTTCGCCTTCCTTGGCGGCTGTCGCGAGAGCTCCGAGTCGAAGATC
>Ga0068859_100002816_pt1 | contig 17632 bp, 33 predicted proteins | sample KBSSwiS22_FD_66585 | JGI IMG/M metagenome (GOLD analysis project Ga0068859, IMG submission 66585) | Switchgrass rhizosphere microbial communities from Kellogg Biological Station, Michigan, USA - KBS Switchgrass S2-2 | ecosystem: Host-associated > Plants > Roots > Rhizosphere > Soil ...
GCTTGATTTTTCAAGTGCTGCCAGCCTGCGATTTACTTCAACGTTGTTTTCTGCGTTCTGACTCGCTAGTGCGGTTGCTGTCGAGTTCAGAGTACGCTCAACTACCTGAATCGCCGCAAGACTTCTGTTTGCCTCTGTGATGCGGGCCATTTCATCGCTGGCTCGAAACGCTGCCAGCTTGTCCTGCTCCATCTTGTGGATTTCTCTATCATGGCTTTGGTGAATCAGATTCACTTCTCGGGCATGTTCGGCCCTTAGATCTGAAAGCTGTTCAACCCGCTTGACTGTTTCTTCTATCCGCCCTATCTCCGCCACAATGTAGCGGTTGTACATCTCGCGCAGATCGTCTTGCCGCTTGTTGGCCGCGTTGGTTAGATCGAGGACGTTCTTTGTCGGGTCGATCACAGGACCGCCCATCGCGTCTACGCCCATCCCTGTGCGCTGTTCGGCCAAACACGTTGTCTCCGGTCAGATAAAGAGCCTTAATAGTTCTCATACCACGAGCACACCGGGCACATAACCACTCCGCAGGTGCGCATGAAGTCTTTGTTGCGCGTCTCACAGACGGAAACAGGTGTGCCATCTGCCGAGCAGTCTACAACTAACTGAGCGTAATCCTGTATACATTGTTGCTCACAAGTCATGCAGAATCGCGCATTCTTTGGCGTGCTGATCACGACGCTTAAGACTATTAATGCGGATACTGCGAAGGTAATTAGTCTTTTCATAGGTTGAAAATAAACGATTCGCCCTCCAGCCATCGCCTTACCAAACAAGTTTCCCCCGATAGCCGAAGGGCGAAAGGTGAACTTTTCTCAGGTCGTTGGCGCTGCGGGCGTGTTGCGCGTGACCGCGTCAGCCAGCTTGGTTTTCTGAGCACTGAAGTCTGCGGACAGCTTAGCTACGTTCGTGTCGTCTGCGAGATTGTCAGCGGCAATAGCGTCTTTCAATCGCTGGTCAAAGCCATCCATTAACGCAACGGCGGAATCAGCAACAGTGGTAAGATCGGTAACCTCAGTTACCAATGGCGTAAAGTCAGCAGGCATTTCGTTTAAGTCTCCTTTGTTTGATTATCAACAGATGTTTGTAGTTTTTCACGAACTGCTTTAACACTCGCGGCTAATTCCTTAATCTTCTCAGGATCGGCATTAACCAAGTCGTCTAGCAGACCGTGAACGATGCTCAGTTCCTCTTTGACGAGCGCAAGATCCGCCGCCACGTTCGCTTGTGAGCGAAGCATTTCAATGATCGCGTCCAACTTCTGCGCGACGGAGGTTTCGCCTATTGGTGGGTTATCACTAACGGCCTTGATGAGCCGTTCGATCTGCTTTGCGGACTCGGGTCCGAACTCAAAGTGTTGGACTTGCGGCTTGCGGAATGGGTTTGACATCATTTTCAATTCTTCCCATACCAAGGCTGACAATCATCGGGCTCAGTTCGTAGCGTAAACGGTACGCGATCGCCGGGATGACTTAAGGTGTAATCCTTTAGCTTGCGCCACACTCTTACCTTGCAGTTCGCAATGGGTGTCATACCATCCGCTTCGACTAACAGCTTAACCTTGTCGCCTTTCTTGAGAGAGTGCTTTGATAACGGCGCGTCAGAGTTTGGAGATTCCCCCTGCATCGGGGCGACTAACTCCCATTCGTCTAACTGTTCCGCAGAGAGAACAGTTACATCCAGAAGTCTATGACCATCACAGGTAATCGCTTGCCGCGGTACCGTCACTACACAACTGATGATCTTCGGCTCCTGTGGAACTGAGAAAATGAAGAAGAGAAGAAATGCGGTCATCGCGGTACAGCCTCCGCAAACAGAGCATCGATCTCTTTCTCGTCTGCGAGTTTCTCAACCAGCGACTTCTGACGCCTGACGGCCGGATTCTTGCTCGCGCTTTCACTCACAATCGCCGCGATAGTCGGATCTGATGTCTGGTCTTTCAGCAACACTGCAATCCCTCTCATTGCAATACTAACAACCGCGATCGCTACTTTCACCGAAGGGCTGGATAGTCCGGCTGAGTCCGCAATCTGGCTAATCACTCCAGCGAGATTCTCAAACAACGCAGTCGCATCCATGAACTTGCCGGCACGATAAGCATCGTCAAATGTTTTTGCTATGCCGACTGCCTTGGAGATAAACTGGGCCTGACCGGGCAAAAGAGGGCTTAACTCTTGCAGCGTACTAATAACCACGTTCACATAAGTCGAGAGGTTCTTACCACAGCCCTTCGCGCCAAGCGTTAGAAAGCCAAGTGCTCCTACGCTGCCTGTTTTTAATAGTGTTCTGCGATTCATACAGTGTCCTCAGGGTGAAAAGGCCTACTCTTGGGCCTGCACATTATCACAGTTAGGCTTGTGGCGTATAGATTTACGTTGCGCGACCATTTGAGGCATCGGCATCTTTCGCAGCGGGGCCAAAACTACCGTAGAATTCCATTGCGCCAGAGATGCCCTCTATCGCTCCAGTAAACGCAGGTGACGCCTCTCGCAGATCGCTTTTCAGGTCATTGGGAAGCAACGCCCACGCATCAATCAGTGCACCTATCGAATCGTATAAGCTCTTTGGTTCACTCATGATTTATTTCTCTTGTTGCGCTTCCAACAGTGGTGGCGCTTTCGTGAATTTCGCGTTCTTTTATAACGAGAGTAGCGGTAGCGTTGACAACATCAATGGTTGCATGTTGGCCGACGCGTCCAAACCACTCATGCCATGCTTTACCGCAGGGAGAGTGCGGCGGACACGGATCGGCTTCTGGTTGCTGTACTGGTAAGTAGCGAGAGATAATGGCGGCGATCTCGGCCTCGCGCTCTTCGCTGATACCGCCCATGCCAGACGGATGAAAGATATGGGCAAACAGGAGCGCAGCGATCTCCCTTGCTGCTTCTACTGCTGTAGTGGATGGTGTGGTAGTGCTTGCGTGGATTTCGCGCTCGATAATAACGAGGTTGGCGGTGGCGTTCACAACATCAATGGTCGCGTGTTCGCCTACACGCTCAAACCAATCGTGCCAAGCTTGACCACAAGGCGAATGCAGCGGACACGGATCGGCTTCTGGTTGCGCTACTGGAGCAGGGGCGGTGTGCGCAGCATCCAAAACACAAAGCCCTTGATTGTCGATCGAGTATCCGCAGATCGGACAGTCCGGCGCAGGATAAGGCGGCATCATCAGTATCGCTGCCGCAAACTTGCCCTTCGCTTTGACGGAGTCGTTGACTAACTCAGCCGCTCTTGCCGCGTCTTCACGGCGCACCAGCACAACGCTCTCCCCCGCCTGTTCAGTTGATGCAGGGAATACGTACTTGCAACCGCAGGCTATAAAGTCATCGGCATGTGTCTCGGTGGTTGACTTGTCTTTGCTTTCAGGTCTGCGGACAGGTTTCTGGCAGGGTACTGTCCCTTCATCGCTAAACAGCGATTCATGTCCACAGTCAGGACATCGCGCGCTCGTCTCGGTTGGGGCGGTGGCGAAGTCTGCCGATAATCGTTCTCGTAACGCGGCCACGTAAGCCAAGCCGTGGTCAGCAGCCAGTGTCACTCGCGTTGCGGTTTCGTTTGGTCCAAGCGGTTGAGACAGACTGCGAATACTTTGCTCAATCGCGTCCAGTAGTCTGCTTAGCTCGCGCAAAGACGACGGTGCATACATCGCCGCCGCTCCACCGTCTTTAAGCTGGGAGAGCGCTGCGACAATGCGCAACTCCAACTCCTGCACGTTGCCGCTACGCACCAGCGCCACAAGAGAATGATTTGTCAGCGTCGCTTGCTCTCGAATCTCATTAATCCGTCTCATTTGAAACTCCCTACTCATTTGGACACTTCACGCCTTTGCACTTCACCTGTTCTGTGATGTTGATCCTCAAAACTGTTTGCGGCTTGGGGCCACTAGCTACAATGAACAGCACTAGGATTATTAAAACTACACTCAACAGTAAGGGTAGCGAGTGCGTGAGATTAGGTTTATTCACCGCTTGATCCTTTCTTCTCTCGGTCTAATCGGATAGCTGCCGACTGATCTGTCTGGGGCCTCCGGTTTGCTCTCCATACAGGGATCGGGGAGAGAGTGTGACACGATGATGATCGTCAATAGCGCGGAGACGATTACCGAGAGGACGATTGCGAGGAGAAGCTTAACTCTCATGTTGTTGAGCCTTTCAGGTTCCCGTAATCATCGTGGTATTCCCACCAAAGTTCTCCAAGTCGATCCAGATCTGACTTGCTCCAGCCAATCGACAGACAGAATGACAGCCATTCGAAGCACTGCGCGATTAGTTCTCACGATGATTCACCGTCTTTTACTTCGCGCTCAGACCGAGGCGCGAACCGTGGATCGGGCATACACGTACAGGGCCGTGACGGGTTGTACGCCTGCTGGCGGTCATCAAACAAGTTATTCCACCGTTCGCAGCGTCGCAAGTCGTGATCAGTCGCACGATCTACAATCTCAGTCATTTCGCTGCCGCCTTCTGTGTCTTGATAATTCCCAACTGAGAATGCGCCTGTATTTCATTCAAGTTAGCAGCGCATTCCGGTTTCAGTTGCCGGTGCCTAAGCGCAATCTTCTGGGCTACCGACCATATGTCTTCATAAAGGCGAATCCTGACTGCGCCATTTGTTTTACATCGTCCACAGGTAAATGTTTGATTCATGATTTCTCTCCTTCCCTCTCTGCGCGGGACTTGGCCCAACGTCGCGCCATTGCCATACAGCTATCTAAGTTCTCCCGTGCCGAACCTATTTGATAAGTTGCGCTCTGACCGCCAACAACAACCGTCGTACTATTGGTCGTCAAGAGCGTCTCAGTTACCTGAATCCGCCGAGCGTGATCAGGAAACATTTCTCGAAGCTCTTTCAGCGCCGCTTCCACTGTTAATCCTGTCTCAACGCGGGGAGTGGCGGCGTTCTCAACCGCCGCGACAAAGGCTGCGGAGCGCCTCTCGAACTCTCTGGCGTCAGCGGGATACGCTCTTAGATTGGTAATCAGATTGCATAATGCGGTGTCATACCCGTTGGCGTTCCAGAGGGGATTCGTCCGTAAGTCTTCTAAGCGCCTAATAATGCTTTCGACAGTTGAGACGTAGTTATCGCTGTCCGCTGCTGCGCGGGGAAGAGAGGCGCGAACATATTCGATATCCCCTTCTTCCGTGCTTCCTGTCTCATGCCACTCGTAAGCTGTTTGCCCTTTTGCGTTCGGCCATAGCCAGACTCTTTCCGGTGGTTGCGCCTGTGGTTCAGTAGATTCAGCCATGATGGTCCTCGCATAAATCGCACTTGTCGCAGTTGCGGATTTCTTCAAGTTGCTTGATGGCGTGTTTTCGCTCTAATGAACCTTGATACTTAGCGGCTAGTTCATTGCCTCTGACGCACGACATCCGATGGCCCTTAGTCGAGCTGCACTCGGTACACTCCTGTTGCGCCTGTGGTGAATCATTCTTCATGGCTGCTCCAGTGGTCCAAATGACTCTGACAACTTCCAGTGCTCCTCAGCGCATTCATCGCAAAACTCGTCATCAATAAGATTACCGTGCTCGCATAACTCGCCGTCACCTTCGGCGTCGCCCGCGCTCGGAAGATCAAAGTGGTCATCCATATCGGTGACTCCCGGTGGATAATTACTCATACTGATCCTTTCCGTGAAATGTGCGTAGTGTCTCAGTTCGTTCTTCAGATCCGCCACTCTCCTCAAACGCGAACTGGGAAGCCAGATCTCGCAGCCGCAGCACTTCTCGCGCCAGTGCTGCACAGGTGGTGGCGTCGAACTTTGCAACGTGGTCCAGCACCTCACGCTCGGCCAGTAGATCGGGATGCCCGTCTCGCTGCGTCGTCGGGGAAATCACGTCGCCGTCCCCATAAGGAGCGGTGCTTCCAATACGACGCCACGAGCACGAATCGTGAACCGCCCACGGTCCCGGTCGCAATCTCGCAGCTCTCTCCGCTACTTCAAGCAGTGTCTTCAGTTCACTCTCATTTAGTGGCATCGGTGCTTCCTTCGTACTTCTTGAGAAATCGTCGAATCTTAGCGGCGACAATCTCAGTGTGTTTCAACGCGCCCCGCGCGATGTCGAACACGCGCTCGTCGGGCAATTCATCGATAGCATCAGAGATGAACGCCCAGCCCTGATCTTGCTCGACCAGCCTGAATAATTCAGCACCGAGATTTTTCTTAGTCCGACTTCGTGACATCGGTGCTCTCCTGTTTGATAGCGGCGGCGATGCCTCTACGGATTTGCGTTTCAGTGAGCGCCGGTTCGTGGTCGAGATCGAATTCGCTCTCAGGAATTATCTCGGCAATCTTCGCACAGCGTTCGCGCTCGATGTGAACTGCCTTGTTCGTTCTCCGCAACTGCGCGTAATCCTTGCCCGTCATCTTCGGAGTCTTTGATGGTCCCAGTGCGATCCAGTTGTTGAGCGCGTGCTGGATCATTTCGGCGGCATGATTGGATCGGGCGGTACAGTAGACCGGACTGCGTGATACTGGCTCACGATCCATTACCTTGCGGCCTTCACGATAGAAGCGTTGGTCTGAATGTTTGGTCATACGCGTTTCCTTGCCTGATAGCGGCTACAGCTTCACGGCCTTGTACTGTTTCAGGATTCGCAAACAGTCCGTACACGTAATGCCGCCCCGCGCCGCAGTCTTCGTTTCGTACTCGCATTGCGACTCGCCCTCACCAAAGAACTCCTGCGTACACAACGCCGCGGGCCCTTGTCCGTTGCCAGGATCGACAAGATGCCATGTGCGATCCTTTGTCTCACGGCCATCGTCATCGGAGATTATTCGAACAAGTGAATTCACGGTTTCAAGCATTGCTCCTTAGTGGTTACTGCTCCGGCGCATTCGCCACGCGCTTCTCGTGCTGCCGAAGTGCCTCTGCCATCATTCCCGCGCGATAGACCGATCGCAGCAAGTAAGACAAAACTGATTCTCGATCCGCTATGGCGCGAGCATATATCTCAGCGCCCGGGAATAGCTTTACAGCTTCGTCAATCGCGGCGTTTGCATCGGCAATGATCTGAGATGCGGAAGGGACTGCGTATTGCGCTTCGTATTGCTCTACTGCTTCTGCTGGATACGTCATTCGTTCAACTCCTGTATTGGAATGGCCCGAGGCCAGCAGCCGAGTCTGGCAACTCATTCGTGCATGTGTGCACCACCCGCACGATTGTTTTTCCGCTTAAACTACTCCGGCACACGCTGAAAATCATTCATACTGATTCTAAACTTCCCACGGGGATCTGCCCTCCGATTGGAACAATTCCGGCTGATTCTCGTTTGGCTCACATACGATCTCTTGAATGACTATTTCTACTCTTGGTGGGGAGCCGTAACGCTTGCGCCCGATACTATCGACAATGAGCGCGTCATCAGCGTACACGTTTTTCGCCTGCGTAAGACCGTCCGAGACGGCTCTTAGAAGCTTATCAACGTCTGGCTTCACTCCCGGCAACGCTGGTGCTGATGGCTTAATCCGATGCTCATTCGCTCCAGTTCCAAAATGACCTTTTGGCCGCGGCAAATAAAACACACACTCCAGCGATACAAAGCCAGTCAATAGTGGTCCTGAGTATTCCTCTCGTGCTGTTTGGGAAACGCGGTTTCGCCATGCTTTTGTATCCTTGTTGTCATCAGTGACGTTGACAATGATGCTGCCGTTCTGTCGCCTGAGCGGGAGTGGTCCGACAACGGGTCCGCACTTGCAAATCCTTTTCTTGTCGAGTAAAGGGAATGCCTGTTTCGATCCTGCGGGCTGTGGCTCACCAAACACAGTAAAGCTATAACTCTTCCCTGTGGAGACTTCTGGAATATGCTCAATTGGTTGCGCAACTTTCTGAACACGATCTTGCTGCATAGCCTTCTTGGCTAGGTAGTTGTAGAGATCGTCCTCTGTCCAACGTTGAGCCATTATTCAGGCACTCTCGTTATTCGTTGCTCGTTTCTTTGGTCTGCCTTGCTTCGCACCGCGTTCGGTCTGCCAGTATGGAGAGTTGCACTTTGCGCAGCGTTCCGGCTTCTTGAGCGATTTGGGCCACCAATAGGCATCACAGCGAAGGCAGTGAAGTTGCTTAAGCGACGGTCTCATGCTGCCGCTTCCTCCGTATAAAGCACATCGGATTCCAGGGGAACGCGGAAGATGTACACACGATCGCGCGGACTGAACGTCCGCTTCTGCGCTTTCTCGACGGGCCAGACGCCTTCAATTGCCTTGCGGGGCGAGTGTTTGCGATAGGCCATAGAAGTCAGATCCGGCTCCGCTCTAAACCATTCGTCAACCTTTAAATCCACAAACTCGGCGACCACGAACCGCTTTTTGCTTTCCTCAATATCGCTTTTTATCTCCCGCTCGATCTCCTGCGCAAAGCCCCACGATCCGAACATCTTCGCCGTCGCCGCCAGCGTTGTCCGGCTGGCGATATTAGACATAGAAGACGAAGATGTTTCGCCTTGATGCGCCCATGAAATGACATAGCCCTTATAGCGCTCACAGAATTGCTCAAATGCGGGTAAGACATCTTCCAGTGTTGCTGCTTTCGCTAGCGCGTGGCTGGCCTCAATAAGAACGGACAACGTTGTCTGATCTTCAATAAGCCCCTCACCTCGCCATGCGATCCCGTCAGTCGGATCGGCGGCAATTCGAGAAACAGAGTCCGTAATAGACTCGCGCAACTTGGCATCTATCCCGTCTAGTCGCGTATACGTCTGCTTTAACACGCTTGCAAACGGTCGTTCAGGGCTAAGCGTTTTATCAAGTCTGCATGGTTCATTATGTAGCATTATCCTATCCTCCCTTTCAAGGAAGACAAGATAGCATAACTATGTAGACGTGTCTATAGCCAGCGGGATTATTTTTTGCTCCGATTAATCCGACGATAGTGCCCCTCAATGCTCTTTAGCTCATCAGGTAGCCACTTCACCGTCTTGTCTCGCTGGGACTTCAACTCATCAACGACCTTCTGTCCGAACTTTTCCTGCATGACCTTTTCATACGCCGACAGATTTCCGCAGAAGGTCACGTTGCAATTGAAGCACTGTGCCCAGCATCCCCGCTCATCAAATAGAATTGAATTACCACGGCCTGAGACAAAGTGTCCGGCATGCATCACCGTCCAGTGCTTTACGACTGAACAGGTAACACACTTTACATAACCGCGCTCATCTGTGCCGCGACGCCGAATGAAGACTGAGAACTCTCTCCAAGCCCTATTCTTCAGACTGGCTGCTCCCGAGACTCTTTTCATCGGCTTGCTACGGCGCTGTAATAGTCCCTGCTTACGTTCTAGCGGCTTCCCTGAGGCGATTTGAGACTTATGAGGCTTCTGAGACACCTTCTCCCGCCTTCGTGCGTCCTGAGCGATCCTCAAAGCAAGTGCGGCCTCGTAGGTCTTTGGTCCTATGCGAGAGCGTTTCATCCTTTTGCCGCGACTTTCATTATGCGCTCGCCAATCCACTTGGCAACGGGCACAGCGACGGCGTTCCCCAAACATCGGTACATCGCTGAATCACTAAGCCCTGTTCCATCAAACCAACTGTCAGGGAAGCCCTGAAGTCTCATGCACTCTCGCGGCGTTAATCTCCGGACTCCGAAGCCGTTGCTAATTGCGGGCACTCGGTTGAGTCCGCTGTCTGCCGCTTTCAAGGGCGGCGTGTGCTCGTAGCTCTCCGCAAGGCTTCGCGCTTTTGACCCCTGACCGGCGCTGAACGCTATCGCGGGGTTGCTCTGTGGGCTTGACTGCAAAGCGTCGGTTGTTTCGTCATCAACTCGCATCGTTTGCGAAGCGCTCTTGTTCCATCCGAACGCTATTGCAGGATAACCACTTCCCGGCTTGCCGCCTGAACACGACAACTGAGGCGCGATGTCACTAGTGCGGATCTCTGCTCGCTGATTTTCTGCGAATGCTATCGCTACTAACGGCGTATCCTTCTGGAAGTCGCGCAATGCTGGACACTCCGCTGATTCATAAACCTTGCCATCTATGTTTTCGTGATAGATGTAAGTCTCGTGGGATTCATCGTGGCTACTATTCGCCTTTGCCTTAAGAGGCATTGACACAAGATGATTTGACTCGGCGGCCTGCTGCGTAGTCATTGCGTGACCGTGAGCCAGTGAGTGCGCAGCAAGTGATCCGGCAACTTGTAGGTTCATCATCACGGCATCCGTTGGTCCGCGTCCTCGTTGGTCTAAGGTTGCCGCAACGATCATTTCTCGTTCATCACTTCCGTTGGGTTTTCCGTGTGTGCTACCGCCACTAGTGCCGCCTCTAATTGTGGCGGCAACTCCCGGCCCCTCTTCTCTGCGCGTCGGAGGATTCCACGACACGCTTTCGGACTCAAAAAGTATTTCGGCGCAACTTCCGTCTCCAAGACTTCCGACAATGAACACACGGCGGCGGCGCTGTGCCACTCCGTCATATTGAGCATCAAAGATCCGCCACGCGAGCACATACCCGCATTGGACCAACCCTCGAAGGATTGCGGCAAAGTCTCGTCCCCCATCGGAACTAAGAAGGCCGGGCACATTCTCGATGACAATCCATCGCGGGAGATTTGATTCAATAATTCGTAAAAACTCGAACCATAACCCTGACCGCTCTCCAGCCAAGCCCGCGCGCTTGCCGGCCACAGACAAGTCTTGGCAGGGGAAACCTCCGCAAATAACATCGGCTGGCTCAAGCTTTCCGATCTTTGTGACATCCTCAAACCTCTTTGTGTTAGGAAACCTTGCCGCTAAAACCTTCTGACAATCTCTATCAATCTCTACTTGCTGAACACACTCCATCCCGGCCTGTTCAAATCCTAAGTCAAATCCGCCTATACCGCTGAACAAGGAAACAAGCCTCATCCTGTCCTCCGTGCCTTCCTCATGCTCTATCCACGCCTTGAAACGTCAGGATCATGGCCTCTTCAGGTTTGAATGAGTGTCCGCAGCCGCAATGATCTGCGATGATTGTTCCATCTTGAAACTCTGGCCTGAGATATTTTTCTGACTTGCAGGACGGACACAACACCGTGCCCACCGTGCCCTTGCCGCGTTTGACAATCTTTGCGCCCAACTCAAGACATCGATCAACGTAGTCTGGGATAACTGAATCAAACAAACTTGGCTGTGTGCTCATGCATCTACAGTCTCCTCCATTGGCGCTCCGCAGTTCTCACACTTCTCTTTGCTGAAGCCTACGATGTTGCCAGTGCATTCGCATTCGTACTTTGAATACTTGTCCGTGTCCTCACCGAGACAGAGACAAAGAGGTTGAGTGTTACAGACTAAATGAGTTTCCATTTCATGTCTCAATCAGCTTGAACTTACTAAAGAAACTTTCGACCGTCGCGCCCTTCATTAGTCTACCGAGAGCAACCTCAGGACAGTGCGTGCAGGAATCCTTGCCGCATTCGCCTTTCTGGTGTTGGCCCATTTGCGTCTGTCTAGCCACGGTGCTGAATGTTTCTTCATCGCAAACAACGGTCTGACCAAACTTTAATGATGTTTTTTTGTACGTGCGCTCTATTTGCATAGTTTTCTCCCTTCATCCGTTGACAATTTCAATCCCGCGCCACCTTCGTGAGCGCCTAATCAGTCCTAGGTTTTCAAGTGCTCGTAACTTATCATGAACAGAAGCGCTTGAACTCCAGCCGAAGTAATCGCCGATTTCTTTGATGGTTGGACCGTAGCCATTGGAGGCGATGAAGCCTTTGAGAAAGTTCATCAAACTATCTCGTTGTAAGGTTCTCACAGTTGATATCCTTTCAATGCTGCATTGTTAATCGCGCAATGTTCCGCACGGTTCGCCATACGTGTAGTCACGCTGTAAGAGTGGATCGCGCCTCACTACCAGTCGCGTTCCAGTGTTGTGACATTGCGGGCAAACGTTTTTGGATCGCCAGTCATATGTTCCCACGGGAGGCACACTGCGCTCGGCCCCTTTGATTCTCTGCCATGCGGAGCAAACCTCGGAAACATCAAGTACGAAGTTCGAGTTTCGAGATTGCCGTGCGTGCGTCACCGCTTCACCAAGCCGGCGCTCCGGCACTATGTCCTGCAACGCGAGCGTCCACGCCTCAACCATCAAGTCGAATTCGTCATCCACTGGACGAGCCGGGTTCCCTGCGAAGTATCGATCCAACTCGCTCATCACCGAGGCTGCGTAGCTCGGCTGCACGTTGCTGGTTCCTAATGATTGCGGCGTTCCTTCGTTCAGCAGCCGTTTGATTTGGCTGGGGTTGACTCGTTCCATTGCCATTTCTTCTTCCCTCCAGTTCCCTTAATCGATTACGGAAAGTTGCTTCCCAGTCTATCTTTCTCCCACGTGCGCCGGGAATACTGCGCCAATAGTCCTTAAACTCCGCAAGAGCGATTTCTAGCCTTACATGCGGGGCATCCGATACCGCAAACGCTTTAAGGCTTTCTGAAAGCTCAAAATCATCGGGTAGACGTGAACCGCGTTGCTCAGTCGAGCGCTTTGCGCGAGACGGTGTTGTTTCTTCTTCTTGTTTTCTATTCTGTTCTATTCCATTCTGTTCTGTTCCGCGCGCGCGCGTGAGGGCCGCACTAATCTCGCGCTTTTCCGCACCCCCCTGCGGGATTTGTGCGACTTCCTGCGGGATATCTGTAACTCCCGGTTCCTCAATAGTTTCCACGTCAAGCCATCCGATGACCACAAGCCGCGGTAACGCCTCTTCGAATACGGAAGCAGGGATTCGCGTCAATCTTGCGAGGGAGGCTGGATCATGCGATCTCGCACCGTCCCGCAGGAGAGTGCCGCGACACTCGCAGCACCCTGCGGGAATCCCGCACCCCCCTGCGGGATGAGAACCCTTCGACGCGACTTGGAGGATTCCGATCCATGCAGCGTAGTGTGACGGTCCGTTGGGGTGATCCATTAGTTCGGTGTAGCCGTCTCCGTCTTGCTTATTTGGAATGATCACAAATCGCAACTCTTTCAACTCGCGAGTGCGGTTGTTTTCAAAGTGTAAGTTCCAATCGCGAATACGATACATTTGGCGGTCTAAGGGAAAAGAAAAAGCGATTTGATAGTCGCGCCCGCGCTTGCCCGCCCTTTCTGCCCTTTGGAAACAGTTAGAGACTTTTATGGCGTAACGCGACTATCAAATCGCTCCAAAGGGATTGTTTAATGACCGGGGCAAGCGGTATTTATCAAACGAAAGGATTATAAACCATCTGCAAAATCAATCAAAGGACTTTCGTGTTTCTACCACCAAACAAGCCTCTGAATCGCTCGCAGGAGCCTCCGCCATAAAGGACGGCGCTTCGGAGGAGGGATGTAGGTTATCCAGTCGTATCTCATTTTTGTTTCTCGGGTTGTTTCTCAATTATCCCACGCCGCACTCCTACTCGGGCGCATGTGCCGCACAACCATGTACCGAACGGTAAGTCTCCGACTTGAATGCTTCGCCAATCGCCGGAATCTGTACCGCATAAGGAGTGAAAGACTCGCCCGTATGGCCCTGTAGCATTATGATCGGGGCTGACCAAATGAAACCGTCGCTGTATCGGCCCCATTCGTACCATGAAGACAGACTCTTTCCACTGACGCTCGCTCGTGAACGTCTCCTGCGTGGTCTTCATTTCCAATATCATCTTGAGCGTCATTATGCGTACTCCACCCACGCTGAAGTTCAGCAAGAATCAAACGCTCGGAATCCCGGTTATCCACGTTTTCGAGCCGCCCGGCGTTATGACAGCATGACATTCAGACAGATCGGGAAGGCACTGATCGGCAATAAACTGAGACTGTCTAAAATCGGCAAGGTTAAGATTCGAATGCACTGTCCACTTGAGGGATCGGTGAGAACTCTGACGGTTAAACGCGAAGCGGGACGATGGTTTGCTCTCTTCATAGTCCAACGTGAGTCCCAACCGTTGCTCCGTAACATTAACACTGTTGGCATCGACGTTGGCCTTTCGTTGTTCGCTACGCTCAGCGATGGATCCGTAATCGAAAATCCCCGATGGTTCCAAACCGCACAAGCCAAGTTGCGACGATTGCAAAGACGTGTCGCACGTCGGAAGAGAGAATCTAACCGTAGACGTAAGGCAATCTTGCTTCTTCAACGGTTTCACAACCATGTGCGCGATCAGCGCCGTGATTTTCACCACAAAGAATCGCGCAAGATCGTCAATCAGAACGGCCTTATTGCTGTCGAAGATCTCAATATCAAAGGACTCGCGAGCGGAATGCTCGCTAAGAGTGTTAATGATGCCGGATGGTCTAACTTTCTTTCCATGCTCGCGTACAAGGCTGAAAGCGCCGGGCGCGTGTTCGTGAAAGTTGATCCTCGCGGCACTAGTCAAACATGTATATGCGGCGCGGAAGTCCGCAAGACGCTGAATGATCGTTGGCATCTGTGTCTTAACTGCGGATTGTCTGCGGATCGTGATCATGTCAGTGCTCAAGTGATACTGTTAAGGGCTCGCGGTGAGCCTTCAGACGCTAACGTAGGTGTTTTAATACCAAGCGTTGTCTGAGAAGGTCAGATTGAACGGACTGACCGAAAACGTAGATCGCAAACCTTTGGTTGTAGTCGATCACGAGGCTCGTAATCGGTCTTGCTTCGTCAATAATAAGGTTGCTAACCATGAGTTGATGCTCCTAGCTGTAATGCCGTTTCTGAGCGTGTGTTACCGTCGCATAGCCCTGAACTACCTGTAGATCCGCGGAATAGCGCGATAGATTCGGACACAGTGTTTGCACTTATCCTTGCGGTTTCTTCCGACGAATCCCCACAACGCCGATCCAATAGCGCGGCGCAAGAATTGACCACAGAGCGTATCCGTGGGAACGTTCTGTCCGTAGATGGTTCGATCTTTGGCAATGTGGAGCTTCATTTGACTAACTGAATCTTCCCTTTTCGTGCATGAACTACATCAGACTTCTTAGCGAGTGCGATTGATTCCTCAAGTTGCTTTGCTAGTTCTTCAGGCGCACTTGTAAAGATAAATCCCCCTTCGGCCCGCTCCTGAAGCGCCCGCACGTGACTATCAACTTCCGCGAGAAACTCAATCCCCATACGCTCGAGCTCAGCAATGCGAATAATGTCTCGGTAGATACGTTTCACAAACAGATCCATTCCTGCCGGCGCGCGTGGATCGTAACTTACAAAGTCACACCAAAGCCTTCCGGTGCATGCCAAGCTGAACTGAATTTGGTCAATGAACTTCCCTGGAATTGAGTGCGTCAACAAAAGTTCGAAGTGGATAGCAGTTGTTCGGGCCTTTGCTTCGACTAACCCATCTGTGCCCACTAAGCGATCAGGACTGGCTCCTGCCATTGGAATGCTCGGATGGTGAAAGAAACCGCAGGGCTGAGCTTCGTTGCCCGTCATGAGCTCATAAGCAACGACAGCTTCAGGCTCAACCTGATTACCTCGTTGCATGTACCAATTGTTGTAACCATCGTAAGGAATGCCACTCAATCGCTCACAAATCAGTTCTGCGCGGTAATTGGATCGGGACGCGCCCCATCCTGCCTTCGTCCTAGCAAAAGCGTCTGAGGCGCGACTAGAGGTAAACCTGCCAAGCCGAGCGCGTTTCCAGTCTTCCGATCCTTGTTCAAGATTCATGGCGCACTCACGGCAGAACTCAACTATGAGTCCGTCTTCGTTTTCTTTGCAGCCGCAGTTGTTCACTTATCGTTGCCTTTCCCTTCGCGCTCGCAACCGCCCGTAATCATCGTGGTACTGCCACCATAGGTCTTCTAACTGATCAAGCGCAGACTTGGGCCAGCCGATTTCAAGGCAGTAGCCCAACCACTCCGCACATTGCCTGATAGCGCGACTAGTTCTCACGACCACTCTCCTTATTTCATCCAAGGATGCGCATCTTTCAACGTCTTCTCATCATCTCCGCGTCGCTTCTTGTCAAGCCACGCCAGCGCGTCGGTGTACTTTTCAGCCGGCAAGTCTCCAATTTTTCTTATGTCGTAGTTTTTGAGGAAATCCGCTTTACAGTTCTTGCCGACGCCCTCGATTACGCCTTGGAGCGTTGACACCTGAACGTCGCTGACGCGAGTAAATGCGTTTGATTTCTCTTGGCCTTGACTATTGAGTGCTCTAGCAAGAGTAGTTTCAGCGTGTTTGTATCTTCCAGAAGGAATGTCCTCAACTGACTTTATCTCTTGTTTGTAGGTATTGCTCATGTACTCCAAGGCTTTGTTTTGCGTGGCTTCGCTCAATCGGTCGAAGAGATCGCGGAGTATCTTCGCCTGGGGCTCACTGACTGTTGGTCTAATAGCGTTGCCGTCGTGATCATCCTTATCGACAAGTAGCGGGATATCCCAAATCATTGACGCGAGTTTACGGATGCCATATGAAGAGCCGCTCACAACCGCTTGCTGTTTCGTCATTACCCCAGAGCCGCCTTTTGGTCCCATGTTGTCAATTGGCATAGGGAGACGATAGCGGCGCCGATGACCACTCCGATGGATCACGTCACAGCAAACAACCATCATGTCCGCCATCGGACTTGGCTCACTATCCCACGTTTGAGTAAAACCATACTTCCGGCGAATCGGACGCAGCATTTCATCAATCTTTGGATAGCTAACGTTTCGGCTATTGCGCTCTGAATTCACTTTATCCCAAGCCAGTGCTCGCACTTCGCTTTGCGCTTCAATCATATCGGCATCAAAGGCCTTTTCTGCCTGACGATCTTCTAGTTGAATTTGGAGGTCAACCAGCACGCGCAACTTATCCGCGTCCACCTCTTTGTTGACGATCACCTTCTCAATCAGAGCGAGAAACTTATCCTGCTCTTGTGGGCGGTCAATAGCTAGTGTTTCTGAATTAGTTGACATTACATCTCACCTTCGTATTGAGATAGATCAACGCCAGCCAGTCTGCCGCAAGCCATCGCGAATTGATGATGCGCCGTAGACAGGGCTGAATAGCCGTCACTGATCTCACTGTAATTCCATAGTTCATGAGAACGCACCGCATACTCATTTGCGGCCCGTTGGTGCCACTCGAACATATGCTTGAATTGGTCTTTGTCAGTCGCCATTTGATTTACCTCTAATAGCCGATGCGCGATTCGCTACTATCTGCGCCGCATCTTGTTCGGAGTAGACTTCTGCTATGGGCCAGTGATCTTCGGATGTTATTAGCCATCGGGCGGGAAGGTTGGGTGTCTTTGCTTCTAAGCGTGTATAGCACCATTCTCCCCCGGCGATAGTTTTTGGAGTGACAGGATCATGACCGTTTGGACAAAGGCCCGCTTCCAGTTCGGTTCCGCAGAAGCATTCGACTGACCGCAGTTCCAATAGCGACTCAACCGCACGGCTTAAAGTCTCTGCTTTATCGAACCACGAACCGTCGCCCTCTTGCCCACTCTGATGCCATTCAACCGCAGCTTCGACAACGACGTCCATGCGACGTTGGCACTCGTCAACGACCGCGGTTTTCTCTCTTGGAGACTTCTCTGTGTCTGTTGCGGGCGGAGGCGCAAATCGCGGATCGGGAGTACACGTGCAGGAGCGCGAGTTGTCGTAAGTCTGACGATCCCCGTCAAAAGAATTCCACCGTTCGCAGCGTCGCAAGTCGTGATCAGTCGCACGATCTACAATCTCAGTCATTTCGCTGCCGCCTTCTGTGTCTTGATAATTCCCAACTGAGAATGCGCCTGTA
>Ga0068859_100002818_pt1 | contig 17624 bp, 10 predicted proteins | sample KBSSwiS22_FD_66585 | JGI IMG/M metagenome (GOLD analysis project Ga0068859, IMG submission 66585) | Switchgrass rhizosphere microbial communities from Kellogg Biological Station, Michigan, USA - KBS Switchgrass S2-2 | ecosystem: Host-associated > Plants > Roots > Rhizosphere > Soil ...
AAATATAATACTAACGTGTCATCGAGGGAGCGCAGCGAACGCGTCCCAGGTGCCGATATTAGGGGGAAATAATGCCTTCGAGAAAATTCCTGGTCACTGCCGGCCTCGTGGCCATTACGACGGCCGCCGGCGGGGCTGCGCATGCGCAGGGGTCGCCACAAGCGACGCTCGAAGAAGTCGTGGTCACTGCCCGAAAGCGCGAAGAAAACTTGCAACAGGTTCCCGTGGCGGTCACCGCGATCTCCCAGGAGCGAATGGCATCGCAGGGAATCCGAACGCCATTGGACCTAGGCCGATATGTCCCGAGCCTCTCGACGTCCGTTACGTTTTCGGCGCCGACAGCCGTCACATACTCGATAAGAGGTCAGCAGGCGGCTGACGTTCTTCTGACCTCCAGTCCCTCGGTTGGCCTCTATCTGGACAATGTAAACGTAGCCCACCCCGTCGGCACGGGGGCATCGCTATTTGACCTGCAACGCGTTGAAGTGCTCAGAGGACCCCAAGGAACCCTTTTCGGCCGAAACACCACCGGGGGCGCCATCAGCATCATCAGCCGTGGAGCTGACTACAGCGGCATACATGGCTTCATTTCCGGCGAGGTAGGCAACCATGACAGCTGGAGAGTCGGTGGCGCAGTGAATTTCACTGCGATTGACGATGTGCTGGCCTTCCGTTTGGCGTACCAGCATTGGAACCGCGACGGATACGGGCGTTCGTTGTTGTCGGGCGACCGTATCGGGGGTGGCCACGACGACGACATTGTGCGCCTCTCCATTCTCGCTGACCCACTGCCAAACCTCACGTCGATCACAAAAGTCGAATATGCGCGTTTGCGAAACACGGGTGTACTGAACACACTGCGCCAAGCTTCGCCATCGGCAACGGCAATCGCAAATCTCGTGACCCGCGCCGAGCTGGGGGTGCCCGCTTCGACGTTCGTATCGAACAATCTCCTCGAGACGTGGATCCAGCCAGGGCAGTTTGCCGACACGAAGACCTGGCATGTCGCAGAAGATATTACATGGGACATCTCTGACGATGTCAGGCTACGCTGGATCTCCGGTTATCATAAACTCACGTCATTCCAGAGCTTTGACGTCGACACGACGCCTGCAACGATCCTGACGTCTGATCAACAAGCCTGTGGCCGAGGCATTGCGCTGCCACCGCCGCGGAACACGGTACCGCTGCCATTCTGCGGGCCGGACCAACAAATGGAATCCTACACTCAGGAATTCAATTTGTCTGGAGGCGTCGGGGGCGTCCAATGGCTCGTCGGCGCCTTCGGCTCCTGGGAGGAAGGCGAAGCTCAGGTCGTGCAGGCTTCAGCGCCTCGCCTGGGGACGAGTGACGGTTCGGGCGTTTTCTTGCCGGACATTTTGACGTCCAGCTGGGGCGTTTATACGCAGAATGATGTCAAGTTTTCCGATCAAATTTCTCTCACGCTGGGCGCCCGTTATTCCGAAGAACGCCAGAAGCAGTCGGTTTATCAGGTGGCAAGCTATTCCGGCGCAACGGGGCTTTTCACCTGCCAAGCCGGAACCGGAACGGGAGTGCGTACCTCTCCATTCACGTGCTCCTCTCAGGTCAGCCGGCAAACAGGGCATGGTATATCTTACCTTGCTAGCGTGAACTTCCAGCTCACTCCGGATCACCTGATCTATGTGAAAACGGCGCGAGGTTTTAGGGGAGGCGCACTTCAGCAACGGTCTCCAGCATTGCCGCCCGTCAATCCGGAATTTGCGACTGACTACGAACTCGGCTCCAAGATGGAGTTCTTTGATCGCCGCGTCCGTCTCAACGTTGACTACTATCATACCGAGTACAAAAATAAGCAGGAAACTAAGACTACCATCGACCCCCTCACTCTGCGAAATGCAACGTTCCTCGCGAACGCGGCTACCGCTAAGATCGACGGGTTAGAAGTGGATTTCAACGTTCGGGCATCTACTGAATGGAGCATCTACGGGTCGGGAAGCTACCTTCGTGGGAAGTACAAATCTTTTAAGTGCGCGGTGCCGATCTTTGTGCCGGCTGGAAATGTGAATGCTGCCTGCCCAAACACCTCGACCGCGCCCACGCAAACAAATATAACGATCAACGCCTCCGGCTTTGGCTTTATCAACGTTCCGCACTGGCAATATGCGATCGGAACGCGTTACGAGCGTCAAGTAGGGCCCGGCGAACTTGGTGGGCAACTTGACTGGACTTGGCGGGGCAAGCTGGGTCTGAATCCGTTAAACGCCAATCCGTCCGTCGCGGCCTTGAACGCCGAATGGGCGGACTCCGTTGGCCTCTTGAACGGCCGTATCGATTATACCTTGCGTGATCAGGGCGTTACGATCGCGCTCTTTGCCACTAACCTACTCAACAAGAAATATCAGACGACGGGCATCGACCTTTTCGGAGCGTTGGGTGTTGCGGTCGGCGTAACGAACGAACCGCGGATGTGGGGCCTGTCAATCAGAAAGTCCTTCGGCTCCGAGTAGCCTGAACGCTTCAATTTCAGGGCAGGAACGCCGGCCTTGTGTATTGCGGTCGATTAAATATAATACCGGTGCTTGAGCCTGCCGGTGGGAGCGCCCTGAAGGGAGACTACGAACGTGCGTATGGAAGATATGATCCTGATCAGCGTCGACGACCATATCGTCGAGCCGCCCGACTGCTTCACGAGCCACATTGCCGCGAAATACAAGGACCAGGCGCCCAAGGTCATCACCCTGGAAAACGGGCAGGAACGGTGGGTCCTGGAAGGCAAGCTGCGCGCCACTGTGGGATCGTCGGCCGTAGCCGGCCGTTCGCGCGAAGAGCGCCACCTGGAGCCGGCGAACTTCAGCCATATTCGCAAGGGCTGCTACGACGCCGACGCCCGCGTTGATGATCAGAACGCAAACGGGGTTCTCGCCTCGACCAATTTCTCGACCTTCGCAGGCTTTGCGGGTGAGCAGTTCCTCCGGGGCGAGGACATGGACCTGATGCACGCTTGTGTGCAGGCTTACAACGATTGGCATCTCGAAGACTGGGCCGGCAGCCATCCTGGCCGCTTCATTCCCGTGACCTTCGCGCCTCTGTGGGACGCCGACCTCGCCGTCAAGGAGATCCGTCGCACTGCGAAAAAGGGGACCAAGGCGTTCTGCTTCCCCGAAAACTCCTGCAACTTCGGGCTTCCGTCAGTGCACAGCGACTATTGGGATCCCGTGTTCAAGGAGTGCTGCGACCACGACCTAGTCGTCTGCATACATATCGGCACCGGCGGCGGCTTCCGCTATCCATCCCTCGACAGTCCGGCTGCGGTCGGCATCACGACGATGAACATCACGTTGGCGGACGTCACCGCGGACCTGCTGTATTCGCCCCTCATGAAGAAATTTCCCAACCTGAAGTTTGCGCTCTCTGAGGGCTATATGGGGTGGATGCCCTTCTTCAAGGAACGCTGCGATTTTGTACAAGAATTCCACGGTTTTTGGACGGGCATAGACTTCGGGGACATGAAGCCTAGCGAAGTGATCCGAAAGCATTTCCTGCTCTGCTTCACTGAAGATCCGATCGGGGTGAAGGCAAGGCATGACATCGGTATCGAGATGATCACTTGGGAGTGCGACTATCCCCACGCGGATTCGACCTGGCCGGTGTCGCCCGAGCGCCTCTGGAAAACTCTGGAAGGGTTGCCGAAGGACGAAGTCGATCTGATGACGCACAAGAACGCGATGCGCTATTTCAACTTTGATCCCTTCAAGCACATCAAGCCGCAAGACGCGACAGTTGGGGCGCTTCGCGCTCTGGCCACGCACGTGGACGTCACGCCCAAGTCGGATGTGGGCGGGTTCAAGCCTTCGCGCGATCTGAAGGGAGTCGTGACCTATCGTGACATGATGGAACTGGCGAAGGCGATGGACCTTGGCCAACTGTCGCGGGGCAAGGAGGCCGCGCCCGAGGGGGCGGCGCGGGGCTAACTCTGCCATGACCAGCCTCCGGTTCGACGGCAGGGTGGCGATCGTCACGGGCGCCGGCGCAGGCCTTGGGCGAGCCTATGCGCGGCTTCTCGCCGCTCGCGGCTGCGCGGTGGTCGTCAATGACCTCGGCTGTTCCCCGCGGGGGGAGGGATCGTCGCCCTCAGCGGCCGATAGGGTCGTCGAAGAAATCGTCGCCGACGGTGGTCGCGCGGTGGCGAGCTACACCTCCATCGTGGAGCCGCAGGCTGGCGCATTTCTCTTGGAAGCCGCGCTTCGCGCCTTCGGGCGCCTGGACGTCGTGATCAACAACGCCGGAATCCATGGCTCCGGCGTCTTCGGGGAGCAGGCCCTAGAGATCTTTCATCTAATGATGAACGTTCATTACTTTGGAACGCTGGGGATCTGCCGCGCCGTGTGGCCGCACTTTAAGGCGCGGGGCCAAGGGCGCATCGTCAACACCGTTTCCGCGGCTGTGTACGGCCTGCCCGAGCATGCGGCGTATGGGGCGGCGAAGGGGGCGGTCTTCGGGCTGACGCGCAGCCTGGCCCGCGACGGCGAGGCGCTCGGTATCGCGGTCAACGCCATAGCGCCCGGCGCCGACACGCGCATGACGCGCGACAGCGAGGTCGACCCGCAGCTGATGGATAAGCTGCTTGCCCAGGCGCGTCCCGAACTGGTGGCGCCGGTCGTGGCCTGGCTGGCCCACGACGATTGTCCGCTGATGGGGGAGGTCCTGTCCGCCGCCTCAGGCCGCGTTGGCCGCTGGCTCCTCGGGGAGACAGAGGGCGTTCATTCGCCGACCCTTCTGGTGGAGGACGTGGCCGGCGCCTGCGACGTGCTGCGAAGCGATCGGGGATTTCGCCCGCGAGCCAGCGCCTTGGATCGCAGCGGCCAGGCTGCAGACTAAATCATTCTTTCAATGGGCGACTTTCGCCTCTTTAGCGGGTTGCATGGATCAGTAGTATTATGTTTAAAGGATGCAGCGGGCGTTTGGCCCGGGGCGACTTCGGAGAATGGTCATGAAGCTCGAGGATATGGTCATAGCGAGCGTCGACGATCATATCGTCGAGCCACCGGACCTCTTGAACAAGCACATCCCGGCCAAGTGGCGCAGCCATGCGCCGAAGATCGAGAAGGCCACGGACGGGTCGGATGTATGGGTCTTCGAGGGCCGTCCTCACCCGAACTTCGCCCTCAACGCCGTAGCCGGGCGCCCACGCGAGGAACTTGGTTTCGAGCCTTCGAGCTACGCGCAGATCCGCTCGGGCTGCTACGATCCCAAGGCCCGTGTCGACGACATGAGCGTCAACGGGGTGATGAGCGCGCTTTGCTTCGGGTCGGTCTCCGGCATGTGTGGTGAAACCTGGATGCGCGCGTCCGATCGCGGGCTCGGCCTCACCATGCTCAAGGCGTATAATGATTACTACCAGTACGACTGGTGCGACTTCGCGCCGGGGCGCTTCATCCCGTTGGGTCAAATACCTCTATGGGATCCCTCGGAAATGGTCGCCGAAATCTCGCGTCTGGCGGCGCGCGGCTGTGTGGCCGTCAGCTTCCCGGCCTTGCCGACGCTTATAGGCCTGCCCAGCATCCACGACGCTTACTGGCGACCGGTCTGGAAGGCGCTGAGCGACCACGCAATGGTGCTTTGCTGCCACATCGGCATCGGCGGGGGCTCTGAGCATCTCTCCCCTGAATCGCCGATCGACGCTTTTCTGACCAAGGTGGGCCTGTCGTCCTTCTCCGTGGCCTCGGAATGGCTGTGGTCATCGGTGATGCGCGAGTTCACTGACCTGAAGATCATTCTTTCGGAGGGTGGGATCGGCTGGATTCCCTATTTCAAGGAACGGGCCGACCTGGTCATGCGCAACCATGGCCCGTGGACGCACCAGTCTTTCGGCAGCAAATTGCCGAGCGAATTCTTCCGCGAGCGCTTCTTCAGCTGCTTCATTGAGGATGTTTTCGGGCTGGAGGCGCGTCACAAGATCGGCGTCGAGACAATCATGTTCGAAAACGACTACCCGCACGCTGACATTACCTGGCCGAATTCGCCAGAGCAGCTATGGGCGGACTTCACCACCGCGAAATGTACCGACGCCGAAATCGAAATGATCTCCCACCAGAACGCCCTGCGGGTGCTCCGCTTCGACGCAATGGGCAAGATGGGTGGCCGCGAGAAGTGCACGGTGGGTGCGCTGCGCGCTCAGGCGACCCACGTCGATACGCGGCCGATCTCGGGCCTTGGCGGGGTGCCGCCAAAGGTGGAGCGCGGCGTCGTCACGGCCGCCGATGTGATGAAGCAGCTTCCCAGCCTGTTTACTGAACGAGCGAAGGGCGAGGCGACCGGCGCCTGAGAGCGGGGGTTGATGGCCCCGCGCGCATAGCTGGCGAGCGCTCCAGCGCTGCGATGTGCAGCGGCGTAATCTTCTTGCGGCGCTCGATCAGCAGGCGGCGCGCTCGCGGGGCGTCCTTCGCTGCCAAGGCGGCCCGGAACTCCTTCTCGATCGCTACGATGGCGGCAACCTCGCCAGCGGCGCCAATGCGTGGCGTGTCGGCTTCCTCCGGGACGCGGAGGGTTTCGATCAGGATTTCCAGGAAGACCGAGATGATCTGATTGTCGATCGCCTTTGCGAGCGCCATGTCCACAGCGCTGCAATGGTCGAGAATGGAGTTGATCGAGTCGTGAGTCCCAGGTTCTTGGCTCGCGAGCTTTTGTGAGAGCTCTTCAAGACGCCCGGGGGCGTGGAACAGGAGCTCGGCCGCCGAAAGTTCGAGAACGCCAAGCAATTCTATCATCGAGGCCGGCGGCGTCTGCAAATAGTGCAGGTACCGCGACGCGCTTTCGACCGTGCTCCTTGGATTGGGGGATGCGACTTTCAGCCCGCTATTGTGCCCAGTTCGCATCTCGACAACGCCGAGGCGTTCAAGTGCGCGCACGGCTTCGCGAAACACTGCGCGGCTCACATTGTATTTGCGCAAAAGCTCTGCTTCGAGGCCGAGATGCGTGCCGATAGGGCAGTTCAGTTCAAGGATGTCATCCTGGATCTGATAGGCCAGCCGCTGCGGCAGCTTCATTTGTGTTGGCGCATCCAACTCAGCGATGAACCATTCGAAGGCGCGTTGACGCAGGTTGGCCTTGGGCGTCGACGACGGGCCGCCGCCCAGGCGCCAATGGGAAAGGCTGAGGTGCTCGGTTTGCTTCTCGAGCGCACGTGCGAGATCGCCGGCGATGAGAAAATCGATCTGTTCGCGCCGACAGCGCAGGATTTCGCGCACCATGGGTTGGCGGGATTGCGTCCGCCACGACGCGGTGATGGTCAGGTTCGAAAGTGTGAGCGTAAACAGCCTCAGCGCGGGATTGTTGGCGACTTCCAGCAGCTTGCGCATCATGGCGATGCCCAGCAGGGCCAGCTTGTCTTCCGACTCCGCCACCGTGTCGACGATCAGGGCGCGAAGGTCGTCGACCTGTTCAGGCTGCATATGGTCGTTCACACGCCGGACCATGTATTCCTCGAGCTCGCGGCGGGCGAACCCCAGGTCTTCGAGGGTCGGATTTGCGAAGGCCAGGTAGCTGCGGATAACCCCGCCCACGGCGTCCGCCGCGGGGGCCGAGACCAAGAGACCGCCGTTGCGGCCACGCTTCATCGTGACTAGGCCGTCGCGCTCCACGATGCTGATAGCCTCGCGGATGATCCAGCGACTTACGCCGAACTGGCTTGCAAGGTCAGCTTCGTTACCGAGCATTTTGCCGACTGGCCAACCGATGTCGATGATGTGCTGCGCGATCCGGGTGGCGATCTGCTCGGCAAGCTTCGACTTCGGCTCGCGTGGCGTCGCCTCAGGCGCAGCCTGGGCTAGCGCCTTCGGCGTGCGCTTTGCTTTCGCCGCAGCTTCCTTCGGCAAACCTTATCTCCTGAGCGGAATGCGGGCCGCAGGACGGCGGGCCGATGCTGAGGACCTTTCAGTATTTCGTTCGCGAAGGCAATAAATCGCGCGGGTCAGCGCCCGACGCCGAACAGGTTTTCCGCCAGACCTTCCACACCGCGCCTTACGCCGCGGAGGACCAGATAGTCCGGGCCTTTGTAGCCGCGGTGATCGTAGGGCGAGAAACTCAGGACGGTGCCCGGCCCGCCCATCGCCGCCGGCACCATGCGTACCTGCTCCAGGCCCCGCTTCAACCCCTTTGGGGTGACCGGTCGCGCCCGAGCGATACCTTCAGCCAGCACCCGCCCCATGTCGTAGAAGTGCGCGGGATAGCAGTTGAATGGGCGATCGCCGCCGAAGCGCGCCACGTAGCGCTCCATGAAGCCGGTGAACACCGGATTGTCTTCATGGGGCAGATCGACCCCCACCCAGCCCTCCAGAAGCTCCACCGGCATGGGCAGGTTCATCAGCACGGGGCTGCCGCGCCTTTCGCTTAAACCCGAGGCCAACACCCAAGTGGTGATCGTGGCCCGAGGCACGTCCCAGCCTTCCGCCTCGATCATCTGCTTCTTTGCTTCAAGGACGGAGAAGAAGGACAAGCCGTACCCCAGGTGGGCGATTCCTTCGGCGCCCGACGCGCGGATTGCTTTTAGCGTCTCGAGCGCGCCCGCCGTATCGATACGCGGCGACACGATCTGGTCGCTAGCCACCGAAATGCCCAGTCTGCGCACGTGCTGCCGGAAATACGCGAAGTACTCGTCTCCGATGGGGTTGTCCTCGCGGACCACGCCCACGGATCGCACGCCGCGCTTGGCCAGGTGGCTCGCGATCAGGAAGGTCTCGTCGGCGAAGGTGCCGTTCGGCGTCAAGAAGCAGTATTCGCCATCAAAATTGAACGTCGCCGTGTGCGAGATCGTCGGGACTTTCTCCGCCTCGACGATATCGCGCATGATGATCGCCATGTCGGTGATGTGCGGGCCAACGATGGCCAGCACGTTCTCCTTATGCGCCAGCTCGCGCCAAGCCTTGATCACGCCCGCGGCCGCTCCGTCCGGCGGTCCTTCGATCTCGCGGATCACCAGCTCGATCGGGCGATCCAAAACGCCGCATTCGAAAGCCTCTTCGAACGCAAGCTCAAGGCCGGCGTACCAGTCCTTCACCGGCGACCACAGCGCCCAATCCTGAAGAACGCCGATGCGATGTGGGGTTCGAGGGCCTCGAGAATTGCTGCTCACCAAAGTTGATTGTGGCTCTGCGCTCTCGAACCCAATGCGCCGCGGCGCATGGGGCAGGAGGGAGCCGAGGTCGACATCGACGAACTGTTCCTTGCCGTCCTGCACAGTGCGCATGACGATGTACTGGCCCTTGTAGCCGCGGCTGTCGTGTGATCCGAAACTGATGACGTTGCCGGGCGCGCCGATGCAGGCGGGCTGCATGCGCAGGCGCTCCAAGGCATGCTTGAACCCCTTCGGCGACGGTTCGCGCATCCGTGCCAGCGAGTCGGCGATGACCAGGCCGTGGTCGAAGCCCAGCGCTGTGTAGCAGTGGAAGGGCCGCCGTCCGTGCCGCTTCTCGAACTTGTCGAGCATTTGTTGGAAGCGCTGGTTGCCTTCATGAATCTGGTCGAGTCCGTACCAGCCTTCGAACTCCGCTAACATCGCCTTGGTGTCATAATCTCCCGTCGTGCCGAACGCCGTGAGGCCAACCCAGGTCATGTTCTGGAATTTCGGAGGATCCCATTCCAGTTCAGCCTTCGCCTTGTTCAGCGCCGCACGCACCGGAGCTAGGGCGCCGTAGGCGGAAAATACGACTACACAGTCCGCGTCCGCCGCGCGAACGGCCATGAGCTGCGGGTATACTGGAGCCTGCGTGTTGAAGAGGCCGACGACGTGGTCTGAGACAATCTGCAGGCCGTAACGCCGCGCCGCGGATCTGAATTCGCCGAAGAACTCGTCGCCGATGATGCCTTCCTCATGGAAGACGCCGACCTTTCGAAAACCCTTCGAGGCCAGATAGGCCGCCAGGAGGTTGGACTCGTCCGGGAAGCACCCGTTGGGCAGGGTGTAAGCATAAGGACCCGCCCAGTCCAAGGTGGCGCAGAAGGAGATAGTGGAGACGCCTACCGCATTGACCTCGTCGACGATCGCCAGATTGGCCTCGGTCACTTCAGGACCCACGATGGCCAGGCAATCCTGCTCGTTGGCGAGCTCCCGCCACGCCTGGAGGACCACAGGGTCCGTGCCCGTCATGGGGCCGTGGACCTCTCGTATGACCAGCTCGACGGGGCGGTCCAAGATTCCTGCCTCGTAATGCTCATCACAGACCAGTTGGATCGCATCGTAGAAGTCTTTGATCACCTGGCTGCCGCCGGCGAACTCCATGCAAACGCCGATTTTGAAGGGCGTGCGTGCGCGAGCCGTGAAGGCGCCGGTATCCGTCATTTTCCGTCCCCGTCTGATTATCGCTCAGTGATATGAACTAGTATAATGCATGTCAATGTACCGAAACACCAGATGGGCGTCGTCGCTGTTTTGGCGCAGAAATAACCCCGTAAAGCCCAAAAAACGCGACGAATGGTCTTCCATGGCCCTTGCCGGCTTCGCAGCCGTATAATAATTTATCCAGCTTCAGATCGCTTTCAGGCGACGAGCGGAGGGAACACAGTGATCAAGTGCGGCATCTACAATATGGGCTGGCGTCGCTGGGAGGACTCGGTTGCGCTGGGCGCCCTGGCCGAAGAGGCGGGGCACAAAGTCCAGTTCTTTACCGATCAAATGAATGCTTATCTGTTCCGCGCCGAAGGTCAGGCGCTGTTTCCGAACGAGCGGCTCGCACCGGGCCCGCTTGGCGACATTCCGAACGCCGGGACGATGTACTTCCCGGAAAACGGCGACATGGGGATCATCGACCCCACGGTCCTGATGGGGGTTCTCGGACACACGACGAGCAAGATCGAGCTGTTCCTGGGCGCCATCGACGCGGTCCGTCATGGACCGTCGAAGCTGGCGCAAACCTTCCTGTCGCTAAGTCACGCCACCCAGGGGCGCGCCTTCTTCGCCTTGGGCGGAAGCGAGATCAAACAGCTCACGGCCTATGGTTACAGCCGGATTGGCTCGGCCAAGAAACTGGAGGAGGCGATCCAGATCATACGCCTGCTCTTCGAGGCCCACGGCCAGCCGATTTATTTCGAGGGCGAGCATTGGTCCATCAAAGGTGGGGCGATCGAGATGGAGCCCTATGGTGGCGCCTATCCCAGGATCGTGCTCGCGCCGGGCGTCTCGATGGACATCATGGGGCGCTACTCGGATGGAATGCTCACCAACACCAAGCGTCATCCCGGCGGCGTTAGCGCGTTCGCCCGGGACGTCGCCACGATGAAGGAGGCGGCCCGAAAGGTCGGACGCGATCCGGGCAAGCTGACCGTCACCGCCTGCCCGCAGGTGCTGATGCACGAAGATCCGAAGGAGCTGTATAGGCTCGCAAGCGCCCCCAAGCTTAAATACCAAACCATGCTCACGGCCAAGGAGCGCGGGGAGCAATGGCGAGAATTCGGGTTTGAGCATCCGCTCGGCGACGAATGGGGCTATGCGCGCAAGCAGCGGCCTGAGACGCAGGACCCCGATCTTTTGCGGGAAGCGATTGCGAAGGTGCCCACCGAGGCGGTGATACAACTCGGCTTCCATTGCGGCACACCTGAAGAGGTCGCCGACCAGTTGCGGCCGTACGGCGAGGCGGGCCTCGAATATGCCGGCATCGTCGACTACTCCACATGGGTAGACCAGAGCCCCGAGATGGCGCGGGCGGCGAGCCGTAATCTCGCACGGCTGATCGAGCTCCTGCAGGCGTGACCGGGCGGCGGTCCGCCATGACGCCGGCGTGGCGCAGCGGACCGAGCCTCCCAGGCCCAAAGAAGTAGGTGGATGTTTTGACGGATTTGCACGTCTCTCAGAGCACGGCTTCAAAGGGCGCGGTGTCGCAGCGAGGGAAGTGGCGCGGCGGTAATGCCTGGTACACGCTCGCCGTTCTCACCCTCGTCTATGCCTGCCAGTTCATGGATCGGCAGATCATGGCGATCTTGCTCGAGCCTATCCGGCGGGAGTTTCATCTTACCGATACGCAATTGGGCCTCCTCACAGGCTTCGCATTCAGTATTTCATTTGCGCTTGCCGGCATCCCGCTTGGCATCCTCGCCGATCGCGTCAACCGCAAGAAGCTGGTGGCCACTCTTCTGTTGGTTTGGAGCGCCTGCACCGCGCTGTGCGGCCTTGCCAGCAGCTACCCGATGTTGCTGATTTCGCGCGTCACCGTGGGCGCTGCGGAGTCCGGAGGGGCGCCAACATCCATGGCGATGCTGGGGGATGCATTTCCAGCCCGCCGACGTAGCCTTGCGGCTTCCGTATTTCAGTCGGGCGGCGCGATCGGCGGCGCGGTGGCGTTCGTGCTCGGCGGGTTCATCGCGGAGGCCTATGGGTGGAGGGCTGCGTTCTTCCTCGCGTTCCTTCCCGGTCTCATCGTCGCCTTCCTGCTCTTCGCCACTGTTCGGGAACCGCCGCGCGGAGCAATGTCGGAGCAGGCGACTGGCCCCGACAAGTCTTCATTCGGGCGGACTTTCGTTGACGGGTTGGTTTTCATTCGCGGCCAACCGGCGCTCATCCATGTGATCTGCGGGATGACCATTTCTGCAGTGGGGCTCTCTGCGTTTGCGTCCTGGGTCGCGTCGTTCTATGTGCGGACCTACGACGTATCCCTGAGCTTGGTCGGGACGATTGTGGGGGCGACCGGCATCTTCGGGGCGCTTTCGCACATCGCGACGAGCTACTTCGCGGACTGGCTCGGGACAAAGAATAGGCGTTGGCCGCTACAGTTGTCGGCGCTGTGTTCGGCATCGGTATTGCCCATCGGCCTGATGATGGCGAATCAGCCAACGCTAGCCGGCGCTATTACGTTTGCGGTCATGCTCGCTGTATTGTCTGGGGTCTACATCCCCATTGCATACGCCGGTGTGATGAATCTCACGCCGCCCAATCGAAGGGCGCAGACTCTTTCGATTGGCATCGTGCTCATGAACATGATCGGCTACGGCTTCGGTCCCCTGGTGACAGGCGTGCTCAGCGACGCCTTCGGCGGCGCGCTCAGCCTCGCCCTGGGCGCCCTCTCAACCTATGGAATATGGTCGGCCGCCCACTTCCTCCTGGCCGCCCGGGCCATGAAAAGCGGACCCGTGGCCTGATCGTCTTCAAAGGATTGGTGAGTGGCGATCGGCCTTGATGAGATCGGCCGCTCGCTCAGCAATCATCACCGTCGGCGCATGCGTGTTTGCAGACACAAGGCGAGGCATTACCGAGGCGTCCACAACGCGCAGCCCTGCCAGGCCATGAACGCGCAATGCAGCGTCGACCACCCCGTGCGCCCGATCCTTGGCCATTCGGCAGGTGCCGACGGGGTGGTATGCCGATGCGCCGGCCATCCGAGCGTAGCCTGCCAGGGCCTCATCGTCTTCGACCGCCCCGCCAGGCGCGATTTCCTCGGCCCGGATGCTATCCAGTACAGGTTGAGCAAGGATCTCGCGACACAAATGTAGGCCCGCGACTGTCGCCTTCACATCCATTTCGTCAGTCATGAAGTTGGCGACGATCTCCGGCGCATCCTCCATGGAGCCGCTGCGGGCGTGCACGTGGCCACGGCTCCGCGGATGGCAAACGTTGACGCCCAGCATCAGCGACGACCGCGGGTGACGCACTATTGCATTGCGGTTGGCGTCGCGCGTGAAGCTGAGAGGCATCCCCATGAACTGAAGCCCCACCGGCGCGCCATCGATGTCGGCATTCGCGTGGCCACTAATCTGCGTCGGAGTGCCGTTCAGATAACCCCGCTTGAGGAGCAGGTATTGCGCGCCGTTCCAGAGGCCGCGCCACCCGGCCAGTTCCGCGCTGAGGCCGCGGATGTCCTTCAGCGCCTGGACAACGAAGACGAGATAATGATCTTGGAGGTGTTCGCCGACCGTGGGAAGGTGATGAACCGGATCAACGCCGATCGCCTTCAGCCGCTCGGTCTGGCCCACGCCTGAGATTTCGAGGAGCTGCGGAGAGCCGATCGCGCCGGCGCATAAAATGACCTCACCGGCGCGCACCTCTTTCAGCCGGCCTTGGTGCGCATAACGGACGCCCACGGCGCGGCGGCCGTCGAACAACACCCGATCCACCACGGCGCCGGTCTCGACGCACAATTCGTGCCTTCGCATCGCCGGACGCAGATAGGCTGCTGCAGCGCCGGAACGCCGGCCATCGCGATAGAAGAGCTGCGCGACACCGAGGCCCGAAGGCTCGGGGCCGTTGTAGTCCGTTGTCGCACCAACCCGGCACTGTCCCGCGGCCTCCACGACCCTGGCGCTGATCGGGTGCAAGTTGGGGGAGGGCGTCACCTTGACGGGGCCGTCGCGCCCGCGCGCATTGGGGCTGGGGTAAGGGTAGTCCTCCGCCTTGCGCAGATAGGGCTCGACGTCGTCCCACCCCCAGCCGGCAAGGCCCTCGTCCCGCCACGCGTCGTAGTCGCGCTTCAAGCCGCGGACATACAACATGGCATTGATCGAGCTGGAGCCGCCGAGCAGGCGGCCGCGCGGATAGGGCATGGTTCGCCCCCCCAGGCCGGGCTCCGGACCGATCTGGAATCGCCAGTCGTAGCGCGGTCTGTTCAGCATCAGGGCGAAACCGAACGAGAGGTTCACCAGGGGCGTGGCGGCGGTCCCGCCGGCTTCCAGCAACAGGACCCGCGTTCGCCCATCCGCGGTCAGGCGGTTGGCGAGTACGCACCCGGCCGATCCACCCCCGACGATGATGTAGTCGAACACGCAGGCCGCTCAGGGCGCCGGGCGCAAAGAAGGGGGCGGCGCGTTCATGAAGATCGCCTTGGCCTCCTGGAACAACGCCAAGCCCTCCGCACCGCCGTCGCGCCCGATGCCGGAGTTCTTGAAGCCTCCGAAGGGAAAGGTGACGTCGTTGACCCAGTCGTTGTGAGTCACGTTGCCGGCGCGGATGCGGCGGCAGGCGCTGTAGGCGCGTTCCGGGTCGCTCGTATAGACCGCGCCGTTAAGTCCGTAGTCCGTATCGTTTGCGATTTGCACCGCATCGTCGTCGCCGCGGTGTTTGATCAGCACGGCGACCGGGCCGAAGATCTCCTCACGCGCGATGGTCATGTGATTGTCGCCCGAGAAAAGCGTCGGCTCGACATAGTAGCCGACATCCAGATCTCGGGGACGCCCACCCCCGACGATGACCGACGCCCCTTCACGCCGCCCGATGTCGAGATAGTTCATCACCCTGTCGTACTGCCGCTTCATGGCGATCGGTCCGACCCAGGTCTTAGGATTCTCCGGGTCGCCGACCTGCATAGACCTCAATGCCGCGCCGATCGCATCGGCGTAATCGTCGTGGCGGTGTTCGGGCACAATGATGCGCGTCAGCCCAGCGCACATCTGGCCCGCCAGCATGGTGAAGTGCGGAACCAGTCTCGGCACAACCTCGTCAGGCTCGATGTCGTCGAGCACGACGGCCGGCGACTTGCCGCCGAGCTCCAGGCTGACCCGCGCCAGCCGCTCGCCGCAGACGGATGCGATATGGCGCCCAGCCGCCGTTGAACCGATCAGGCTGACCTTATCGACACCCGGATGGCGCACGAGGCTGTCTCCCACCTCGCGGCCCGCGGGCACGAAGTTGAAGACGCCGGGCGGCAAACCGGCCTCTTCCATGCATTCAGCCATGATCCAGGCGAAGAGCGGCGTCTCCGGTGCGGGCTTCAGGATCACGCAGCACCCGGCGGCAAGCGCCGGCGCAATGATCTTGCAGGAGAGGGCTGCGGGAGCGTTCCATGGTGTGATCGCCGCGACCACGCCCACGGGCTCCTTCACCACGATGCCGATCCCGTCGCCGCGGCTCTGTGGACGCACCTCCTCGAAGGTGCGGTTCAGAACCATGTTGGCGTAATAGGAAAACAACCCGAACGGCCCGAACCCTCCGGGCTCGGCCATGCTGACCGGGCAGCCCATCTCGGCCATCCAGCTCTTGCCGAAATCGGCGGCGCGCCGCTGCAGGAGTTGCGCCACCTCCAGCAACTTCTGGCCGCGTTCGGTGAAGGACATGCGCGGCCAGGGGCCTTCATCGAACGCGCGGCGAGCGGCGGCGACCGCGCGTTCGATGTCGGCGACTGAGGCTTCGGGTGGCCGGGCGATCACTGCCTCCGTCGCCGGATAGATGACGTCGAGACGCAGCTCGCCGAGGGGGGAGAGCCACTCGCCGCCGATATAGAAGTGCTCGGGACGCCTGAGCGTGATCAGATCCGAATAGGAGCCGAACATGTTTGCTCTCCCCCGTTCTCTGTTTGCCTGAAGCGCTAGGCCGACACGCCTGCCGCGCTCGGCCAGACGTCCTCGACCAGGCCTTCGACGCCGTCCTTCATGGTACGCAAGACAAGGTATTCAGCGCCTTTGTAGCCGCGGTGGTCATAGGGGCCGAAGCTCATGACGGTCCCGGGACTGCCCATAGTAGTCGGCAGCATGCGCACGCCTTCCAGCGCCTTCTTGACGCCGGCAGGCGTCACGGGCCGGGCGCGGGAGATGGCGATCGCAAGGGTCCAGGCCATGTCGTACATGTGAGCCGGGTAGCAGTTGAATATCCGCTCCCCGAACCGCTTCTCGTAGCGATCGAGGAAGGCCGTGAAGCGTTGGTTGCGCTCGTGGGGGAGGTCGATGGCCACCCAGCCTTCCAGCGGCGCCTTGTCGAGGTCCTTGTTCCAGGGCGTCGGTGAATGGGTCACGCCGCTTATGTTGACCCAGATGGTGATTCCCACGCGAGGCACGTCCCATCCGTCCTTCACCATCGGCATGATGGCCTTGCAGATCAGCGGGTAGGTGCGGCCCAGGCCCATGTGCGCCACGGATTCAGCGCCGGAGGCCCGGATGGCCTCCAGGGCGCGCTCCATTTCCTTCATGGAGCCTTCGCCGGGCACCGGCTCGCCCGTGACGATCTGGTCGCTGGCCACGCTCAGGCCCAGGCGCCGGCAATGACGGCGGAAGAAGGCGTAATATTCATCCCCTATGGGATTGTCCTCCCGGACCACGCCCACGCTCTTGGCGCCGCGCCGAACAAGGTGCTCGGCGATAAGGAAGGTCTCGTCCATGAAGGTGCCATTGGGCGCGGCGAAGGCGTATTCGCCCTTCCACTCCAAGGTCGCGCAGTGGGAAATGGTAGGCACCTTGAAACGCTCGACATCCTCGACCACCACGAGGCAGACGTCGGTCCAGTGCGGGCCGATGATGGCGAGGCAATCATCTTCCAGCGCCAGCTTCCGCCAGTCCACAGAGGTGAGGTGCGGATCATGGAGTGAGGCGGTGGAATCCTGTTCGCGAATGACGATCTCCACCGGCCGATCGAGGACGCCGAGCTCATAAGCTTCTTCGAACGCCAACCTGACGCCGTTGAAGGAGTGGTCGACGCGGGGATGCACCCGCCCCACGTAATCCTGGCAGATCCCCACACGGTAGGGTGTCGTGGTTTCCGGACCCAGGGTCGTCGCTGTGCGAGAGCCACCCGGTGCGACCATCGGAGCCGGTGCAATCGCCTCGGGGATCTTGAGGATCTCGGCGGGCATCATCAGAAGGTCCGCCCAGCTGACGTCTAGGACTTCTTCCTTGCCGTCCTTGATCGTGCCGAAGACAATATAGTCGCCCTTGTATCCGCGCTTGTCGTACTCGCC
>Ga0068859_100002819_pt1 | contig 17622 bp, 14 predicted proteins | sample KBSSwiS22_FD_66585 | JGI IMG/M metagenome (GOLD analysis project Ga0068859, IMG submission 66585) | Switchgrass rhizosphere microbial communities from Kellogg Biological Station, Michigan, USA - KBS Switchgrass S2-2 | ecosystem: Host-associated > Plants > Roots > Rhizosphere > Soil ...
AGAAGTACTGGCCCAACGAGGATCCGATTGGTCAAACAATTCAGTTTGGAAATATGGACGGCGACTTACGACTGCTGCACGTCGTTGGAGTGGTGGGCGATATTCATGCCGACGGACTTGATCAACCTACCGCGCCTACTGTTTACGGCAATGCATTACAGCGTTTGCCTTCGTCAGACTATACAGTGGTGGCGCGAGGTCAGATCGAGCCTTCTACTCTCGTACCGGCAATGAGAGAAGTTGTGCGAGGTCTCGATCCTCAATTGCCTTTGAAGTTCCGCACCCTGGACCAGATTTTTTCTTCATCGCTGGATCGACAACGCTTTAGCCTTGTGATCTTCGCGGTGTTTGGAGTTGCCGCACTCTTGCTGGCAGCAATGGGAATTTACAGTGTGACGTCTTATGCAGTGGCGCAACGCACGCAGGAGATCGGCATCCGCATGGCACTCGGAGCGCAGATGAAAGACGTATTGACGCTCGTGCTGCGCAACGCCATGTCGTTAGTGTTAATCGGAGCGGCCCTTGGCCTCGCCGGGGCCTACGCCGCGACGCGTGTCATGTCGAGCTTGTTATTTGGCGTCACGGCAACTGATCTGGCCACCTTCGTCGCAGTTCCGTTACTCCTGCTTCTCGTCGCGCTCGTGGCCAGCCTTGTTCCCGCACGCCGGGCTACCAAAGTAGATCCGCTCGTGGCGCTGAGGTATGAGTAAGAATTAATCGGCTTTGCACCAAAAGTCCGAAAAACAAGCTTGGAAAAGGTCAGTACCACCTGCGGTAGCGGGTGGGTTAACCTAAGCATTCAAAATCAATAGCAATATCACATCCTGATCCGACCCACCCGCTACCGCAGGTGGTACTGACTTCCTCCAATAGCAATCTCCGACTTTTAGTGCCAAGCGGAATTAATCCACTGAGGTTATCAAGTCGGGACCAATCATCGTGAAGGTGCAGCCGCCGGGTTTTGGCAGGCAAAGCAAGGCTCCGCGGCGAACAATCTTCGTCGGTGAGTTGTCAGGAAAGACGAGTTGATACTTGATTGCCTTGAGTTGCGTTGCGAGTGGTTTTAGACTCTCCGACCCTTTGATGAATTTAACGTCGAGCACTTGCGCCGCCCGCGTTGAATCGGGACCAAAGACAACATAAAACTCCGCCTGCGTCGGAGCGTTGAGGGCCGGCATGAGCTGGCCCAGCTTAAGAACGTTGTAATCGCGCAACTCAGCGGTGGCGACATCCAACAATTTCTGAACTGAATCGGCCGGCACCAGTCTCAACAAACTCTCGCGAGCTTCCGGCGCAGACTGAAACGCCGCGGCGCCTTGAGCGTACAGACGAATCGCCTCGTCTTTCGTGCCGCGCTTCTCCGCAACCATTCCCATGTGATAGGCCACTTCGCCGTGTTGTTGCACGACCCACGCAGCCCGGATGTATTTCTCGGCCGCATCCAAATCCCCTTTGTGAAAATAGACCCAACCGAGCGTGTCCCAGTAAGCAGCCAGTGAAGCGACGTCGCCAAGGTCATCAATCGTCAGATTAGATGTCTCGACGTTGCGCAAGTCGTTCGCAACTGACGTTACTGCCGATTCTGCATACTGCTGCGCCTTATCCAGTTGCGCACTTTTGTCGGCAAGGAAGTAGGCGACGTCGTTCAAGGTTTGCGGACTGCGATCCAGCTTGACTGCCTCTTCAAAAGCCGCGATCGCCTTCGGAGTTTCTCCCAGGCTTAGATAAGCGCGACCCAGACTTACCTGCAGCCTCTCTGCTTCCGGATTCAGCGAGATGGCGCGCTCGAGTGCCGGAATCGCTTCTTTGTATTTTTTCGCCTGGACCAGCATCTCCCCGAGACTGGAGTGTGCGTACTGGTCCAATGGAGTTACTTCAATCTGTTTACGGAAAGCTTCTTCGGCATGAACGTAGTCTTGTTGTTGCCAGTAGACGCGGCCGAGGAGATTGTAGGCATACTCTTCAAACGGATCGATCTTAATCTGTTCGCGCAAAACCTCGACGGCTTCAGGAAATCTGCGTTGTTCTGCCAGCACGAGACCCAACTGTCGTCTGACAGTCTTGTGTTTGGGATCCTTTTCAAGGACGCGTCTGAGCAGTTGTTCGGCCGTCGCATAGTTTCCGTTTTTACTTGCTGCTTCCGCTGCCTGGATGAGGTCTTCGGTTTTAACTGAATCGGGAATTGCCGGACGGCCGGCAACTTCCGTTTCCAAAGACAGTGTCTGCGCTGCGTCCGATTTAGTGGCTGCCGCGAATGCGCGATAGTCCTGCAAACGTTCAGCCGGCAGTTCGCGTTGTCGCAGACGAAGCGATCTCACGCCGATGAGTGTTTGTCCCTCGAGTTTGTAGTCGGCAACATACTCACCATAGTCGCGCGTCACTTTCAAAGGTAAAGGCAAGCGCGCCTGGTACTTGCTCGGCAATGTAAGTTTCAAATGATAGGAGACGTCGATGGGTGGACCGAGTTCGATGGGTTTCGTGCTACCGGCTTTTCGGCCGGTAAGAGCTGACATACTCAACGGCGGAAACGGAAGCTCGAGCTTGAGTTTCCTGGTTGACCAGTCGAGAAAATCATTTCGCGAAACGTTGAACTCAACTTCAAACGGCTTCTCGAGGTCAGCGATATCACTTGTTTTGATATCGGTAACTTCACCACGAAGGCCGCCCGCAATGCTCAGTACACTGCCGAGGGCTTTCCAGTTGCTCCTGGGCGTCCGGCGAAACAATATACGCATGTACATCTCAGAGTCGCCGCGCATAACCATACGAGTGTGCGCAGAGATCTTGCCGAGCTCGTCAACTGTGCCCTCGATGGAGACTAGTTCGGTAGACAAAAATGGAGGTTCAGCGGGAGTGGTTTCAAGGTGCGCTGGACCAGCGGTGGGAATCATTAACGCTTTCTTGTTGCGCAAAGCAGGTGACAACAATCCCGCCGGCGCCACTTCCGCGGTTGTATCTGCCCAAAGCGTTTCGTTACCTAAAGGAATGGCGCTGATGACGTGATCAAATTGCCCGGGTGAAGGGATGTCGGCGTCAAGCTTTCGTGACGAGTTCATCAGCACTGGATACGCATGCATACCAGTTGCAGCCAGCATTGCGGCCAGCAATGTGTGTTTGTCTTTGCAGTCGCCATATTGATTGACGAGGATGTCGGCGGCCGGATGTGGCTGATATCGACCCTCACCCAGCGACAGGCTCACGTAGCGGAAGTTCTTGGCCACGTATTCATAGAGTGCGCGGACCTTATCCTTCTCGCTCTGTAGTCCGCGTATCACCTCTTCCGCTTTAACTTTGATTTTCTCGTCAGGGACTATGCGATCCTTTTGCAGGTTCGCATACCATTGGCCTACTTCTTCCCAGCTCTGAAAAGTAGTTAACTGCACATGAGGCTTGAATTCTTCAGGCTCTTCGCTGGGCGCGTCGTCTTCGTCTGTTTGGTCCTTTTCTTTGTCCTCTTCTTCGCTCTCTGGTTTCAGATTTGAGTGTTTCCAGAGATAGATGCGCCGATCGCTCTCTTCTTTAATAGTGGGTTCAAAGCCCGGTTCAGTTTTCAATTTCACTTTACTGGCGGCCGGTATATTCACCGTCAATTGCTCGTCGAGCACGATAAGGCCCTTCGTCAAAAAATAATGCTCGAGCCAGAATTGGTTCTGGGCCAGTGGCGTCTGAAGATTCCAGACCATGTGATACTCGAGCACGTCACCAGGGCGTAGACCGGGAACAGTTACATGCTTCTGTCTCAGGTCGGTATAAACTGGAGCTTCGCGAGCAACAGGCGCGGTCAGGTCCTGGACATCGGAAACAGCGGCGTTCACGACAGTGCCATCGGCTTTGCGAACGCGCACGTAGTCCATGTCGACTTTTTCATTTGCCGAGCTATAGGGAAAGATCAGTTGTCCGAAGCGTTCGACACCGGCGTCACTTTGGACCTTCACGCGCACACTCGATTCGCGCTGTCCGGTGCCATCGCGCTCAAAGCGATAGACCGTGCTCAACTGTTCGATGACCACTGCTTCTTGTGAATAGTCGGGCTTTTGCCTCGTGGCTTCAGTAGATTTAGCCTGGGATTTACTGGGGCTTGTTTGAGCACTGAGTAATTTAACCCCGCTATTGGGAATTCCGAAGAAGAATGAAGACGTTAGAAGTATGGCAATAGTCCGGGCGTTGCGGAGGGGGAGCATTGATGGGTTCTCCTGCGATTTGAGGATCGTTCTGGCAAGTCAGTCTACAAGAAGCATCGGACTGGTGTAAACAAATCGTCAGAATGGGCTACCTCTTCCAGTTGTAGAAACCGGCTTCGGTTTGGCATAGTTGGTCCGCCTGGTTTTCAGAGTAACGAGTGAGGTAGATAAGATCCTAAATGACAGTAAACCTTCTCAGAATTCTCTCAACCATCTGGTTGAGCATTCTCGTAACCACCACCGTCTTTGCCCAGGCGGGGCGAAAGATCTCCGCGATCGAGGCGGAAGGTCTGCAAAGTTTGACCCCTGAGACGGTCATCGCCACCAGTGGGTTGAAGGTCGGTGATACTTTTTCTGTTGAAGCAACTGACGCGGCGGCTGAACGTTTGCTGAGCAGTGGTTTATTCAACAAAGTTGCGTATCGCACACGAACTGTGGGTAACAACGTGACGGTTACGTTTCAGCTTGCAGAAGTCAAAGGTCAATCGTCACCAGTCGTCTTCGATAACTTCATTTGGTTTTCCGACGAAGAATTGGCCGCCGCGATCAAACGCGAGGTTCCCTCGTTCAACGGTTCGGCGCCCGACATCGGCAACACCAACGAAGCAATTAAAAAAGCACTTCAAAACCTGCTCACTGAACGCAAGCTGCCGGGACAAGTGGAATACAACCTCACCGAACATGAACACTTGTTTCGCGTCGCCGGCGTATCGATGAGGATTTGCGAGCTTCACTTTCCTGGCGCGCAGACTGTATCCGAAGAAAAACTGATTCAAGCAACACGCAGTTCTATGGACCGGGAATACTCTCGCCAATCGGCAACGATTTTTCCGAAATATGGTCTCTATCCAATCTACTGGGAACTCGGTCACCTGCGTGCATCATTCGGAGAGCCGGTCGCCAAGCCGGCCAAAAATGACGCTTGTGAGGGAGTTGACTTAACCATTCCGGTCAACGAAGGCGCGAAGTATTCATGGGCCAGGGCTGAGTGGTCCGGGAACCAGGTGTTAACGGCCAAAGAGCTTGACGATGCGTTGGCCATTAAACCAGGCGAAGTTGCGAACGGAAAGAAATTCGATAAGGGTTTGCACGAGGCCCAGGAGGCTTATGGGAAGAGTGGGCATATTGAGGCACACATGAAGCCCACACCTGAATTTGACGATGCGGGAACGAAAGTGACTTTCAAGATCGCGGTCAACGAAGGCCCGCAATATCACATGGGCACAGTCGAGTTTAAAGGGTTTTCAGCGGACGACGCTTTCATCCTCGGCAAAAGGTGGAATTTAAAGAGTGGCGAGGTTTACGACCGGAGTTATGCCACTCGATTTTTTCGTGACGACGCGCGTGAAATCATGTCGCGAATCATCCAGCAACGGCAGTCGCAGGGAAAGCCATTGCCAATCCCCAGCAGTCGGGAAAACCCAGATCGTCAGAGTTTGACCGTGAATCTCTTGATTGAGCTTAAAGATTGAGCTCAGGTACGCTGCGCTCACGGTTGTAATACAGATTTCTCATTTGAACTTATCGGGAAACTGCTTGACGATGCCCATGCTCAGACCATCTGCCATGTGCAGGATTTCTTCATGCACGGCGTCATACGCTTTCACGTCAGCCGCCCAGTCACCTTGAATGCGAGCGACCGCTTCGTTAGTAGTTAGCTTGAGGTGGTCATGCAGCATCGTGCGCATTTCATTTTCCGGCCAGTTTTTCGGATTGGCTTTACTCAGGAAAGCGGCGATCTGATCTGCATTGTCGGACCAGCGCTTATTGGCGTCATCGAGCTTCGGCTTGTCATTCGCTTTTGCAGCTGTCACAACATCCGCCGCGATGACTATGTGGTCCTTCAGTAATGCCGTGAGCTGGTCACCTGCTGCATTGCCGTAGAAAGGTTTAATCGCGTTGCCGATATCGACCTGATTTTGTAGTAGACGTTGCGTCGCGGCATCTTTGTCGGGCAAACCCGCCACTGCGCTGATGATAAAAACGCGGGTCCAGGTAATGTGGTCTTCCCAAAGTTTCCGCATTGCACTATTCAAAGCTGCTTCTTTAGGGCCTTTCATATCGTCCGGAAACGAAGCGCGGGACATGGTTTGGAGCCCGCATACCAGAAGCAACGAAATAGAAAACGCGATAAGCATTCCGCGCCCAAACTGCCTGATCATAAAGTCTCCTTCCTTGCTCAACATGAACTCACACCGAGAGCAAACTGGTCACTGTCACACGGGGGCAAAGTCTTCCGGGGATTGAGAGGGGAAACACTTTTAGGGCATGTCCTAAAACTGGATTATAAAGGAAAAGATCGCGTTCGACCTTCCTCAACTGTCGCGTCAACGTCGCAATTCTGTGGAAATTGATTGTGTGAGAAACTACCGCTGAGGGTAAATCTTAATGATCTGGTTGCGCGCGTTGTCCTTCGTTGTTGCAGTGCAGCTTACGGTTGTCGGTGTTATTCCCTGGCTGCTGGCTCGCGTTGGTCCACGACTTCCAGTGGGACTGTGGCATTGGCTGGGCCTCGTGCCACTAACGATCGGGACTCTCGCGCTGTTGTGGTGTAACTGGGCTTTCGTGATGCGAGGCCGCGGCACGGCGGCTCCTTACGATCCACCACGTACGCTCGTCGTGCAGGGACTTTATCGCCACGTGCGAAATCCCATGTATGTAAGCGCCGCCCTGATTGTGCTGGGCATTGGTCTATGGACCGGCGCCGCTATCCTGCTCGCGTATTCCCTGCTACTGGCACTCAGCTATCATGTCTTTGTGCGTTATTACGAGGAGCCACATCTCAAAGGCGTGTTCGGACACTCATATGAGGAGTACTGTGCCGCCGTCCCGCGCTGGTGTCCACGCGTAACTCCGTGGCGCAATTAACCCTTAAATCGGGTAATGCGTCCGACTTTGATTGTGAATCCAGTGATTGAGTTTAAAGATTAGAGCCATGAAGCGTTTTTTCCGCACCGATCCCTGCGCAAAGGCGATGGTTGCCGGCAACGCGCTGACTGCGACGGAACAAGCCGTCGATAAAGGAGCGTCTCAACACTTGCCTACCACACCCTGAGCACGATCGCTTCAATCGTCACAAACATAAGGGTGACCACCAGCGGAATCAAAAAGTTCACCGGCTCTGATGCATGGTCGTACCACCCGCGAGTTCCGGCGGCGCGCTGCTTTTGAGGATGTTTGTCAGTTCTAAGTGCATCAAGTTCTTCAATTGTTACTGGGGAGAGAAAGGCCTCGCGCATCATCCAAAAAACACAAAGACTGAGCACAAACACGTCCAACGCAATCAGGAAAGACCAGTAGCTTGACTGTACTGCCGACGCAAACGACCAGACGAGTGGCAAGACTAACAAGCCGGCGATAACGTACACACGGCCGTGCGTTTCCAATGAGGCAACCTCGGCGTGTTTTGATAACGCGGCCATCGCCTGGGCCAAACTCATTTTGGCCGTTCCGACGTTTGTCTTCAGCGAGTGCATCTGCGCTGCGTCAAGCCGCACAATACTCTCCGTGCCGCAGTAGAGACACCGAACCAGAATATCGCCTGCCTCGAAAGTGAGTGGTGCACCGCATTGGCGACAATTCAACTCCCCCTCGGATGCTGACGGTATCGCGGCAAACGCAACGCCCACACGCGCAGCGCCACTCACGAGCAGGTTTCTCATGCCTGTGCTCGACGCCAACAACGCCGCCGGTATAAGTGGAAGCCAAACGAAAATTGCGACGAACCACGGGAGATTTGTGCGGCTTTCCGTTTTCAGCATTCCAACTGTTAGAAGAATTGCGAGACCTGCCGCGATAAGCAGAAACGGAATGCTAACGGTGCTCACAAACCACCAACGCGGAACCTTGATATGGTCCAGGCGCGCCCACTCTGCTATCGCACGTCGCGTCGTTTGATCGAGATCGCGTGCCAGCCGAAGCTCTTCGCGGTACGCCGCCGGCACCTCATTCGTAGTACCACAGGAGCGGCATACGACACTTGGAGCATCAACCACAACGAGCGAGGCATTGCAGCGCGTGCATTGGAACGGATCGATCATCGAGGTTTCTGAGACGCTCTGCGCAAGATCCAGTCTGATATGGTTTTCAAGACCTCCGGCGAAATCGTTTCCTCGATTTCATTGTATTCGGAAAGCAGACCAGTTTCGCTCGTTTGAAACAGGTGGTTGAGGTTCGGAAACGCTTTTATTGTTACGTCCTTGTTGTCCTTGAGACTGGTCCCAATCAAGTCGAGGTTTTCCTTCCACGCGACTTGCAAGTCGTGCTCGCCATTGAGCGCGAGCACGGGAACTTTTACATTCTTTAATACCGGACGCGGATCGAACGTTATGAAGTAACGATACCAGGGCGTCTTGTACATTGGAATGAACGCTTTGATCGTTGGCACGGCCGGTTCGATTTGTTTTTTCTGAACGTCGTTCAATGTTCCCACATAAACGGCGATATCTTCATTGATTCTTTGTTCGATACGCTTTTCATCCGTTTCTGCTTTGACGATTGCGTTAATCCTACGCGACAGTGCAAGGATATGTGCGAGGGTATCAGGAGGGGTTCCCTGGGCCTTATGGATCAGTTCAGTCTGGGTGTAAATAATATCTTCGCCCCGTTGACCCGGGCCGGCCAGAAGCACGATAAAAGCAACGTCGTTGCTGCGGGCTGCTGCCATCGGCGCAATCATCCCGCCTTCGCTGTGCCCGATGAGACCGATCATCTTCGGATCGATCTCTTTACGCTGTTTCAGAAAATTAACTCCGGCCAGAACGTCCTCTGCAAAGTTCTCACTGGTTGCCGAAAGCGACCCGATGTCGGTACCTCCTATGCCACGATCGTCAACTCGCAGTACGGCAATGCCGTTTCGCGTTAAATAATCGGCGAGGACGAGGAACGGACGATGACCAGCGATCGTCTCGTTGCGGTCCTGTGATCCGCTCCCGGTGATCAATAGCACCGCCGGGTATGGACCACCAACGCGCGGCAGAGTTAGAGTGCCTGCGATTTTTATGTTGTCCTTTTCATTTCGATAGCCGACTTCCTGTTCGTCGTAAGGGTAAGGCTTCTTTGGATCCTGCGGACGATTGAGCTTTGGCGCTTCGGCGACTCGATTGAAAATCATTGGAGTTGCGCCGGCGCCCTGTTTGAAGGTACCGGAGATCTCATCGCCCGATTGATTCAGCGTTCCCTCGTAGGTGATGCCAAACTTCGCGGCTGAAAAAGTCAGCTTGTTTCCGTCCAGAACAATAGAATCAATCGAGAGATCCGTGGCGCCCTGATCCGGACTGTCGAACTTTGCCACGTAGCCGTTCGCAGATTTTTCAACCTTCAAGACGAGTCTCAACTTAGCGCCACCGACATCCAATGTTGCGAGCCAATTTCCCTCGACGTTGGGTGTTGCGACTTGAGCGACAACTGCAAGCGTTGACGTGATGATCAGTAATGCAGATAACATGATTTTCATTGGTTTCTCCTGTTCTATCGTCCACCATTCAGCTTCGACAGAATCTCGACGAATTCCCGCAGCCGATCGAAGTTAAGAATTATTAGTACCGGCACGACGATCAGAACGATCGTGCCAAGCGACACACCGGCTTTGGCCCATCCGCGATGTTCGGTGAGTTGTGGTTCAGGTTTTGTGCGCAGTGCCAGCCAGCCAAAGATGATCGCCAGAATGGGTTTTTCGAGGCCCAGCAAATTAACAAAACTACAGATACCGAGTATCAGCGACGCTGTGGCGAACGCATACTTTTGACCGAGTATCAGCGGTTCTCTGATTTGGTTCTCCGACATGATTTATCTCTCCAACAGCAGTTCGGTGTTTATCCGAAATGGATTCTCTCTAATGAAAACAAACAGCAGGACAACGATGATCAGCGGCACGAGTTTGAAGGCCATGCCTGGGTCGCGGGCTGGAAGCATTTCCAGCAATTTGTAAATGACCAGGAGTAGGCCAATCAGAGCAAAGGGTTGCCAATCCGTGCGTTTGGCAATTCCGTTTTCGATCGCGGGCCAAAGATTGACGCGCGGTTCCGAAAGAGTGTGACCAGTCAGCAGTTGATCGAGCGCCTGGAATTGGTGCAGTTCGTGTTGACAGTTAGCACAGCTAGCAATGTGCGTGGATAACTGTTGCTTCGAGAACTCCGGCTCTTCCCCATCGGCCGCCGCCATTTGTGACATCAACACGTCTTCGCAAGTTAGTTCTTTCATTGATTCAAACCTCTGAGAGTTTGCTCTGTAGTCGCTGGCGGGCGTAAAAAAGCCGGCTCATCACTGTTCCACGCGGAATTTGCAGATGCGCGGCTAATTCGTCATACGAGAGCCCGCTGAAGTATTTCAAGGAAACGATTTCACGTTCTTCACGTGTCAATGAGTGCAGAGCCTTTTCAAGCACCAATCTCGTTTCGTCAGCCATTCCTGGTTGCGCCGCCAGTAGCGAAGCCTCGTCGAGGCTTTCGGTCGGGCGACGTCTTCCCGTCAGCTTGTAACAGCGGTTCCGCAGCAAAACGTAAAACCACTGGTAAAACGTCCGCGACGTGTCAAACGTGCCGATTGCTTTGAAAGCGTCAATAAAAGCCTCCTGTACCGCGTCCTCAGCGTCGTCACGATTGAAGAGAATCACCATCGCCTGAGCGACTGCGCGTCTTTGATATCGTTCTACAAGGTGGCGAAAAGCTTCTCGGTCACCTTGCTGACATCTCTTAATCGCCTCGGCATCATCCATCGTTGACTCTCATTATAAGTATCCGGCTGGAAGGAGAATTATTCAGAAATATTTTGGTTGGGCGGGAATTAAAAATTCTTTACAAAGAACAAGTCAGGAAGAGGGGCTTGCCCCCGCTCTCGCAACAGCGGGGGCAAGCCCCTCTTCCTGACTTGTTCTTTGGTGGGAGGCTATTCGTATCTCAGGGCAATCAACGGATCGACCTTTGCCGCGCGACGCGCCGGGATGTAACACGCCAGCAATGCGACGACAGTTAGTAGCCCGATTACGCTCACATACGTTAGCGGGTCAGTCGCCGTTACTTCGAATAGCAGCGTGCGCATCAATTTCGTGAGTGCGAGGGCGCCTACCAACCCGATGACTGTGCCGATGAGCAACATCACCATGCTTTGTCCGAGGACGAGTCGCAACACGTGAAGCGGTCGCGCTCCCAGCGCCATTCGCACTCCAATCTCCTGCGTGCGCTGCGCCACCGAATAAGCCATCACGCCGTAAATACCAATCGCCGCGAGGAAAAGCGCGATACCGGAGAACGTAGCCAGCAGTAGCGCGAGGAAGCGTGGTTGGACCATCGACTTCGACACCAATTCATTCATGGACCACAAGTTGTAAACCGGCAGACTCGGATCCAATTCGCGAACGGCATTGCGAATCGAACTTTCGAGCGTTGTAGACTCATTCGCGGCGCGAACCACAAAATTCAGGTTCGACCCGATGAACTGATTCACTTGTCGTGCCTGAAAGTAGAGTTCGGGACCAGCGGGCTTATCCATACCGGCGTTCTTGGTGTCTTCAACCACGCCGACGATCGTGAACCAGACCTTGGGATCGGCAAACCCGGGATTCACGCGCCGGCCAATCGGACTACCCGTCCAAAACCTTTTCGCGAGTGCCTGGTTGACCATCACCACCTGCATCGCATCAGGGTTCTCGTCCTGCTGCTCAAAGGTGCGACCCTCCAACAACCGGATCTTCATCGTCTTGAAGTAGTCGTTACTAACAACATTCCAGTAGTCGACGTTCTGCGCCGGACTATCGGGTGTTTGCTGGTAACCTTCGATCTCGGTGTCGTTAGCGTTGATGCGACGTAGCGGAGGTAGTCCACTTGCCATGGACACGCCGGCCACGCCGGGAATACTGCTGAGTTTCTGCTCGAGCGTGTTTACAAACTGGAGTCGTTCGGGACTCTTGTATTTAACTGCGGGTAAATTCAAGCTGAAGCTGGTAACACCTGCCGGATCAAAGCCGGTGTTGACTTGTTGCAACTTCCAGAAGGCGCGAATCATCAGTCCCGAGCCGATGACGAGGATTACGGCGAGCGCAATCTCCGTGATTACGAGACCCTGGCGGAGCGCCTGCCCTCCTCCTCGAATTGAACGCTGCCCGGCGCCGCGAATCCAGTTGGCGAGATTACGTTCACTGACCTGGGCCAGTGGCGCGAGTCCAAAAAGAAAAACGGCGACGATCGCAACCGCGATCGTAAACGCGAGTACGGGAAGACCGACGCCGATCTCCTCAGTGCGCGGCACGCTATCGGGCGCAAACAGTAATAGGACCTTCAACCCCGCGAATGCGAGCGCTATTCCGAGAATTGAGGCGATCAAAACGAGCACAAAACCCTCGGCAACAAATTGCCGGACCATTCGTCTTAGTCCAGCTCCGAGTGCCAGCCGGACTGCAAACTCACGATGCCGTGACTCCGCTCGAGCCAGTAACAGGTTCGCAACGTTCACACACGCGATTAGTAAAACAAAACCAACCGCAGCCATCAGCAGCCACACCGCTTTGCGAGCTGAACCCACAACGTCTTCGTGCAGACCGAGCATTATCACCGGGTGGCCCTGAGGGTTGAGTAAATGCTTCGCACGACCCTCGCTCTTCCAGCCGGCCATCAGGCTCGTCATTTCACTCTGCGCCTGCTCGATAGTTACACCGGGTTTCAACCTGCCGATCACTGACAGAAAGTGTGAACCACGATTACCGGGGTTGGCGGGATCGAATTGGAAAGGTACGAGGAGTTCGACCTGATCGTTACTTCCCGGAGGAAATGCAAAGCTCGCAGGCATCACACCAACAACAGTGGTTGTTGTGGAGTTGATCTGAATCTGTTTGCCGATGATGTCACTTGCTCCACCAAAACCTTTTTGCCAGAGACCGTGCGAAATGATGGCGACACTTGGGCCACCATTTCGATCTTCGTCTTCAGTGAAATTGCGGCCACGTTCCGGTTGCACTCCCAGCACATCAATCATGCTGCGGGTAATAGCAGCGGAGGTGACTCGCAGTGGCTCGCTCTCAGTACCGACGTTCTGACCGCCCGGCGCCCAGGCGCCAACTGCTTCCCAGGATTTTGCCTCGCGCTGAATGTCGAGCAGTTCGGGCGGCGAGAGCCAGAACTTCTGGAGCTGCATCGTGGGAAACTCGCTGTAGACGCGTACGAGTTGGCCGGGTTGGCGGTAAGGCAACGGCCGTAACAGGACAGAATTGACAACACTGAAAATCGCCGAATTAGCGCCTATACCCACCGCAAGAGTCAGGATGGCTACGGCGGTAAACGCCGGATTCTTTTTCAGCATACGCAGCGCGTATTTCAAGTCCTGTAGGAACGTTTGCATTGTGGGCCTCCGGAGGTTCTTTACGTACTTCGTCTCGGATTGGTTCTATTGGTTAACACCGCCACAGCAAAATTTGTGGCCACGTGGTTAACAGCCGAAGTCAGCCTGTACCGCGTTCGCTAAATCAATCAGCGATTGGCCCTGAGCCGGTGTAAGCGTGCCGTTCCCGATGAAGGCGTTCACCTGATTGATGAAGCTATTCAACTGGTTGCAGGCCGCGCCTGCCTGACCAGCATCGTGCTTGGCAACGGCTTCGTGAATCTTATCGAGCAACCCGGCGCCCTTGTCTTGCGTGAGCGTGCCTCCTGCGATGAGTGCTTCCACGTGGTCGATGAGCGATTCGATCGGATCGATCTCTGGTTCGGGTACGAATGTCCCGAAAGCGATGCTTTGGGGGAAATGTCCAACTGGCACAATCGTGACCACAGAGTTGCTGGCAGTGTTTATCACCAAGACGCTGTTGGTACTTAACTCTGTGACGTAGACGAAAGCTCCATCAGGTGTGACGGCTACTCCGTTTGGAGAGAATCCAACGGGCAGCGAAATTCTGGAGACTTCAGTGTTGGAGGACGTGTCTATCACCGAAATGGAGCTGGGGCCAGGACCAACACAACAAACACCACCACCATTATTCGCGACGTAAGCAAAAGCTCCAACAGGAGTGAGGGCTACTCCCGGCGCAAACGTTGCGGGCAGGGGCACGATGGCCAGTACGGTGTTGGTTGCAGCATCTATAACGGCGAGCTTGGAGCCCGCGGTAAAACTTAAACAGGTCACGTAAACGAATGCCCCATCCGGCGTGACGGCTGCGCTTATCGTGACATCCGCCGGAATGGGTATGTCAGTAATTACGCTATTGGTTGCTGTGTTTATCACGGTGACGCCGTTGGCAAAAGCGCCGTGCGTCACATAGCCCAGGTTCCCAACCGGCGCCATAGCCAACATAAACGGAAACGCTACAGGCATGGTTGTAACGACCGTGTTGGTCGCTGTATCTATCACTGAAATATTTGAGCCGGACGAACTGGTCACGTAAGCGAAGGCGCCATTCGGAGTGATAGCTATCCCACCTGGCGAGATTCCCAAAGGCACGGTAGCCACCACCGTATTACTGGCGGCGCTGATCACTGAGACGGTGTTGCTGAATAGATTCGTCACGTAGGCGAAACGTCCATTCGGGGTGACAGCTACTGCCGATGGACTCGATCCAACCGGTACGGTGGCAATTACGGAAGCGGTCGTTGTGTCTATCACCGAGACAGTATTGTCGTGGGCATTCGTCACATACCCTCTGGTTTGCGCGAGCGCTGCGCCCGATCCAAAACCTGCTAACAGCAACGCGAACATTACGACTCGAATAACCGGCCCGAGAACTAGTTTGTGGGTAAATTTCGTCATCGTTACTTCTCCTTCTTAATTATGGTGTGTTGAGACGTTCAGAGACTGGTCGGGCGTGGGGACATCAGTTGTAAGTCAATTTTGACTTTTTCCGGGGTTGAGCTTACTCGATCTGTGCAATCTGTGGATAGGTATTTTGCCGAGTGGCGCGGTGAGGATCTACAGACGAATTAACCCTGATATTATCAGCCCGATAAATAAGAAGAAGGCTCCGAAAATAATAAGCTGCGTGCGTGCGCTCACGCGCTCATCGGTTTTCGCGTCTTGCTTGCCGAAGTGCTCGTGCATAAACGCCGTGATTTTCTCCATCTTGTCCTGGGGTAGTAAGCCGGTGATTAGCGCTGCCGCTCCAACTAAACAAGCGACGTAACCGTATACGTGGAGTTTATCCATGCGCGGGAGTATATCATCGTGCGTTGAGGGAATTTTAAACGCAGAGGGCGCAGAGAACCGCAGAGAGAGTACTAATTACCAACAGCACTTCTGCCTGACTTCTTCTGCTGCTCGTAAAAATCAAACACAAACTTCTTCTGCTCCGCTGGGCCGCCGAAGATACCATCATTGAAATCGTATTTCTTCATCTCCTCAAACGCTTGTTGGGCGGTCCAGCCGTCGTGCGTGATGCGATAAACCGCGGTCAGCGCGCCCGTGCGATGGCGGCCGCCTTTGCAATGCACATACACCGGAGCGTTTGCAGGATCGTTTACGAGGCGCAGGAAGTATTCTGTCTCTTCTTTCGTAGCCGACTTGCTGGGTTTAAGCGGCAAGTTGAAATAGGACAGGCCTAGTTGATTGGCCCACTGACGTTCCTCGGGGATGTAATCACGTCGCAGATCAATGATTGTTTTGATTCCCATGGCTTTCAACGCTGCCATCTGCGACTCCGTAGGTTGTGAACCGCGAAAGTAGTTGTCGTTAACCTTGCCGAAGTTTTTGATCGCCGGCGGAGTGACCGCTTTTTGCGCTGACGTGATAACACTCGTCAGGGCCAGCAGTAGCAGGAAAAATCCTGACACTGCCAACCCTGTTGAGCGATGCGTGATGCTTGTCATTGTTTCGAAGCGACCGGTTCGCTGATTCGGTTTAACTGACTGATGCGATCGCGAATGACCGCAATAAAGCCACTCGCGGTTTGCTCATCATAGTTAGCGGCGCGAAACGCGTCCTGAAGTTGTTTCTCACTGAGCTGCGCCAAAAGCGCTCCAATCCATCTCGCATTCTCGACCGAGACATTCTGCATCGCGCGTTCCTTTTTCTCCTGACTGCTGCGATAGCTGGGCTTGAATATCGATGCGAACACGCCCATCTTCTTGGGAGTCGTGTCGTAGTCGAATTTTACGAGCCCGCTTTCGACGCCGAGAATAAACTTACTCGAGCGGAAGTCTGCGAGCGTGTTTTTAGAACGCTTACCACCGAGGCCGCCGACTTTGCCTAACGTCGCGCCAACGTCAGTAGCAACGTAACGAGCTTCCAACTCACCAGTCGCGGAGTTCGTGGTTGAGAGTACGCGATTGTTGCGAATACTCGTGTCGTAGTTGGCCAGCAAAACCATGAGCACTTTCAGGCCGTCCAGCTCGCGCGTCTTTGCGAAAGGATTCACTTCCCAATCCCAATTATCGCCACGTGAAATGTATTTACGTTTTGGTTCGAAGCGCGCCGCACGAACGACAGAGCGGTTCTCGATGAATTCCTGTCCGCGCGACAGCTTCGGAAGGTTTTGTATTTCGGCTCGGTCGAGATAGTAAGCTTCGTCTGCGAAGTATCCAACCGCCCAGATCAGGCGAGTGGCAACTGTTTCGGCCTGTGCTTCCGGCCCGACTTTGACGACCCACGTCTCGCCGCGCGCGTCTCGCACGTCGAATTTCGCTGATTCACCAGTCAGTTCTTCTTTAATAAAAGTAAAAGGTGCGACAGGAGCCATGTCGGAGGCTCCCGGACCAAATGTCAGATTCCGTTGTGAAATGTCGCCCGGGTCACGCCAGATGACCGGAACACCAGCGGGTTTGGCCGTCTCCGATTTTTGAGCGAAGACGGGTATGGCGGTTACTATGCTCAGCAAGATTGCGATGACAAGCGTTTTGGGAAGATGTTTTGTGAACATGATTTGTTTTCCTGTGTAAGGTGGAATTTGTAGCCTCCAACTCTTAACGCGTAACGCAACGCTAAAAAGCATCACCGGTTGCGAGCCACATGATTGGCTGAATCACCTTATGAAGGAGGTGATCATCTCTTCCGCAGTCAAAAACCGCAAACAGTATCGCTGACTCTGCAAATAAGCTAGTCTTGCGCAATGAGAAACAAATCTGTCAGGGAGGCGCCAATTCGAAGAGTTCTAATTTACACGTTAGCCTTCAGCATTTCAGCTATCGTCATTTTCGAGACTGATTCGACATCTCAAAAGCCAAGCGTCGAGCTCCCGCCAACTGCGCAGAATAAGTTGCCTGCTCAAGAGTTCACACGGCCCCCAAAGGAACCGCACGACCCAAACGCGTTCTTTTTCAGTTTTGATCAGCTTGATTACTACTACCGTCTCCCGGGCGAGTTCACGCACCGCCTTACTGGTGATGAATACGGATTCGAGTCGCTATCCTTCATTATCACTGAGACTCACCCAGGTGGTGGACCGGGACTCCATGTGCATGACACAGAAGAGGCACATGTCCTGCTCGCAGGCAGCGCCCGATACCGGATCGGAGATAAGACATTTACTGTG
>Ga0068859_100002823_pt1 | contig 17615 bp, 14 predicted proteins | sample KBSSwiS22_FD_66585 | JGI IMG/M metagenome (GOLD analysis project Ga0068859, IMG submission 66585) | Switchgrass rhizosphere microbial communities from Kellogg Biological Station, Michigan, USA - KBS Switchgrass S2-2 | ecosystem: Host-associated > Plants > Roots > Rhizosphere > Soil ...
GAAGCGGGAGCGCGACGCGGACGTGCGGGCGCTGTCGGCTCTGCTCGCCCTCGACTACGAGCCGCAGTCGGCGGTTCGTTACCTCGAGCGCCTCCATGCGGCGGCCGAGCGGTCCGAGCCTTCGGTCGCCGAGACGATCGTGGCGCACGCGGCCCCTCGCGACCGGACGCGCCGTATCGAGCGCGCGATGTACGGGCGCATTCCGGGCACCGAGGTCGCCCGCGTCAACCGCGAGCCGTTCCGGCGGGCGGCCGGGCGCGCGGCGCTGCGCGGGAGCCTGGTCCCCACCGAGCTCCACGGCGCGCACGGGGGATCCTGGAGCGTGCCGGTGATCTTCGAGTCCGAAGGCAAGATGCTCCGCACCGGCGTGCTGGTCGCCGCCGCCCTCGCGGCGGCGGGGCTCGTCGCGCTGGCGACCTGGCTCCTGCTCTAAGCTATTCTCCGTGCGTGTCCCGCACGGCTTCCTCCGACGCGCGCATCGCCTCCGCCCTCGAAGCGCTGGTCGGCCGCTTCGACGGCCGCTTCCTCGACACGGATCCGCTCGGGATCGTCCGGCGGTTTCCCGACCCGTCGGACCGTGAGGTCGCCGGTCTTCTCGCGGCGGGCCTCGCCTATGGACGTGTCGCGTCGATCCGCGCGAGCCTCGAGCGCCTCTTCGCGATGCTCGGCACGCGCCCGAGCCGCTTCGTCGACGCGCTCGAGCCAAGGCGCGATGCGCGCAGGCTCGAGCGGTTCGTGCATCGCTTCCACACCGGGCGCGACGTCGCCGTCCTGCTGGGCCTGGTCCGGCGCGCCCGCGAGACCGCGGGAAGCCTCGAGGCCTTCTTCACGGGCGCGGATCCCGAGCCGGGGTCCGAGACGATCGGCCCGGCCCTGGATCGATTCGGCACGAGGTTGTTCGCGCTCGGCGACGTGGCTCCCGCCGACCGCGTGAGGTTCTTCCTGCCGCTGCCGGCGCGCGGCTCGGTCTGCAAGCGGTCCTGCCTGTTCCTGAGGTGGATGGTGCGTCCGGAGGACGGCGTGGACTGCGGCGTGTGGAAAAGCGTGAGCCCGTCGCGCCTCGTCCTTCCGCTGGACACGCACCTCATCCGCGTCGTGCGTGCGCTCGGTTGGACGCGCCGTACCTCGCCGGGCTGGGCGATGGCGCTGGAGGCCACCTCGCGCCTGCGGCGCATCGATCCGGACGATCCGGTGCGCTTCGACTTCGCGCTGTCGCGCCTGGGGATCCTCGGGCTGCTCAAGGCGAAGGAGGGACGGCTCGACCGGCGCCTCCTCGAGGGCGTCCTCGCGGAGGCGGGGGCCGCTTGACGCCGCGGCTGGGCGCGCACATGTCGATCGCCGGCGGGATGCCGCAGGCGCTGGGGCGCGCGCTCTCCGTGGAGGCGACGGCGCTCGCCGTGTTCGTGAAGTCCTCGAACCAATGGAGGGCGCGGCCCCTCGCCCCCGACGAGGTCGAGACGTACCGCCGGGAGTCGCGGACCGCACGGCTCGACCGCCACACCCTCGGCCACGCGTCGTACCTCGTCAACGTGGCTTCCCCCGACCCCGCGCTTTGGGAGAAGTCCACGGCCGCGCTGGGCGACGAGCTCGCGCGCTGTGCGCAGCTCGGCATCCCTTGGCTCGTGGTCCATCCGGGGTCGCACGTCGGCCAGGGCGCCGACGCCGGGATGACCCGCATCGCGAAGGCGCTCCAGCAGGTTCTCGCCCGCCCGGAGACGGGCGAGGCCGGGATCCTCCTCGAGAACACGGCCGGGCAGGGGAGCGCGCTCGGCGGGACGCTGGAGGAGCTGGCGACGATCCTCGCGCGGGCGGAGGACGCGCCCCGCCTGGGCGTGTGCCTGGACACGTGCCACGCGCTCGCCGCCGGGTACGAGCTGCGCAACGAGGCCTCGTACGGGGCGTTCGTCACGGCGGTGGATCGCGCGGTGGGGCTGTCCCGCGTGAAGGGGTTCCATCTCAACGACTCGAAGGGCGACCTCGGAAGCCGGCTCGACCGTCACGAGCACATCGGGAGGGGCCGCCTCGGCCTCGAGCCCTTCCGCCTCCTGCTGAACGACCGGCGCTTCGAGGACGTGCCCATGGTCCTCGAGACCCCCAAGGGAGACGATCTCGCGGAGGACCGGGTCAACCTGGAGGTGCTTCGGTCCCTGGTCGCGCGGTGAACGTCGCCGCATTCGACTACGACCTCCCCGAGGAGAGGATCGCCCAGCAGCCCGCGCCTCGGCGCGACGCCTCGCGCCTCCTCGTCCTCGACCGCGTGACCGGCGAGGTCACGCACCGGGTGTTCGGGGAGATCGGGGAGGAGCTGGTACCCGGTGACCTGCTCGTGGTGAACGACACGCGCGTGCTCGCGGCGCGCCTTCACGCCCGCAAGCCGACCGGCGGCCGCATCGAGGTGCTCCTCGTCGAGCCCGCCGGAGCGGAGCCGGCCGTCTGGCGGGCGCTCCTCTCCGGGTCCCGGTCGTTGCGTCCGGGCATGCGACTGGAGGCGGCGGGCGGCCTCCGGGTCGAGGTCCTCGAGAGGGAGGACGACCTATGGCGCATCGCGCTGGCCTCCGCGTCGGGCGATCCGGTCGCGCTCGCTCTCGCGTCGGGCGCGATGCCGCTTCCCCCCTACATCGCGCGGAGCGAGGACGATCCGCGGGGAGCGCTCGACCGCGAACGCTACCAGACCGTCTACGCCCGCGTGCCCGGCGCGATCGCCGCGCCCACCGCGGGTCTCCACTTCACGCCCGAGCTCCTCGAGACGCTCCGGGGGCGGGGGATCGGGACCGCCGCCTTGACGCTCCACGTCGGCCCCGGGACGTTCCTTCCGGTCCGGACGCCCGACGTGGAGTCGCACACCCTCCACGAGGAGCGGTACGAGCTCCCGCACGCGACCGTGGCCGCGGTGGAGCGGACGCGCGCGGCGGGAGGGCGCATCGTCGCGGTGGGGACGACGGTCGCTCGCACGCTCGAAGCGGCGGCCGCCGGCGGCCCCCTCACGGGTGGGTCCGGGCGGACCTCGCTCTTCATCTATCCTGGCTACCGGTTCCGCGTCGTGGATGCGCTCGTGACCAACTTCCACCTCCCGCGCTCGACGCTGCTCATGCTGGTCTGTGCTCTGGCCGGCACCGAGGCCACGTTGTCCGCCTACCGGATCGCGGTACGCGAGCGGTACCGCTTCTACTCCTACGGCGACGCGATGCTCGTGAGGGGAGCGTGAGCTTCTCGTTCTCGGTGACGGCGCGCTGCGGCCGGGCGCGGCGCGGGACCATGACCACCGCCCACGGCCCGGTGGCCACCCCGGCGTTCATGCCGGTGGGAACCCAGGGAGCGGTCAAGGCGGTCTCGCCGGAGGAGCTCGTCCGCTCCGGGGCTTCGATCGTCCTCGCGAACACGTACCACCTCGACCTACGCCCGGGGCACGAGGTCGTGCGCGAGCTCGGGGGGCTGCACCGCTTCATGAATTGGAGCGGGCCGATCCTCACCGACTCCGGAGGGTTCCAGGCGTTCTCGATGGAGGGCCTGCGCGCGCTCGACGAGACCGGCGTGCGCTTCCGCTCGCACCTCGACGGGTCGCTGCGTGAGCTGACGCCGGAGTCGAGCATGGACATCCAGGCGGCGCTCGGCTCGGACGTCGCCATGGTGCTCGACGAGTGCCCGGCCCTGCCGGCGCCGCGCGAGGCGATCGCCGAGGCCGTCGATCGGACGACGCGGTGGGCGCGCCGTTGTCGCGAGGCGTACGCGGGGCCCGGCGTCGTCTTCGGCATCGTGCAGGGAGGGCCTCACGAGGACTTGCGCGAGCACAGCGCGCGGGAGCTTCTCGCCCTCGACTTCCCCGGCTACGCGATCGGCGGGGTCTCGGTCGGTGAGCCGCCCGAAGCGATCGCGCGCGTCGCGGGATCGACGGCGGCGCTCCTTCCCGAAGACCGGCCGCGCTACCTCATGGGCGTCGGCCGGCCCGAGGACCTCGTCGAGGCGGTCGCGGCGGGGATCGACCTGTTCGACTGCGTCATGCCGACGCGCAACGCGCGCAACGGGACGCTGTTCACCTCCGGCGGGCGCGTCAACATCAAGCGGGAGGAGTACCGGAAGGACCCGCGGCCGCTCGACGCGGACTGTCCCTGCGAGGCCTGCGTCTCCTACAGCCGTGCCTACCTGCGTCATCTGTTCGTCTCGAACGAGATCTTGGGCGCGCGCCTCAACACGATCCACAACCTGACGTTTTACTTGGGCCTCATGGATCGGCTTCGCCGCGCGATCGAGGCGGGGAGCCTCGACGCCTTCCGGGAGCGTTTCCTTGCCGCGCGGTAGCGACCTCGTCTTCGTCGGTGACGTCCACCTCGACCGCGACGACCCCGATCTCGCGCCGTTCCTCTCGTACCTTTGCGCGCTCGGCAAGACCTCGGGGCGCATCGTGCTCATGGGCGACCTCTTCAACCTCTGGCTCGCCGATCCGAGGCTCGAGCTGCCGCACCATCGCGCCGTCGTCGAGGAGCTGCGCCGCCTTCGCCGCGCGGGCGTCGAGATCCACTACCTCGAGGGGAACCGCGACTACCGCGTGGGGCGCGCCCACGTCGGCACCACCTTCGACGAGGTCTCGGACGAGGGCCTCGTGGAGGCGTGGGGCGGCCGGCGCATCTGGGCCGCGCACGGGGACCTCGTCAATCGCGACGACGGGCAGTACCGGCTCTGGCGGCGCGTGTCGCGTTCGAGCCCCGTGTGGGCGGTGTTCTCCTCGATACCGCAGCGGCGGCGGTTCGCCCTGGCGGAGAGGATCGAGCGGCGCATGCGCTCGACGAACGCGGGGATGAAGCGCGCGTTCCCCGACGATCAGGTGCGCGCCTACGCCCGCGGGTATCTCGGGGACGGCGTCGACGCCGTCGTGCTCGGGCATTTCCACGACGAGCGCGACATCGAGACGGGGGAGGGGAGGATCGTCGTCGTCCCGGCGTGGAAGGAGTCGCGCCGCCACCTGCGCCTGGACGCGGGCGGGCGCCTGACGCTCGAGCCCGCTTAGCCCGAGGCCGGGGGCTCGGGAGTCTCCGGGGCGAGCGTCTCCGCGACGCGGATCATCGCGCGGCGATCGAGCGCGTGGAAGCGGTCGGCGGCCTCGAGGAGCGACTTCGCGGTGTTGCGCGGAAACGCGACGACTTCCACGCGCGGTCCCATGCTCTTCACGCGCTTGACGAGCGAGGTGAAATCGCCGTCCCCCGACACGAGGACTACGACGTCGAGCTTCGGCGCCATGTCGAGGATGTCGAGCGCCATCTCCATGTCCCAGTCGCCCTTCATCGAGCCGTCCGAGCGCACCTTGAGCGTCTTGCGCCGGACCTCGATCGCGCGCTGCTGGAGCATCGCGATGAACCCCGACTGGTCGATCTCCTTCGACTCGACGACATACGCGGTCGCCTGGATCAAGCGGCGGTCGAGCACGGACGCCTGGAGGAGCGCGTCGAAGTCGAGCTTTCCCTTTAGCTGCCGCGCCGCGTAGTACATGTTCTGGACGTCGATGAAGACGCCGACGCGCTCCGGCTCGCCCTTCTTCCGCGCCGCCGAGCGCGAGGCCTTGGGGGACGCTTCGACCGCCGCGCGCGCCGCCTCGATTCCGGAGGCGAGCCCGTCCAGCCGCTTCGCGTGGTCCTGGTGGTCCTTGCGCCGCTCCCGCCGCAGCGCCGCGATCTCCTTCTGCAGCTCCACCACCGACGTGCCGAGCTCCTCGATCGCCTGAGAGGGGAGCGCCGGCGCCGGGAGGGGCGCGTCGGCGATCTTGTCGATGCGGTGTGCGATGCGCCGCTGATCGGTGAGGAGCCTCTTGAGGGTCCTCTCGAGCTCCTCAGTACCTTGCGCCGCCCCTTCGGGGGCGCGCGTGGGGGCGGCGACCGCCTTCACGCCGCGGAGCTCCTCGACCTCACGCTTGAGGCGCTCGGCGAGCATCCGCGCCTCCGCGAGCTCCCCCTTCCTCTGGATGAGATCGCGCTTGTAGACCTTCTCGACGTCCTTGGTCTTCGCGATCTGCCCTTCGAGGTAACGCACCTTCTTCTGGAGCTCGCCGCACCGCTTCCGGAGCCGCTGGGCCTCTTTTTCGGGGGACTCGGCGGCGCCAAGGGCGCCGTCCCCGTCGGCCGGCGCCTCGGGGGGTGTCACGGAGGCGAGGATCGACGCCAGCGCCTCGTCCACGCCCGGCTCGCTCGCGGACGCCGCTGCGACGAAGAGGTAGACGCCGAGGCGCCCGTTGCGCGATCCGCCGGCGTCGCGGAGGAACGCGGGGCGGGCCTCGGCGGCGAGCGCCGTCCACTCGCGCGCGGCGGAGCCGGTCTCCTTGTGGAGGGTCCTCACCACCGCGCGCGCCGCGGCCTCCTCGCGGGAGGCGCGCTCGGCCAGATCGGTCACGAGGCGCGGCTTCTTCTGCGACTGCGCGCGCATGCCGGGGTAGGAGAGACCGGCCGCGTTCGCGAGGCGGACGAGACGCGCGTGATCGAGGACGTCGCCGAGCACGCGTGCGAGACCCGGGGTGCCGAGCCGCTCGACCACCTCGCGATCCGTCCGGATCATGGACGCCTCCCGCCGGTGTGTCCCGGAACACCGAAGTCGTTCAAGTGATTGTAAGGAAACGGCTTGTGTGTGGTGCCCGGGCCGCCGTGGCGACGAGAGTATACCACCTCAGGCCGTGGCGGCCTGCGGCGGGTCGCGAAGCTCGATCAACCCGTTCTCCCGCATGCGCTTGAGCGTCCGGAGCACGTCGACCTCGCGAAGCGGCGTGATCTGGATGATCGAGCGGACGTCCCAGGTGCCGTCGATCCGCGAGAGGAGGAAAAACTCCGGGGGAGAGAGGCGCTCGGTGGCCAGCTCCTCCACCGGCCGGGCCAGCGCGACCACCTTGCCCGGGGGAAGGTAGTGACGGTAGACCTTCTCCACGAAGGTCGCCTCGGCCTCGGCGAGCAGGCGGCGGAGCGCCTCGTCGCCGGGTTGCGCCTTGTAGGCCCGATCCAGGATCTCGAGCGCCGCCTCGAAGTCGCCACGGTTCACCAGGCGGCGCGCGACCTCGAAGTCGCCCTCCGACGCGGCCACCGCAGCGGGCCGAGGCTGGGGGGCCGGGGCCGGCTCGGGCTCGGGCGCCTTCTCGACCGGGCGCACGCCCGCGACCGAGACGCAGCCGGCGCGATGGAGCTCGAACAGGAACTTCGTGACGAGGTACTCGGAGCCGTGCGCGTGGAGCAGGATGTCCGCGACCGTCCGTTCGCCGTCGATCGACTCGAAGATCCTCCGCGCCATCCGATTGCGGAACACCTCCGCCGGTGGAACCCGCGCCGTCCGCGCCAGGACGATGCCGGGGTCGTTGAAGACCTCGCGGATGCGCTGGATCTCGTCCCAACGCTGCGCGCCCCGGAGCAGGATGTCCTCCACCCTCATGTTGACCGCGTAGATGTTCGCGTCGTCGACGTCGCCGTCGTCGAAGCGGAACGCCGCGTCCTCCCACTCGAACAGCCCGAAGATCGTCTCCTGCGATTTGTCCTCGAGCGACCGCCGCAGCTCGTCCTCGGTCAAGGCGCCCATCCCCACGAGGATGCGTCCGAGGTGTCCCTTGTCCGCCTCCTGCACGGTCAGCGCCTTCCGCAGCGTCTCCTCGGAGATGCGGCCGCGCGAGACGAGGAAGTGGCCGAGCATGTCGGAGGGCTCCTGCGACGCGCAGGCGATGATCCGCCCCTCGCGCACGAGGATGCGCTTGACGACCTTGTTCCTCTCGATGGACAGGGCTCCGGTCTTGCCGGCATTCCCCAGCCATTGGAGGATCTCGGTCAGGGACATGGTGGCGAGGTTCCCCTGAACCGGCATGCCTTCTCCTCGGCGTGAAAACTTAAGCTTTTCCGGGTTCCGGGCAACCGGTTCGGGGGGCGTTGCCGCCCGGGGCCGCGGCCCCTAGATTCTGCGCGGCATGGAGCTCTACCGGATCCCCCGGCGCCAGGTGCAGGCCCGCATCCTGCTTGACGACGGCCGCACGCTCGACGGCACGGTCTTCACGACCGACTCCGTTCCCGGCGGCAGGCCGGAGGACGTGCTGCACCTCCTGAACGACCCGACCGAGGACTTCGTCCCGCTCGTCTGTGGTGACGACAGCTTCCTGCTCAACAAGACCGGGATCATCTGGGTGCAGCTCACGGGAGAGACGGCGGCGGAGGTCGCGGAGCAATCGGAGTCGGGCCGGCCGGCGCCCGTCCGCCTCACGCTCGCGGGCGGGCTCTCGCTCGTGGGCACGCTCTCGATCGTCATGCCGCCCGAGCGCGCGCGCGTCATCGACTACATGAACGCCGCCGGCCGGTTCCTGCCGCTGTTCGGGGACGGCACGGTCACCCTCGTGCGCCGGAGCTTCGTCGTGTCGGTGCGTAGCGCCGAGGCCGCGCGCCGCAACTGACCCGCTACTCGAACGCGGGGATCCCGGTCAGCTGCTGGCCGACGATGAGCGTGTGGATATCGTCCGTCCCCTCGTAGGTGTAGACCGCCTCGATGTTGCAGAAGTGACGGCCGGTCTGGTATTCGTCCGCCACCCCGTTCGCCCCGAGGATCTCGCGCGCCAGGTGCGTGCACTCGCGCGCCACCCGGCAGCCGTTCATCTTGGCCATCGAGACCTGTTGCGGCGTGACGCGGCCGGCCTCCTTCAGGCGCCCGCACTGGAGGTTCAGGAGCTGCGATTTCGTGATCTCGGTCGCCATCCAGGCGAGCTTGCGCTGGGTGAGCTGGAAGCCCGCGATCGGACGGTCGAACATGATCCGCTGCTTCGCGTACTGGAGCGCCTCGTCGAAGACGCACATCGCGAGGCCGATGACACCCCACGAGATCCCGTAGCGCGCCTGGGTGAGGCACAGGAGCGGCGACTTGAGCCCCGAGGACTCGGGGAGCAGGGCGTCTCCGGGCAGCTCGACGTCCTGGAAGATCAGCTCGGACGTCACCGACGCTCGCAGGGAGAACTTCCCGGTGTGGTCCTTCGTCGTGAAGCCGGGGACGCCCTTCTCGACGAGGAAGCCGCGGATCCCGTCGTCGGTCCGCGCCCAGACCACCGAAACGTCCGCGACCGAGCCGTTCGTGATCCAGGCCTTCGCGCCGTTGAGGATCCACGCGTCGCCGCGCCTCACCGCCTTGGTCTTCATGCGCGAGGGGTCGGACCCGTGATCGGGCTCGGTGAGGCCGAAGCATCCGATCGCTTTCCCCGAAGCCAGGGCGGGGAGCCACTTCTCCTTCTGCGCGGCCGAGCCGAAGGCGTGGATCGGGTACATGACGAGCCCGCCCTGCACCGACACGAACGAGCGCAGGCCCGAGTCGCCCCGCTCGAGCTCCTGCATGATGAGCCCGTACGCGACGGCGCCGAGCCCCGCGCACCCGTAGCCGTGAAGATTCGCGCCGAGCAGCCCGAGCTCGCCGACCTTCGGGATGAGCTCGTTGGGGAAGGTCCCCGCGCGGAAGTGGTGCTCGATGATCGGGAGCACCTCGTCGGTGACGAAGCCGCGCACGCTGTCCCGGATCATCCGCTCCTCGTCGGAGAGGAGAGACTCGATGTCGAGGTAGTCGAGACCGGAAAACGAAGCGCCCAGGCCCATGATCGCTCCCCTCCCTACCGGTGCGTCCACACCGGCGGGCGTTTCTCCACGAAGGCGGAGAGGCCTTCCGCCGCGTCCGCCGTCGCCATCAGCTCGTCCATGTAGAGCTCGTGCACGCGCTCGTGGGCCCGCCGCAGGGGGAGGCCGCACCCCTCCCGGAGGGCGCGCTTGGCCTGCCGCAGCGCCGCACCGGAGAGCGCGAGGAGCTTTGCGACGAAGCGCTCCGCCTCCCCGTCGAGCGCGCCCGCTCCCGCGATCGCGTGAACGAGGCCGCACGCCTTCGCCTCGGACGCCGCGATCGGCTCTCCGGTCAGGAGCATCCCGCGGGCGATTCCCAGCCCCGCGATGCGGGGGAGGAGGACGGACGCGGGCGGGGCGAAGACCCCGAGCTTGATCTCCGGCTGTCCGAAAGTCGCCGCGTCGGAAGCGACCGCGAGATCGCACGCGAGCACGAGCTCGAGCCCGCCCCCGAGGCACACGCCCTGCACGACGGCGACGACCGGCTGCGGCGCCTCCTCGAAGGCGAGGAACAGCGCCGCGAGGGCGCGCATCATCGGAGCGAGGCGATCGCCTTCGTGATCGGCGACGTCGACGCCCGCGCAGAAGTGCTTCCCGGCGGCGTCGAGGCGCACGACGCGCACGTCGTCGCGCGACGCGACGACCGAAAGCGCGGACGCGAGCTCCTCCATCATGGCGGTCGTCAGCACGTTCAGGGGCGGCCGGTCGAGCGTCAGCCGCGCGAGGCCGCCTTCGATCGCGACGCGGACGTGGGGACCGCTCATGCGCGCTCCACGACGAGCGCGCCGCCCATGCCGCCGGAGACGCACAGGGTCGCGAGGCCACGGCGCGCGTCCCGGCGCGCCATCTCGTGGAGGAGCGTGACGAGGACGCGCGCTCCCGAGCACCCGATGGGATGCCCCAGCGCGATCGCGCCGCCGTTCACGTTGAGGCGCACCCGGTCGAGAGCCAGGTCCCTCTCGACCGCGATGACTTGCGCGGCGAAGGCCTCGTTCAGCTCCACGAGGTCGATGTCCGAAAGCCCGAGCCCGTGGGCGGCGAGCACGCCCTTCACCGCGGGAACGGGCCCGATGCCCATCATCTCCGGGGCGACGCCGACGACGCGCCATCCGACGATCCGGGCGGCGGGCCGGATGCCCCGCCGCTCGGCGGCCTCGCGCGACAGCACGAGCATCGCCGCGGCGCCGTCGGTGATCCCGCTCGAGTTCCCGGCGGTGACGGTTCCGGAAGCGTCGAAGACCGGGGCGAGCTTCGAAAGCGACGCCTCGGTCACCCCGTCGCGCGGATGCTCGTCGTGCTCCACGACGATCGTCTTCTTCCCGTCCTTCACCTCGACGGGGACGATCTCGTCGCGGAAGCGGCCCGAGCGGCGCGCCTGCTCGCAGCGGCCCTGGGAGAGCGCCGCGTAGGCGTCCTGCTCCGCGCGCGAGATCCCGTAGCGCTTCGCGAGCACCTCGGCGGTCTCGCCCATGATCATCCCCGAAAGCGGATCGAGGAAGCCGTCCCGCGACATCGCGTCCACGATCTCGCGATGCCCCATCCGGAGGCCCCAGCGCGCGTCGGGGAGCAGGTAGGGGGCGCGGCTCATCGACTCCATGCCCCCGGCCAGCACGATCTCCGCTTCGCCCAGCGCGACCGCGCGCGCCGCCGCGAGGACCGCCTGCAGGCCGGACAGGCACGCTTGATTGATCGCGTACGCCGGCACTTCGACCGGTATCCCGGCGCGGACGCCCACCTGGCGCGCCGGGTTCGGCCCGCACCCCGCGGTGCGCGCGTGTCCGAAGATCACCTGGCCGACCGCGTCGGGAGGGAGGTGCGCGCGCTCCATCGCCGCGCGTGCGACCGTTACACCGAGGTCCACCGCCGCGAGCGGCGCGAGCGCGCCTCCGAAGCGGCCGATCGGCGTGCGCACCGGTGCCGCGAGGACGATCTCTCGATTCATGGAAGGGGGCGTTATAGCATTTCCCCCGGATGTCGCTGGCGCCCCTCCTCCTGGCCGTTGCCGTTGCGGCGGCCGATGCCCCCCAAGGACCGAAGCTGGGAGCGAGTCTCCCGTCCGCGGCCGTCTCTCCGGCGCTCGGTGCCCTCGCCGAAGGGGCCGGGGTGGACGTGCGCCTCCCGGTGGACTGGGCGGCGATCGAGACGGAGGCCGGCGTCTTCGACTGGTCGCCGCTCGAGGAAGCCGTCGGGGCCGTGAGGGCGCGCGGCGGCCACGCCACGCTCGTTCTGGGCTTCGACCATCCTCTCCATCCGCGGGGGGACACCGGGGCGCAAGCGCCGGACCCCGATTGGCTCGTCGCGTGGACCGCCTTCGCGCGGAAGGCGGCGGTGGCGTTTCCAGGTGCGGTAACGGTCCTCGAGCTCGGAGCGCGCCCCGATCGGTCCTTCGTGCCGGAGGCGTACGCGTTCGCACTGAAGACCGCGTCCCTCGCGGCGAGGGCGGAGGCGAAGGGGGCCGGCAGCGAGATCCGGATCGCGCAGGGCGCCATCGGCGCCGAGAGCCTCCCCTGGCAGGAGAAGCTGTGGGCCGCGGATGCGGCCCCGTACCTGGACGAGCTCCCCCTCGAGCTCGGCCCCGACGCCGACGTGGCTCGCGCGGTGCGCGCGGCTCTCGACGCGACGGTCCTCCATCCGCCCGCCGCGAGGCTCACGGCCGTTCCCCTCACGGGCGCCTTGCCCTTCGACGCGCTGGCCGCGGCGATCCGCGCGCTCGCGGCGGGCGCGGGAGCCGCCTTCCCGGAGCTCCCCGTGGAGGGACCGGCGCGCGACGCCGCGATCCGCTCCACCACGGGACTCGCGTCGCGCCTCGCGGACGGCTATGCGCCGGCGCCCATGGGAAGCCTCGAGCTCAGGGCGCCCGACGGCGGGCCCGCCGAGGGTGCTGCCGTTCTCGGCCGGTTCCTGCGCGCGAAGGATTTCGCGACGCTCGTCGTCTACAAGGCGCCGCCGGCGGCAGCGGGGGAGACCCAGGCGCGCCTCATGCTCGACACGGCCGACGTGAAAGCACCGGCCGTCATCGATCCCGCCGCGAACGCGTCCTACCCGACGGGGCCCGCCGAGGTCCCGGGAGAGAAGCGGCGCGCGCTCCGTCTTCTCCTCTCCGATGCGCCCCTCGCCGTGGAGTGGCAGCGGGTATCGCAGAACGCCCCGGGGCTCGAGACGGCACCGCAGGACGTCGACGTCCAGTCGTCGCGGGGCCTCACGGCCGAGGAGATCATCGCGCGGCACCAGGAGGTGCAGAAGATCCAGGACGACCGCCTGCTCCGCTGGACGGCGCACGCGCGCGCCGACCTCCACGTGAAGCTCGCGCAGGGGGGCTCCTCGCTCGACATCGGCATCGAGAGCAACTACTTCGGACGTCGCGGCGAGGACGTGGAGTGGGAGCAGGTCCGCTACTACGTCAACGGCAACCTCGTCACCTGGAAGCGGATCCCCGAGATCCCGCTCCTGCAGCCCGAGAAGGTCGTCACGCTGCCGCTCGACCTCACCTTCGACAAGACGTACACGTACCGCCTCGTCGGCGAGGACGAGGTCGAGGGCCGCCGGGCGTACGTGCTCGCGTTCGAGCCCGCGGCCCCGGGGGCCGCGAAGAGCCTCTACCGCGGCCGCGTGTTCATCGACCGCGAGCGCTTCGTGAAGCTCCGCGTCGCCGCGGTGCAGACCGGTCTCGAGCCCCCCGTGATCTCGAACGACGAGACGAGCACCTACGCGCCCGTCGTCGGGCCCGACGGGTTCACCTACTGGATGGCGGGGCGCGTGGACGGGCAGCAGCTCTGGACCGCGGCGGGGCGCAACTTCATCATCCGGCGCGAGACCGCCTTCGACGGCTACGAGATCAATCCGACGCAGGAGAGCTTCGACCAGAAGCTGCAGGCCGCCTACGCGTCGAAGAACCAGATGCTCCGCGACACCGACCACGGGCTGCGCTATCTCGCGCCGGACGAGGGCGGGGGCCGCCACGTCAAGGAGGAGCAGGACACGAGCCAGCTCTTCGCCGCGGCCGGGGCGCTCAAGGACAACTCGATCGACTCGGTCGTCCCGCTCGGGGGCGTGAACTGGTTCGATTACAACCTCTTCAAGCGCGACATCCAGTTCAACGTCTTCTTCGCGGGCGTCTACGCCTACGTCAACCTCACGGACCCGTCGATCGCGGGGAGCCGCGTGGACCTCGGCGTCGAGGCGTCGCTCATCGCGCTCAAGCTCGACGACCGGCTGTACGTCGGCGGCGAGGAGGACAAGACCCAGCGCGTGAGGCGCCGCAGCCAGTACCTGACGGGCCGCGTGGGCCATCCGATCGGCAGCTTCGGGAAGGTGAGCCTCATCGGCGACGTCGCGTGGAACCGGTACGACGACAGCGAGGACGCGAACCAGGCCCTCGCGGCGGACAACGCCGCGAACGGCACGTCGCTCGCGTTCCGGCTCCCGTCCAACCACCAGGTGCTCGCGGGGACGCTCCAGCTCGAGTTCAACCGCCGCGGGTACAGCATGACCGCGAACGGCGCGCTCGCCCACCGGTCGAGCTGGGAGCCGTGGGGCCTCTTCGACACGACGACGGGCGCGTTCGTGGACGACGCGTTCGATCCCGGCCAAAAGGACTACGCGACGTGGAGCCTCACCGGGTTCAAGGAGTGGTACCTCCCGAAGTTCCAGAAGGTCAAGCTGGAGCTGACGTACCTCTCGGGATCGAACCTCGACCGCTACAGCGAGTACCAGTTCAGCTCGTTCATCGGCGGGCCGTCGCTCCCCGGCTTCTCCGGCTCCGGCGTCCGCTTCGACGAGGGGGCGATCGGCCGCGCGGGATGGGCGTTCAACCTCGCGAACGCGATCCGCTTCGACGTCGAGGTCGGCCAGGCGCACGTGCGCGACCGGTTCGGCGGCCAGCCGTTCCAGGACCACACGGGCGTCGGGCTCTCGTTCAACGTCGTCGGGCCGTGGACCACGATCTGGCAGGGGAGCTACGGCCGCGCGATCGTCTCGGACATCCCGGCGCTCGAGGGTCAGCAGGAGTTCCGCGTGCTGGTGCTCAAGCTGTTCTGAGCGATACGATGCGCGCCCGATGAAGCAGCTCTTCCAGGACCCGAAGGCGGGCACCGTCCAGGTCGTCGATCTCCCGCCGCCGGCGCTGCGACCGGGAACGCTCCTCGTCCGCAACGCCTACTCCGTGGTCTCGCCGGGCACCGAGCGGAACACGGTCGCGGCCGCGCGCGACTCGTACCTGAAGACCGCGCGCGCGCGTCCGGACCTCGTGCGGCGCGTGCTCGACAGCGTGAGGCGCGACGGGATCCTCGCGGCGTACCGCAAGGTCCAGGCGAAGCTGTCGGAGCCGCAAGCGCTCGGCTACGCGTCGGCCGGCGTCGTCGTCGCGGTGGCGGAGGGCTCGGGGGACCACTTCCGCGTGGGCGACCGGGTCGCGTGCTGCGGCCAGAACGTCGCGTCGCACGCCGAGATGATCTGCGTCCCCACGAACCTCGCCGCGCGCGTCCCCGACGGCGTCGGCCTCGACGAGGCCGCCTTCGCGACCCTGGGGGCCATCGCGCTGCACGGCGTGCGCCTCGCCGAGCCGCAGCTCGGCGCACGCTACGCGGTCATCGGCTGCGGGATCCTCGGGCAGCTCGCGGCCCAGCTGCTGCGCGCGCACGGCGGTCGCGTCGCCGCGTTCGACCTCGATCCGTCCCTCGTCGAGCGCGCGAGGAGGCACGGCGCGGAGACGGGGATCGCCGGCAACGCGGAGGCCCAGGTCGCGAGTGCCCTGGCGTGGACCGAGGGCGTCGGGGTGGACGCGGTCGTCGTCGCCGCGGCCTCCACGAGCGACGCCCCGATGACCTCGGCGGCCGGCATGTGCCGGGATCGCGGTCGGGTCGTCGCGCTGGGCTTCGTCCCGTTCGGCCTCCCGCGCGAGATCGCCTACGCGAAGGAGCTCGAGCTGCGCATCTCGCGCTCGTACGGCCCGGGACGATACGACGCCGGCTTCGAGGAGAAGGGGCTCGACTACCCGATCGGCTACGTGCGCTGGACCGAGACGCGGAACCTCGAGTCCTTCCTGCAGGCGATCGCCGACCGCCGGGTCGAGGTGGCGCCGCTCGTCACGCACCGCTACGGGATCGACGAGGCGCCGAAGGCCTACGACGAGCTCGTCCAAGGCGACGGCGCGCGGCCGCTCGGGATCGTGATCCGCTACGACGACGCGCCCCGGACGGACGCCCGGCCGTCCCCGGCCGCCGCACCGCGCCCCCGCGCGGTCGAAGGCGGCGTCGGGATCGCGTTCGTCGGCGCCGGAGCGTTCGCGCGCGGGACGCTCCTCCCCGCGCTGAAGGGGCGCGGCGGCGTGAGGCTCGAGCGGGTCGTCACCGCGCACGGCCTCACCGCGTTCGACGCGCAGCGCAAGTTCGGCTTCCGCGCGGTCGGCACCGATCCCGCGGAGGTCTGGAGCGACGAGGGCGTCTCGCTCGTCGTCATCGCGACGCGTCACGACACGCACGCGGCGCTGGTGGCCTCCGCGCTATCCGCCGGGAAGCACGTCTTCGTCGAGAAGCCCTTGGCGCTGTCCGAGGAGCAGCTCGCCGAGGTCGAGCGCGCCGCGGCCGCGGCGTCCGGAGTGCTCCTCGTCGGGTTCAACCGGCGGTTCGCTCCCATGACGAAAGCTCTCCGCGCGGCGCTCCAGGGGCGCGGACCGCTGACGATGACCTACCGCGTCAACGCGGGAGCCCTGCCCCCGGGGCATTGGCTCAACGATCCGGCGGTCGGCGGCGGACGGATCATCGGGGAGGGGTGCCACTTCGTGGACCTGCTGTCGGCTTTGACCGGGGACGCGGCGATCACCTCGGTCCAGGCTCTCGCCGCCGGCCGGCCGCGCGGGCCCGCCGAGGACGTCGTCATCCAGCTCGGCTTCGAGGACGGGAGCGCCGGACAGATCCTCTACACGGCGAAGGGCGACCCCTCGTTCGGCAAGGAGCGCCTCGAGGCGCACGCCGGCGGCGCCTCCGGGGTCATCGACGAGTTCCGCACGGGAACCTTGAGGCGCGGCGGGAAGCCGCAGTCGCTGGGGGCCGCGGGCAAGGGCCACCGCGAGGAGCTCGACGCCTTGCTCGCCGCGGTGCGCGGCGAAGCGCCGCCCCCGATCGCGCTGGCCACGATGGTCGCCGTGACGCGGGCGACGTTCCGCGTCCACGCGTCGATCGCCGAAGGCGCCTAGCGCTCTTCGCGCTCACCACGGCGGATCGCGTCGACGAGGGCCGTCGTCGAGCGGCCCGCCACGAGGGGGATCGTCGCGACGCGCCCTCCGTGGGCCAAGACCCAATCGGCGCCCACGACCTGCGACACGTCGTAGTCGCCGCCCTTCACGAGGACGTCGGGATTCAGCGACTCGATGAGCGCCTGAGGCGTGTCCTCCTCGAACACGACGACGGCGCCGACCGCGTCGAGCGCGGCGAGCACGCGGGTGCGATCGTCCTCGGAGACGAGCGGCCTCTCCGCCCCCTTGAGGCGCCGGATCGACGCGTCGCTGTTGACGGCCACCACGAGAACGTCCCCTTCGGCCCGGGCGCGGTCGAGGAGGTGCACGTGACCGGCGTGGAGGAGGTCGAAGCAACCGTTGGTGAACACGATCCGTCGTCCGCGGGAGCGCTCGCGTTCGACGAACGCCCGGACCTTCGCGCGGTCGAGGATCTTCCCGGTCGAGGCCGCACCCGTCTCGAGCGAGCGCACGACCTCCTCCGGGGTGACGACCGTGGTCCCGACCTTCGAGACGGCCACCGCGCCCGCGGCGTTCGCGAGGAAGGCGGCGTCGGCGGGCTCGATCCCCGCCGCGAGGCCGAGGGTGAAATAGGCGATGACCGTGTCGCCGGCGCCGGTGACGTCGTAGACCTCGCGGGCGCGCGCGGGCACGTGCGTCACGCGACGGCCGTCCCACAGCGACAGCCCCCGGTCGCCCGCGTGACCAGGACCTGGCGGGCGCCGCACGCCGCCGCGATCGTGCGGGCGGCGGCCGCCACGTCCGCGTCCGACGCGATCGCGTGCCCGGAG
>Ga0068859_100002824_pt1 | contig 17609 bp, 23 predicted proteins | sample KBSSwiS22_FD_66585 | JGI IMG/M metagenome (GOLD analysis project Ga0068859, IMG submission 66585) | Switchgrass rhizosphere microbial communities from Kellogg Biological Station, Michigan, USA - KBS Switchgrass S2-2 | ecosystem: Host-associated > Plants > Roots > Rhizosphere > Soil ...
CACATCTACCCCTGTAGCCCCCAAGGGGGCAGAGTTTTGGGCGGCTTACCCAAGGAAGGTTGGAAGGGGAGCTGCCCTGAAGGCATATGACCGTGCGGTAAAGAAGATACCCCATGAAGATTTAATGGGGGCCCTTAAGAATCACAAATTCTCTACCGATCCCCAGTATATCCCAAATCCTTCAACTTGGCTAAACCAAGAGCGCTGGCTTGATGAAACCACGGCCAAAACAAACTTACGGGAATCTATCTACGCGGGAGTCCTGATATGAGCGACATCACTGTAATCAAGCGCATGCTGGCGGATCGTGCGCAAGAAGTCGCAGCCATGTTATTGCCGGGCGGCAAGCGCGACGGCGAGGAGTGGCGCGCCGGTTCAATATCAGGCGAGGCAGGTAAAAGCCTTGGTGTTAGACTTAAAGGCCCAAAGGCGGGAGTGTGGCAGGACTTCGCCGGGGAACAGGGCGGCGATCTTATCGATCTCTGGCGCAAGGTGCGTGGCCAACGCCTGCCAACCGCTCTTGCTGATATTAAATCCTATCTAGGTTTGCAGGATTCTGAACCATTCCACAAGCCGAAGCGCGATTACAAGGAACCACCAAAGCCAGATAGTTTGCCGGTAAGCGGCAAGGCGAGAGAATACCTTGTTGGTGAGCGTAGCATCTACCCTGAAACGCTGGATTCCTACAAAATCACTAGCAAAGGCGATATGATTTATTTCCCGTTCCTTGTCGGCGATGATCTTAAAATGGTAAAGGCCCGCAAGGCGGCGGATAAAGAAAAACCCATTCCAACCAGTAAGGAATGCGAGCCGGTGCTTTTTGGATGGCAAGCTATTGGCGAAGATGATCGAACCCTGATTATTACTGAAGGCGAGATCGACGCGCTAAGCTGGCATAGCTACGGCTTTCCTGCCGTGTCGGTTCCATTCGGCGGCGGTACTGGCGAGAAGCACAGGTGGATTGAAAACGATTACGACAGGCTTCAGAGGTTTGATAGAATCCTTCTTTCCATGGATATGGACGAAATGGGCGAAGCCGCCGCCCAAGACATAGCCCGACGCCTAGGAATCCACCGCTGCTACCGTGTGAACCTTACCTTAAAGGATGCCAACGCCTGCTTGGTGGCAGGGATTGCACCCGAGGTTATGGGCCTATCACTGCACGATGCTAAAGAATTTACACCAGAGGAGCTAAACCGTCCTACTTCCTACACGGATGAGGTGTTAGACTTGTTCTACCCCCAGGATGATGAAAAAAGGGGCTATACGACACCATATGAAAAGCTGGCAAGGCAAGATCTTTATTTTAGTCCAGGAGAATTAACACTTTGGAGCGGGCCAAGTGGTCATGGGAAAAGCCAGGTACTTTCAGATTGCATACCCCACTGGATGAGTGAGGGTGGATCTGTGTGTCTTGCCTCTCTAGAAATGGCACCGCGTCAAAGCCTAAAACGCTTAGTTAAGCAGGCAGGAAATGTTGACAGGCCCACTGAGAGCTATTTGCGCGCCTGCATGTCGTATCTGGATGAATCGTTGCTGATTTACAACAAGGTCGGCAAGGCGAGCATTACGCATATGCTGGAAATATTCAGTTACGCTCACGCCCGCTATGGTTGCGATATTTTTATAGTAGACTCCCTCATGAGGCTTGGCATCGCCAGCGATGATTACACGGGCCAAGAAAACGCGGTTTACCAGATGGTGGATTGGGTTATTTCTAAGAACGTCCACCTACATCTAGTGGCGCACTCACGTAAATCCGACAAAGGATCGCCGGGGCCCGGTGGTACTGAGGATGTAAAGGGGGCAAGCGAGATTGGTTCCAACGCCTTCAACATCCTATCCATATGGCGCGATAGAGAACACGAAGCGAAGATTGCTGCCGCAGAGGGTGATAAAAAGCAAGAACTAGAGAAGCTTCCCGGCGTGATCTTAAATGTAGCAAAGAATCGTAATGGTGATTTTGAGGGTAGAGTGGGCCTGTGGTTCGATAAAGAAACCTACCGTTATCGTTCTTCGGTAGCCATGAAGCGTGATTACGTTGAATATTACGGGGGACAAGATGCTTAGTGATTATGAAAAAGGCTGGTTAGCTGCCATGGCTTTAATAACAAAATATTGCGACATTCCCGATGTAACAACCGTGCAGATGGTTCGTGATTATGCCTTCTACGCTCAGCCCAAACCACCTATTTCACCCCACACAGGAGCATAAAATGACTAACATCGAAGAATTGAAGGATCATAACACGGCTCTGGAAGCTGTTTTGCTCTTGGCCATTGAGGACAACAAAAAGCTCAGGGGTTTTGTTGATAAACTAACGGATCACTACTGGGGAGGGTATAAACTAATTAGCGGCCATGATGCGCAATCCTTGCGGGAGAATATCGGAAAACTTTATGTAGTCCAGCTATCCGACAAGAAGCTGCATGAAGCAGTCGGTGCCCTAAAGGTACATGGAATGACGGAGCACGCAGAGTCGCTAGAGGCCGCATTCCAGAAAATATCGGAACTGGAGCCGATTCTTTCCGATCTGGCCCGGGCGCTGAATTATTTTATCGATAATCCTTACCTGGGATTATCGGATCAAGCAAAAAAGATTTACGAAGAAACCGGCGGGGGTCGGCGTTATGCCATCCAAATCCCCATCATCGAAGGAAGTTAGTTGACACAATGTGGTTGACTCGAATTAATTACAACTAAGTGAAAATAATTGTTGCCTAGTGTTTATTGTTGTGGCATAACTGATTTTAAGGAAACGAACACAAGAGGAGACAGCCATGGAAAACCAACTAAAAGCATACTTCGACGCTCAGCTTGCCAAATACAGCAAACGTATGGATGCCCATGGTGCAATGATTGCCGCTAAGTTTGCTCTGGATGATATGGCTGGTGTTGTTCGCCGTAACTTAACCATTTACTCGGCAGAAGACGTTTCGGCTATTCTGGCTATGGAGATTGAAGACGTATGCGCAGCGTAACTAAACAGGAGTTTTACGACAAGATCGGGCCAATGGATGTGATCCCCTCAATTGATAGCTCCTGGAGTGATGCCATGGGTTATACAACAATTTGGAAGACTCGGCAAAGATCGGACATCGGAATGACGAGGGGACTCATGAGCAAAAAAGAATACTATTTATATGAGGGCCCCAATGGGCAGTAAATCATACGGCTTTAAACCAAGTAATTGGAATTTACCTGAATATTTGAGTAGCAGGCAATTTCAATCTAAACAACTGCGCGCGGATGCTGAGAAGATGAAAATCCGGGCCGATGCGATTGACGATGAATTGGCAGAGCTGCAAAAGCAGCTAGAGGAAGTGCAGCATGCACAATAATGAAAAATACGAATCAGCCAAGGATGCAGGAAAACACGACTTGGCGAATATGGTATGTGCCGAAATATGGGATATCTGGTATGGCGAACATAAAGGCCAAATGAACCCGGATAACTTCTCCAAAATGCTCCAAAAGATAAAACTTATGATAAGGCAATCGCAATGAGCACTAAACGCAAACCCGGACGACCATCCCTGCCCGAAGATAAAAAGGGCAGAATGGTATGGATACCCGGGCGATTAATAGAGGAGTTCTTGCAATGGCTAGCATTGAGGAAATAGAGGCTGAACATAAGGTGTGGTTAACTAGTGAAGTGGCGCTTAAAAGAATTAAAGAATTAGAGTGTGAAGCCAATTCATCGCCCGACAGCAGCCAAAGATACCAAGCGTGGAAGCCTGATCGTTACAAATCAAGAGCAGACGATAGTGACACCAACCATGACTGAATGGCAACCAACACTTGAACATTGCTAAAACCTTAGGCATAATCCAACCCAACAGGAGTGTTTATGAAAAAGAAAAAAGGTAAAGGTGGTGGAAAGAAGTGCTAGACTGGACACCAGACAGAGACACCGCGCTGCTTAATGCTTTTGAACAAGGCTTAAGCCGCAGACAGATGGTGGCAATGTTTGGTTATTCCATGGCATCCTTGAGAAAGCGTGCTTCTTCCCTCAAAAAGAAGAACGACATGTTTCTCGAAGTCCGAGAGATTGACGGCAAGACAATTAACGTGTATAAAACTGGATACCCCATTGGAACCGAGTACAAAGCGAGTGTGCGGTGAATAAGCTGTTAACATGGTTACTTAAGCCCCTTCACCCTATGGCACGCTGGATTTTATTTAGGAGCGAACGTGATTAAACTATACATTACCTCGTTAATGATGATGGCCTTTTGGGCTTTACCAGCTCAGGCTGAATGCACCATCGCAACTACATGCAACCCAAACACTGGGTTTTGTTATGAGGTGCCTGTTTGTCAGTAGAACCCATCATCATCCCCTATCAACAAGCCAATCCTGGTGACGTGATCCAACATGAAGGCAAAGACTACGAAGTGAGCCAACATTTCGCACAAGGCAAGGACATGAAGGGGTTAAACTTCACCCATATGATGTTTAATGAAAAGGGTGCATTTGGGTTGACTGAGGTTAACTGATGGCCCGAGTTGCTTACATTATGGGACAAGAAGCTGCCGCACTCGCGAAGCTTAGCAAATTACTAAACCAAACAATAACGCTTGAAGATGTTGCTATCCATGCGTCTACCGACAAGGAGAATCCTTCTTATTACATGAGTTCACCCGGCACATTGACGCAACAGCAAAAAGATTTTAAAAGACGTTGCGCAGAGCATAGCAACCTGAGATCAAGTCGCGTTGAAAAGCCATTGGAATGTACTCATCTTGAAGGCCACGTGCTGGTTGGTTCTGAGTATCTGACTTGGCCCCGTATTGATGGTACAGAGGGAAGAAGCAGTAAGCCTGTTATGAATATATTTAAACCAATCGTTCCATATGCGGAACAAGAAGTTGTGAGCTAAACTTATATGGCTGCTACAGAATCAAAACCAGTAGGCGGAAAACCAGACAAGCTAATCAGAGATGCCTTGATGGGGGCCATTCGCCAAAGCCCGCAGAAACTTAAGAAGGGCGTTGAAAACCTAATGGATAGGTTTGAGCAGGGTGAGCTAGAGGTGATTAAATTCGTCACCGAACGTATTGATGGCAAAGCAGTTCAGCCCATTGCCAATCCGGATGGCGAAGCTTTCAACGTGAAGACTAGCTTAACCGTGGCCTTTGTTGCAGCAGCCAATGATTCAGATACCTGAGAAGCTCGCCTGCCTATTCAAGCCAAGACGCTATAAGATTCTCTATGGTGGCAGGGGTGGGGCAAAATCAATGTCAATTGCCCGAGCCCTTCTTATCCAGGGTGCCGAGAAGCAGCATAAGATCCTTTGCGCTCGCGAGATCCAGAAATCCATCCAAGACTCGGTACACAGCCTATTAAAAGAGCAAATTAATGAGCTTGGGCTTGATGATTTCTATGAGGTTCAGAAGAGCACCATCATTGGCAAGAACGGAACAGAGTTCCTATTTGCCGGATTACGCAGTAACATTGCTAACATCAAATCCATCCCAAACATTAGCAGGGCTTGGATCGAAGAGGCTCAATCCGCTTCCACAGCAAACATTAAGACATTGGCGCTTACTGTGCGTGCGCCTGATTCAGAGATATGGCTATCCTTTAACCCCGATCTTGAAGATGATCCGGTTTACCAAGAGTATGTTGTTGATCCACCAGATGATTCAATTGTGGTGAAGATCAACTACAACGACAACCCGTTCTTCCCTGAAGTCCTGCGCAGGGAAATGGAAAGCGATAAGCGCAAGAACCATGACAACTACGAGCATGTTTGGCTGGGCAAGCCAAAGAAAGCTGTTGAGGGCGCTATCTTCTCCAACGAACTGATCAAGGCTTACGAAGAGCATCGCATTACGCGAGTGGTTCCTGTTGCCGGAATGCCCGTGCATACATTCTGGGATCTGGGGCAGTCAGACAACACAGCGATATGGTTTGTGCAGATTATCGGGCTTGAGTATCGGTTGATTAATTACTATCAGGCTTCTGGTGAGAAGATGGCACACTACATTGATGTGCTAGCAGAACTCGGGTATAAATATGGCGAGCACTGCCTTCCTCATGACGCTGAGCACGAACAGCAGGCGGCCTTATCAACCATTAAACAGCAGCTGCAGGCGGCCCTTAAAAATAACCCCGCTTTGGGTGTGTCGGTTAGAACCGTGCCCCGGATTGCCAAGAAAGCGCTGGGCATTGATAAGGCTAGAACCATATTCGCGCAGTGCATCTTTGACAAGGATAAGACTAAAGACGGACTCGCTTGCCTGCGTCACTATGCCTATGCCCGCGATAATGAGACAGGCAGGGTTAGCAAAGAGCCCAAACATGACGATTGGTCTCACGGTTCGGATGCCTTCATGTGCTTTGCACAGCACTTCAAGCAGAACATTCCACTTGTAAAAACTGTAGAACCCGGTTATTACCAAACTACCTCATACCATAGGAACTAAGGCATGGCTGACGATTCAAAGGATAAGATTGTCAGCGACATGCTAAGGGATTTCAAGCAATCCGCTGATGCTGAAGAAGATAACCGCCAGCGCGCCCTCTACGTCCTTGATTTCATCCGCCCCGGTGCTAAGCAGTTTGGTGCTAAAGAAATAGCAGCTCGTGGCAATCGCCCCTCTTATTCGTTCAACCAGCTTCCCAAGTTTGGGCGTCAGGTTATTAACGATCAATGGCAGAATGTACCGCAAATCAAGTACATTCCAAAGAACGACGCCAGTGTTGATAAAGCTGAATTGCTGGAAGACAAAATCCGTGAAGTGCAAAACCAAGGCTGCGCGCAGACAGCTTACAAATTAGCCATCGCAAGCCAGATTAACATTGGCTGGGGTTATTTTGCGTTTGCTACGGACTACGACAACGACGATAGCAACGATCAGAACATTTACATTCGCCAGATCCCCAACACATTTCAGGTGTATGACGATCCCTCAACCCGCGAACAGGATAGAAGCGATCGCCGGTATTTGATTGAGGTTGAGGACATTCCGCGTACTGATTTCAATCGGAATAATGACAGAGACTACAGCACTAACGACTTGCAATCCATTGGCAGTGACTACCCTGACTGGGCTAGCATGGGCAAGGACTTGGTCCGTGTCGGGCATTATTGGCGCATCGAATACGACAAAGAAACCGTTTGGTTTAACAAGGAAACGGGAAAGAAAGTCAAAGACAAGCCCAAAGACATTAAGAATTACGATGCTCGTGAGCTCAAAAACCCCAAGGTGATGTATTACAAGTGCACTGCCACAGAGAAGCTTGAAGAACGCAAGTGGCAGGGTAAACATATTCCGTATTGCTTTGTTGAGGGCAACAAAACTATCATAAATGGCAGAACCTACCTCACTGGCCTCTATGAAGACATGATTTCAACGCAGGTGCTGTATAACTACGCCACCAACACGGCAATTGAGCTTGCCGAATCAGCCCCTATTTCGCCATTCATTGGTGATTCCCGTGCCTTCAAGGGGTACGAGAAGTTCTATGACAATGTGAACACCAAGAACTACAGTTATTTACCGTACAATGCGATTGATGAGAACGGCCAGCCTATTAACACGCCGCAAAGGATGCAAAACGGTGCTGATTTGGGTTCGGCTGTTGCTCTTATTCAAATGGCCGAACAAAACTTCTATGGCACTTCGGGGATTTATCCTGCCTCTTTAGGCCAGCAAAGCAATGAGAAATCCGGCAAAGCTATTATTGCCCGCCAGCGAGAAGGTGATGTTTCAACCTCAAACTATTCCGACACCTTTGGGCGGGCATTGCTCTATGGCGGGGTTATCTTTGAGGATTTAAGCAAGAAAATCTACGATAGCTCGCGTGAAATCCAGGTGATGAGCGAGGACAAGAAAACCCGTACAGTGAAGATCAACCAGAAATTCACCGACGATAAGACGGGCAAGCCTGTCAATTATGACATGACAAAAGGCGACATGGAAGTCGCTGTGACAACTGGTCCGAGCTATTCCACCAAGCGCGAAGAGTCGAGAGAAGCACAAATTCAGCTATTCCAAGCTGCGCCGCAAGCCATGCTTCCTGCACTTCCTATGATTATCCGCAGTATGGACTGGCCAAACGCTGATAAGACAGCAGATGCTGTTGAACGTGGATTACCTCCAGAGTTGCGCGATCCAGAACGTCAAGAAGAGCAAATGAAGGGCGTTCCCCCCGCTGTTCAAGCGCAAATGATGCAGGCACAGCAGATTATCGAGCAATTAGGACAGGCGCTGCAAGAAGCACAGGCTGCGGCAAACGACAAGCAACAGGAAGCGCAAATAAAGATGGGCGAACTGCAGGTTAAAGCACAGCAGGCTCAATCACAGGTTGAGAAAAACCAGATAGATGCAGAGATAAAAGCGGCAGAACTACAACTAGAACGCGAAAAGCTAGCAACGGAGTCCGCTCTTGAGCAGCAGCGTCTAGAGCTTGAGAAAATTAGAATTATGGCAGAGGCGCAAAGGCAGCCTGAGCAATCTGAGCCGTCTGAAGGGGAAATGATGCCTTCTAATCTAGGCCCCAATGCTATGCAAGGCTACGCTATGGACAAGCAGGCAGAGCGTGAACAAGAGCAGGCTGAATTACAGCAACAAGAAATAGCCAACGAGCTAAAGGCACAAGAGATCAGCACGCAACAGCAGAACATGGGCATGCTTCTTGAGATGCTTAACGCAATGAAGGGTAGCTTTGAGAACCTCTCAGCTGACATTCGCGCACCCAAGGTGATTGATGTAAGACGCAATCCCAACACTATGCTAATTGAGCAAGCATTCACTAAGGTTCAGTAATGGCCCTCAAGCACGCAAAGACTAATAATGTTGCCAGTTGGACGCAGGCGGATCTAGACGTTGCTATTTCCAAAGGACAATTTGCTCCCGGTACAACGATTGCTGATATTACACTATCTGGGGACTGGAACGCCGATCACGTTGTAGACGCCGGTGGGATTAAGTTCTTTGACAATACGGTGCAAACAACCGCTTACACTGGAGGCGGCGGCTCCTACACTTTCACGAACGGATTAACCGAAGCACCTGCAGGGACCGTATCCAACGATCTCATTACCGGTAAGGCCGGTGGCCAGACTGTTGTCGGTGGTATAGCTACGGGTGAAAGTATCACGATAACCAGTAATGGCACTGCAACTAAAGGCAAGATCAACCTGGGATCGACGGGTGTGGCTATTGATGAGGCCACTAACTTTTTGGGACTAGGGAATAATGCCCCCGTTTCCCAGCTTCACATATCAGGCAACATTTCCCTGCCAACATGGACGAATAACGGCCCCAACCTATTAATTACATCGCGTATTCTCACAGACACGACTGGGAGCGGAACGATCAACACAAAAGTTGGTGTTTTTATTGGGGCCCCGACTTTCGCATCAACATCGGCCACAACTGTTACTCGTATGTACAATGTGCTCATTGCTGGTGGCCCTGTTGCTGGTACAAATACCACATTCGGCTCTACCCCTGTTTATGCGCTCTATTGTTCGGCAGGTAGAGTGGGTGGTCCTGGCGGGGCTATTTATGGGGCTGTTTCTGGTGGCGGAACGGATCAGGTAAACACCAACCCCTTTATGTCGATTGGCGGTTCGTTAAGTATTCCTTCCTGGCAGTTAGCTGGTGCATTGCTGGGTGTGGGTGCCGCAGCTTCAGGCATAAACACACTTACTGACACAACCGGCACCGGAACAATTGCGACACGTGTATGTTCGTCTTTTGCTGCTAATACCCTGGCTTCAACTAACGTTATCACGGTAACAAACGCCGCCAATACCTATATAGCTGCAGCACCTGCTGGTGGAACAAACACCACCATCACTAACTCGCACGGCATTCTTATTGCGGCTGGTGCAGGTACTGGAACGAATACTTATGGCATTACGGCCAATGCTCAAACTGGCGGCACCAATAACTACGCAGCCAACTTACAAGGCAACACAATTTCTAATGGCGGCATGAGTCATGCTATTCGTGTAGTCACTGCTGCAGGTACGATTACCACTACTTCATCCGACTACACGGTAGTGGTGAATAAAACAGTTGCTGCCGTTACGTCGGTTACTCTTACTAACCCACCTGCGGGCTATAACCAGACGGTGATCATCAAAGATGGGAAAGGGGATGCGAACACCAACAACATCACGGTTACACCCACCGCTGGTCTTATTGATGGTGCGGCCAATAAAGTCATGAATATTAACTCTCAAGCCATTAAATTTCATTTTGATGGTACAAACTGGTGGATCGTATGAGTTACACACCCCCCATGAACAAAAGCTATATGACAACAGTAACGACGGGTTTTAATGACACCGTTCCTGATGGGATTACGATTGCTATCTATAACAGCAGTATTGCGTTACTCGTCGGCACGATCAAAATGCCCGAGAACCCAACGGATGGGCAGCCTTTAACGATTATCTCACCCAAAGGTGTTGTAGCGTTGGCCATTCAGCCCAACACGGGCCAAACATTCTCCGCCACCCCCATTGCCGTCATGGCGGCCAATGCGCCCTACCGTCTTAAATATTCTGCCATTAACTCTACGTGGTACAATAATTAATGCTTTCAGCTTTTCAGTCGAATGCATTTCAAGGCAATGCCTACCAAATTAGCGGTGGTGGTTCAGTCCTTGAGCCCAACGGCAACCGCAGACAAGAATACCAGCCAACTTACTATGAGATGCAGCAACGCCGCGAGATTGAGCGGAAGTTTGAAGAAGCGCAATTAAGCCTTAAGTCCACCCAGATCCAGATAGAAGAAATCGAATTTAAGCGGCTTCAAGATCTAGCGGATCAAGCGATGCAACTAGAGCTATTACGGCTTCTGGCAATGCAGAATAAATTAATGCTGCTTCTTGAGCAATTGCAGCAACAGAAATTAATGGCGTTGAATGATGATAATGACTTTCTAATGCTATTGATGTGCCTAAATTAACGCTTGTAAACCACACAAAGGAAATGTAGTATGGACACCAATACAGATGACACCGCAAAAGCGGAATCGACTGTTGAAGATCGGTTTGAAGTAGAAACCAACGTAGTCCCTGAGGCCGAACCTGAGAAGGTTGAGCCGGAAAAGGATAAAACTGCCGAGGCAGAAACGCCAGATACGGAACCCAAAGCGGAACCGACTGAGCCAAAACCCATCAACCCCCGCACTGCCCAACGTAAAGCCGAAAAAGAGCGCCTAATTCGTGACAATGCTGCTATGGCCGAGCGCCTTCGACAGCTTGAAGCGGAAAAAGCTCCGGAAAAACCAAAGGCACGGGATTTATCAAAAGAGCCCGACATCAATGATTATGGTGATGATGTGTTGGAATACACTCGTGACGTTGCTCGATATGACGCCATGCAAACATTCCAGCAAGAAACATCAAAGGCTAGCCTGCAAAGACAAACAGACGCTCTTGCTGAAAGAGCTGAAGTCATTCGAGCAGAGAAGCCTGATTTTGATGAGAAGGTAGGTGCGTTAGTACAAAGCCAATTGATTACACCGGATATTGAGAAAGCGATCCTCGCCTCTCCTGTCGGTGCGGATATTAGCTACCATCTAGCGAACTACGGCTCTGATTTGATGACTCTGCGCGGGCTTCCTTCGCAATCATTACCACAGGCGATTAAGGCTATTGAGGCTTTTATCAAAAATGGTGGTGAGCAGGAAAAACCAAGAATCACCAAGGCTGCTCCCCCAATTACTCCCCCCGGTATGACTGCAAACGCCGATAGGCCAATGAGTTCGTACAGCCAAGAGGAATTAGAGGAGATGCCCTTAACCGAATACAAGCGTCGATTTATGAAGTAACCGCTACCATGGATTCTCCTTGGTGGCTTTTAACCCTACCAAGGAGAACCTCCAATGGCCAACCAAGTACCTATTCAGACAATTATCGCCAAGCGCATGCTGGCACGTCTGCAAAACAAACTACCAATGACTGCCAATGCGAACAAAGACTTCCAATCGGAACTCGCTGATTCGCAAAAACGTTCAGGCGGCATCATCAACATCACCAAGCCACCGCTGTACAGCGTTCGTTCTGGTGAGGTGATGGAAGTACAATCCACCATTATTCCTGCTGTAAGCACCAACCTCAACATGTTCGGTGTTGACGTGTCGGCAAGCCAGCTTGATCTGCAAATCTCGTATGATGCAGTGCAGAATGGTATGATCGATGGCGTACTTGACGGTGCAGCGTCGGCATTGGCCGCCAAGATTGAGGCAGATGGTTTTGCTCTTGCATTGAAAGTGGCTAACGTTGTTGGTACTCCAGGCACCCCAATCACCGATCCAAGTGTTCTGGCAACGGCTGGTGCATTGATTACGTCCAACGGCGCATTGATTGGCCGCAACCGTATTGGCTTGCTCAACAGCTTCCAGAACGCAAGCTTTGCAACGGGTGTGAAAAGCTATTTCAATCCTGTTTCGACTGTCAATGCAGCCTATGCTGATGGTATGCTGGGTAATGGTTACGGCTTTGATCTTTACGACGAACCTGTTGCCGGAACCTTCACCGCTGGTATTTACGGCGGCTCGCCAGTAACTACCGCAACCCTTGCTGCCGGTAACACCATTACCACCAGCGGCTGGACCGCTACCACCACCAGCCTCAACGTTGGTGATACGTTCACGATTGCTGGCGTATTCAACCGTAACCCACAAACTGGGCTTTCGACGGGTGCGCTGAAGAACTTCGTTGTTGCCGTTAAGACGGTTACGGACGGTGCTGGCTTATCGACGATTACGATTGGTGAGGACGGCATTATCCTCAGCGGCCCACGCCAGAACGTCATTGCGGCAGATGGCAGTTCCGTTATCGCAGCTGGTGCAGCCCTTGTCGTTACCTCGGGTGCTTCGGGCGTAACTTCGAAACAGTCGCTTGTGTATGATAAGAACGCGTTCACCTTCGCTATGGTGCCGCTTGCTAAAGTACCAAGCAACCTGGGTGTTATGTCTACCGTTGTTAACGATAAGATGAGCGGTTTGAGCATCAGCATGAAAGAGGGTTACGATATTACGAACAACCAACGTGTGGTTCGTTTTGACGTTCTCTACGCATGGCTGGAAACCTATCCACAAATTGCCGCTCGTATCCTCGGTTAATCACACATTTAAGGAGTATTTATTATGGCTGTTGCCACATCGACTGTTAAAACCTCTTTGCTGCAGAACGGCACGTTTATTCAGCCCGACACCCTGCGCCAAACCTTCAACATTACTACCGTAGCGGCTGCCGGTACTACCATTGCGGATGCTACTGCAATTGGTAACACCCAACCGTTTGTTATCATCAGCAACAACACTGCTGCAAATGGTGTGTTGCTTCCTGTTGCTTCGTATATCGGACAAATTGTTACGATTTACCCAGCATTGGTGACGAACGCACCGAAAGTCTATCCACCTACTGCCGCCGGAACGATTAACTCCGGTACTGCTGGTGCTTCGGTAGCTTCAACCGCCCGTAAGGCTGTGCAATATGTCGCCATTGATCGCACTGGCCTTAACTGGGTAACAATCGGACTGTAAGGAGTATTTATGACTAAGAAAGAAAAAGATCTCGAAGCTGAATTGGCTAAACGTGATGCCGAGGATGCTGTACCTAACAGCATTGCTGCGTTGATTGAGGAAGAGAAGCACGCTACCCGTGAGGAAGTTGATCGCATGACGAACAAGGCGACTGATCCCCAAGCGGTTAATATCGTGCAGTCCTTGGCTGCAGCAGAGGAAGCTAAAAACAATCCTCCAAAAGAGGAGAAGAAAAAACCTCTTTCTGATGCTGAATATGAGCGCCGCACCAAACTTGACGTGAGTGATCCACTCTACATCAATCCATCGCTCGACTATAAAGGCTAAATCATGGCATATACTGCCCTTAATCTAATAACCGATGTGTTACTAGATATGGGCGTTATAGCCGACCAGCAAACCCCCACCTCTTCACAGAGCGTGGGGGCGTTGGTTAAGTTAAACGACCTTATCGAGTCATGGAACCTTGACCCGCAGAAGCTTTACGGGGCGACTCAGTATGTCATGCCCTTTGTTGCTAACCAGGCAACTTACACGATAGGTGTTGGGGGGGATTTAAACGTTCCCCGTCCCAACATGATTACGCAAGCTTTTGTGCGCAATAACTTTGGCCCCACATCGCAGCAGCAAGATATACCCATTACCATCCTAACTGATCAGCAGTGGGCTGATATTCCCGTTAAGGGCATGGTGGGTACATACCCCTACGCGGTGTGGTTTAATATGACAAACCCGCTTATTGAGGCACATATAACCCCTATTTCTACGGGCTCTAATTACAGCCTGGTATTCTGGGATGCTAATGAGAACGCAACACTTGCTTTAAATACTGTTTTGGTTCTTCCGCCTGGTTACAAGCGGGCGATGAAATACGGCTTGTTTATTGAGCTTGCCCCGAGCTACCAACTACCAGTTACGGACGATGTCGCAAACCTGGCAGCCACATCAAAAATGTCAATTGATCGCCAGAACCTGCAAATCAACACCCTAGAGGTTAGTGGCCCACTTCGTTACGATATTTTTAGCAATACCGTAAGGGATTTGTAAGATGGAAGCGGGCGTAGTTGGTGGCTCTTCTCAGGAGGCGTCGCTACCGTTCAACGCGGAACGCACGGTAAATATGTACGCCGTTCTTGATCAGCGGGGGAAGAAACCAGCATCCCTCTATTCACGTCCCGGCAATAATTTATTCTCTACCCAAGGCACGGGTGCTGGCCGTGGTGGGTTTGCTTCAGCTAATGGCCGTAGTTTTATTGTTTCAGGTTCTGAAGTTTACGAACTTTCCTCGGCAGGCACTGGTACTTTACGCGGTAGTTTGCTAACGAGTGCTGGCGACATCACGATAGCAGAAAATGGCTTGCAATTAGCTATCTGCGACGGGCGTGATTTATACATCCTAACCTACGCCACCAACATCTTCCAACGGGTAGTAAGTGCAAACCTGCCAAGCGCTGCAAGTGTTGTATTTTTGGATGGTTATTTTGTTGTCAATCGTTCGCTTACCAGCGGTATTTTCCAAATATCTTCCCCTTATGATGGGCTAACCTGGGCTGCTTTGGACTTTGCTACAGCAGAATCTTCCCCTGACAGCTTATTAAGAGTAGCGGTTATTTTCGGCCAATTATGGTTGTTTGGTGACACATCTACCGAGCCATGGAATAACACGGGCGCAGCTTCTTTCCCATTCCAGCGCGTCAATAGCTCAGCACGGCTTGCTGTTGGTGTGGTTGCGCCAAGTACTGTGTTAGAGTTAGACAACACCGCCTATTGGGTTGGCAAAGACATCAACGGCGCGGGGATTGTTTATAAGGCGGATGGCTTCTCGCCGCAGCGTATTTCTACTGAGGCTATCGAACTACGCATTCAAGCAGCTCCATCCATAACAGCGCTCAAGGCCATGGCCTACCAAGAGGCAGGGCATATTTTCTACATCATCACGGGCGGTGGTATGGAAACCGCTTTGGTTTATGATGTTTCCACCAAACTGTGGGCTGAGTGGGCGTATCTTAATAGCCTTGGACAATACGAGCTTCCGCTGACGAATGCCTTGTTTTATGCGTTTGGCAAGACAATCGCGCTTGATAGACTCTCGGGAAAAATCTACCACCAATCGGCTGCGTATTACTCAGATAACGGCGAAGAAATAGCCCGCGACAGAATCTTCACGCATATCTTTGATGATGGCAATCCGTTCCTGATTAAGAATCTTACGGTGAATTTTGAAACGGGCGTGGGGAATACGACTGTCGAAAACCCCAAAGCGATGCTTTATCTGTCCAATGACGGGGGAAGAACGTTCTACATTTATTACGAATCCATCATGGGCAAGATTGGCGAGTTTCTCACACGGGTGGTATTCTGGCGTCTTGGTAGACATAGACAATGTACGTTCCGTGTTCGAGTCACGGACGCCGTTAAAGTGGTGATGACGGGGGGAGCATTTAACACATGATCTCTCAAGCACCCATTGCCGACAAAGTCCTTGATGACACTGGGAAAATGCGCCCTTCGTGGGTGGAGTATTTCTCTGCCCGTGATCGTGGCGATGTGGGAACCACATGGAACCCTGCAATTACAAACCTGACGAGCGTTGGAACACCGACGATTACAGGTGTTTATTATCAAAATGACGGGTTTACGGATTTCGCTGTGAAGATTGTACCTGGAACCAATACCAGCTCAACGCTTGGCAGCACTACCATTGCACTACCCTTTAACGTCACGGCAGACACGGTGGCCAACGTAGTCACGGGAAACACTGCCGCCCTAGGTGTAGTGAACGCTGCGGGTAAAACGATATTCCTGCCAACATGGACAACCATAACAACGCCCATAACAATAACCGGCAGGGTAAAAAACTAGTATTTAACAAACTTTCTATGTAGAATTTCCTGGGAGAAAATTAAGTGACTGTCCTGAACTACCCATCCGATTGGTTTATAGACGCCGCAACATTGGATGCGGTGAAGGGATCACTGCCTACGCTTCTTAAATTCTATGAGGAAGACGGCCTAGAGGACATGGGCGTATTACCCATCCTCGACTTGGTAAAAGAGCCACTTAAGGAATGTTACACGATTCCGCTGTTTAGCGAAGAGTTCTGCAAGCTTCTTTTGCAGCTCGTTAAGAATCACACTTTCAAGCCCAATGATGATGAAGATGGGCTTAGACAGATTCCCGAAATCATCCTGAGCGAGCAATTGCCGGAATTGTACACTTCCATGATGTGTATTACGAAAGCAGTGATCGAGCCCATTCTTTCAAGCCTATGGGGCTGTCACATTCATAGCGCGCATATCCAGGTGGCAAATTACAACCCCCGCGATAAAAAGCAGGGCGCTTGGCATCATGACATCACCTCAGACATTACTATCGTCGTCCCACTTAATACCGGGGAATATACCGGGGGTGGTACGGAATTTATGCGGCGCGGGGTTGTTGAACCGCTGCCGAACGGCTCGGCGCTGATGTTTCCGTCGCTGACACATATGCATCGTGGTTTGCCTGTAAGCGAAGGGGATCGCTATTTATTAGTATTTTGGTTAAAGTGTGGGGACGCAAATGAAAAATAACATGCAAGAAGTAGCCGCCAAAGGACGTGGCGGTGATACACAAATCGCCCACGTCATGAAGGGTGAGACACTTATTCCACCAGGTGTATTAACGCCTGAACTACTGCAGCAGATTTATGCTGAAATGGAATCAGCAGGGATTGATCCGCGTGAGCATACGGTGGGTGAGGGAATGAGCATCAACCCTGAAACGGGATTGCCTGAGTTTGGGTTTGGCAAGTTTTTCAAGAAGGCGGCAAAGATTGCGCTTCCTGTCGCAGCGTATGCCATTGGTGGCCCAGTATTGGGTGGTGCGGTTGCGGGCGGACTTAATGGTGGACTGAAAGGAGCAGTCGCAGGTGGGTTAACAGGATATGCCGGGATTGGTGGTGGATCAGCGCTTGGTAATGCTTTAGGATTTAGCGGTGCTACGGCAACTGGTATTGGCTCGGGCCTTATTGGTGCGGGTGCGGGTGGATTAACGGGCGGCCTTAAGGGGGCATTACTTGGTGGCGCACTTGGTGGTGGCGCAGGTTA
>Ga0068859_100002826_pt1 | contig 17604 bp, 13 predicted proteins | sample KBSSwiS22_FD_66585 | JGI IMG/M metagenome (GOLD analysis project Ga0068859, IMG submission 66585) | Switchgrass rhizosphere microbial communities from Kellogg Biological Station, Michigan, USA - KBS Switchgrass S2-2 | ecosystem: Host-associated > Plants > Roots > Rhizosphere > Soil ...
TCTTGCACAGGATGGCGACTTTGTAAAAGCCGGCACCTCATTGAGTGACGGACAAACAGCGCCCGGTGATATCCTGGCCATTAAAGGACCATTTGCTGTACAGGAATATGTAGTGAATGAAATTCAGGAGGTGTATCGTTTGCAGGGTGTGAAAATAAATGATAAACACATTGAGGTAATTGTAAGGCAGATGATGAAAAAGCTGGAGATTGTTGACCCCGGCGATACAAGATTCCTGGAAGAAGACACTGTTGATAAGCTGGAATTCCTGGAAGAAAACGATTATACCTTCGACAAGAAAGTGGTGACCGAACCAGGCGACAGCGCCAAGCTGAAAGCCGGGCAGATAGTAACGCTCCGCGAGGTGAGAGAAGAAAATTCTATTCTCAGAAGGTCCGACAAGAAACTGGTTGAATACCGCGATGCCAAACCTGCCACTTCGCAGCCTTTGTTACTCGGTATTACCAAAGCGTCTTTGGGAACACAAAGCTGGATTTCCGCTGCATCGTTCCAGGAAACCACCAAGGTGTTGAGCTCTGCGGCCATACAGGGTAAAACAGATGAGATGCTGGGTCTGAAAGAAAATGTAATCACCGGCCATCCGATACCTGCGGGTACTGGTTTGCGTGAGTTTGAAAATATGATTGTCGGCAGCAAGGAAGAATATGAACTGCTGCAAACCACCAAAGAGGCGATGAATTTTGACGAAGAAGAATAAGGTGATGGCTGATAATAACTAAATAAACTAAGTAGGAAGGTAAAACTTCCTGCTTTTTTTATTTTGACCGGGTTGGTGGCTCGGTGCTGTCTTCACCAATCAATCCTGGTATTCTTCACCCACCAACCTGTGAATGAGTCTGAGTGTAAATTCTTTTAACACTTTTCTTTTTTTCAAACGGTCTAACTTGCTTTAAACTTTCAGTTCATGAAACAACTTTCACTTGCGTTAAGTATTGCTGCATTGGGTATTTCCGGGGTCTTGCTTTTTTTTCAGCTGAAAAAAAGTGAACCGGTAAAGGCCTCTGCCGCCGCACCTGCAACAGCAACTACAGCAGGCAGTTTTAAAATTGCTTATTTTGAGCTGGATTCATTGCAAAATAATTATCAGTATTTTAAGGATGCGCTCAGTACGTTGAAAACGAAAGAGGAATCAATGAACAATGAGCTGGCCGCGCTTGAAAAATCTTACCAGAAGAAGATCGCAGAGTGGCAGCAGAAGGGCAACAATATGTCGCAGGCCGAGGCCGAGGCGGCAAACCGCGAATACCAGCAAATGCAGCAAAATTTTCAGAGCCGGAAACAGCAGCTGGATCAGAATATCAACGACCAGATGAATGATACCCGGAAGAAAATCAGGGAACGGCTGGAAAGCTATCTCAAAGAATATAACAAGGACAAAAATTACTCATATATACTTTCGGATTTCCCCGAGGGCATTTTTTATAAGGACACTGCCTATAATATCACCAATGACCTGATAAGAGGATTGAATGAATCTTATAAGAAAAAAAATTAGGTCGGATTTCACGCAAAGACGCTAAGGTGCAAAAGAAGCAAAGTTCACAAGCCTTTGCTTTTTTGTTTGTGTTACCCGGTAAGGTAAAGGTTTATTATGGAAACCAAAAGCCCCCCGGAAAAGCCAGGGGCGCACATGCTTTGCCCTTTGCTGTCTTTGCGTGAAAGGATGCAAAGTTCGAAAGAAAAAGCAAGGGCTGACAATAGGCCTTTGCTTCTTTGTTTTGTTTCGCGGCTGGAGATCTCTGGAAAGCAAAAACTTGAAAAGAAATAAGAGGGTCTGAGTGTCCTTTGCTCCTTAGCCATCTTTGCGTGAAAAGGATGCTATTTGCATGAGTATTTTCTTATCTTGGGAGTTCATACAAATGCATAATGACTGAACAAAATCCCTCTTTCAAGCCTTCGCTCGGATTACTCGATGCCACAATGGTAGTTGCCGGTTCCATGATAGGATCCGGTATTTTTATTGTAAGCGCAGATATCACGCGCAATGTAGGCAGTGCAGGCTGGCTGATACTGGTATGGCTGATTACAGGCTTTATGACCTTAACCGCTGCCGTTAGTTATGGAGAATTGAGTGCGATGTACCCGAAAGCGGGCGGGCAGTACGTATACCTGAAGGAAGCTTTCAATCCGCTGGCGGGCTTTTTATATGGGTGGAGTTTCTTTGCAGTGATTCAAACAGCCACTATAGCTGCGGTGGGTGTTGCATTCTCTAAGTTTGCCGGTTATTTTTTTCCCATACTGGAATTGAAAGATGAAAACATACTGATGCAACTGGGCAGCTTTAAACTATACCCGGCGCAATTGGTTTCCATTATCCTTATTATTTTTCTTACTTATATTAATACCAAGGGGATTAAAGGTGGTAAGCTTATCCAGACTACGTTTACGGTTACCAAGTTGTTGTCGCTTTTTGGGTTGATAGGATTTGGTTTCCTGCTGGCGGCAAAAGGAAATATCTGGCATGATAACTGGCAGCATGCCTGGGATATGAAGAGCCTGTCGGCCGACGGAACGATGGCCCCCATCGCCGGCAGCGCAATGCTGGGCGCCATTGCAGCAGCAATGGTGGGTTCTATATTCAGCAGTGATTCCTGGAATAATGTAACGTTTATTGCAGGTGAAATAAAGAATCCCCAGCGCAATATCGGGTTAAGCCTTTTCCTGGGCACCCTGATAGTGACCATTATTTATGTTACCGCCAACCTGATGTACATAAGCGTATTGCCCCTGCACGAGGTTGCGTTTGCACAGCAGGACAGGGTAGCCGTAGCTGCCTCCAATGCTATCTTTGGAAATATTGGCACCTATGTTATTGCGGTAATGATAATGATCTCAACTTTCGGTTGCAACAATGGATTGATACTGGCAGGTGCAAGGGTGTATTACACAATGGCGCAGGATGGTTTGTTTTTTAAAAAAGCAGGAGCACTTAATAAAAACTCAGTACCGGAATGGGCGCTTTGGGCACAATGCATTGTTGCCTCTATTCTATGCCTGAGCGGTAAATATGGCGACCTCCTGGATATGGTGGCATTTGTGGTGGTGATATTCTATGTGCTGACTATTATTGGCATATTCATATTACGAAAGAAAAGACCGGATATTAACCGGCCCTATAAAGCATTTGGTTACCCGGTGCTGCCAATTATATATATTATAATGGGGATAGCTTTTTGTATAGCGCTTATTTTCCAAAAGCCTGTTTATGCGGGCTGGGGCCTGGCTATTATGCTAATGGGCATACCTTTGTACTATATCGCCAAACGGAGTAGCACATCATCTTAATGATGCCGGAAACCACAAAAGTTTTTGTATGGATTTTGACCAACTCTTTAGCAATTTTTCTAATTATAAGGTAGGCGTTGTTGGAGATGTAATGCTGGATACCTACTGGTGGGGACATGTAGAACGCATCTCACCCGAAGCACCGGTGCCGGTGGTATCGCTCGACAAACGCGAAACCAGGATCGGCGGCGCCGGCAATGTTGCATTGAATCTTGTTTCATTGGGAGCAGCCACCAGCATTTTTTCGGTGATTGGTGAAGATGAAGCTGGCAAAACGCTGAACAACCTGATGTTTGAACAGGGTATAAATACTTCCTATGTAATTTGCAGCAATACCCGGAAGACCACCGACAAGATACGTGTCATCAGCCGTCACCAGCATATGATGCGCCTGGACGCTGAAACCACTACCGACTTACAGCACAGTATAGAAGACGCATTGATTGGCAGGGTAACTGACTATATCATCAATGAAAAACCCGCTGTCATCATTTTTGAAGACTATAATAAAGGAGTGCTTACCCAGCGCGTTATTGCCGAAATTATATCCGTTTGCAGGCAGCACAAGGTTATCACTGCAGTGGATCCAAAAAGAAAAAATTTCTTCTCTTATAAAGGCGTGACAATTTTCAAACCCAATCTTAAAGAAGTAAAAGATGGTTTGAATCTTCTGGTTGATGAGCTGGATATTGCCTCCCTGATGAAGATTCACCAGCTGCTGAAAGATCAACTCGATCATGAGATCTCTTTTATTACCCTTTCGGAGAAAGGCGTTTTTTTTCAAAAAGAAAACGAAGCGGCGATTATCCCATCCCATTTCCGCCGTATAGCAGATGTGTCCGGAGCAGGCGATACCGTAATTGCAGTAGCGGCCTTGTTGTATGCAAATAGTGCAGATGTAAAATTGATGGCCGAAATAGCCAATATCGCCGGCGGGCTGGTATGCGAAGAAGTGGGCACGGCGGCCATCAACAAGGAAAAATTGTTGCATGAATGCAGGCTCCTGCTGAAATGATTGCTGATGTTGCGATTGCGGAATTTTGTGATTGCCGCGGCATTAGCCAAATCTCCAAATCCCGAAATCAGCAATTTCCACCAGCTATTTAACTATTTTTGATTGCCCAAGAATATTCTCAGTTTATGTCGAAATTTACATTGGTTATACATGGAGGCGCAGGCACTATTTTGAAAGCAGATATGACGCCGGAACTGGAGATGGCCTATACTGAAGGATTGAAAGCTGCTTTGGATGCAGGCTATGCCGTGCTGGAAGAAGGCGGCTCTGCTATCAATGCCGTAAAAGCGGCATCGGTTGCTTTGGAAGACAACGTGCTTTTCAATGCCGGCCGTGGTGCGGTCTTTACCAAAAAGGGCGTTCATGAAATGGATGCCGCCATTATGGATGGCAAAACCCTGAATGCCGGCGCCGTTGCAGGTATACGGAATGTGCGCAATCCTATTGAACTGGCAACCGAAGTCATGCTGAACAGCAGCCATGTATTTTTAAGCGGAGAAGGAGCCAACGATTTTGCTATTAAACAGGGAGTGAAATTAGAACCCGATGAATATTTCTTTTCCCAATTCAGGTATGATCAATGGAAAGCCATGCGTGATTCGGATAATTACGCGCTGGATCATACGAACCAACGACTGGAAGAATTGATGAAAGATAAAAAATTTGGAACGGTTGGCGCGGCAGCCTGCGATCAGAAAGGCAATATTGCAGCAGCTACCAGCACCGGTGGCATGACCAATAAAAAATATGGACGCATCGGCGATACCCCTATGATAGGCAGCGGAACCTATGCCAATAATAAAACCTGTGCTATAAGCTGTACGGGTCATGGAGAAATGTTTATCCGGGCAGTGGCCGCCTATGATGTCAGCGCACTCATGGAATATAAAAATTTCAGCCTGCAACAGGCTATGGATGAAGTGGTGCATAAAAAACTAGTCAGTATTAAGGGTGAGGGCGGAATGATTGGCGTAGATGCCAATGGTAATTTTGCCATGATGTTTAACAGCGCGGGCATGTACAGGGCTGTGCGCAGCAGCGATGGAACTGATGAAGTGGCACTGTATAGTTGATTGGTTGATTAGTTGATCTGTTGACTGGTTGCGCGGCTCACAGCTGTTTTATTCTTTATTCGCGGAAATTGGCGTTATGAAAAAATATGCGGTTATAGTTGCGGGTGGGTCCGGTTCAAGGATGGGCACAGATATCCCCAAGCAATTCCTGTTATTGCAAAACAAACCGCTGCTCTGGCATACACTCACCGCGTTTCTCGGTTCTTTTGATGATATGTCAATTATCCTGGTACTTCCGGCATTGTATATGGAGATGGGTAAAACCATTGTAGACAGCCTGGCCGACTCACAACGCATACAGCTCACAACGGGAGGCTCAACCCGTTTCCAGTCGGTAAAGAACGGGTTGAAGCTTGTTGGAAAAAATGCGGTTGTTTTTGTACACGATGGCGTACGCTGCCTGGTGAGCCCGGCATTGATTAAACGTTGTTACGCTGCCACACTTGAAAAAGGAAATGCTGTGCCTGCAGTAAAATCAGCAGACTCTATCAGGATTGAAACCGCTGATGGAAACAATAAAATAATTGACAGGAATGCCATCCGCATTATTCAAACGCCCCAAACCTTCCTGGCCAACCTGCTGTTGCCTGCTTTTGAACAGGAAGAAGACGAATTGTTTACAGATGAGGCCAGTGTTGTAGAAAGAACAGGCATCAGCATTAACCTGGTAGAGGGCGAGGCCAGCAACATAAAAATAACGCAGGCAACAGACCTGCTGCTGGCAGAAAACATCCTGGCGGGAAACTCTCTTCAATATAAACCATAATTGTTTAACTGGTGTTGCCGGAGAACTTATGATAAAACGGGTGAAGCAGGTATACAATAAGTTTATTTTTTGCCTGCGTATCTCAGGCGGCGTCAGAACATTTTTGCTGCTGCTGCTCAACAGCAAACGTTTCAATAGATTTCAACGGCACCATATTGCCAGCAATGTACAAAACCAGGCCACACCGGTACGGTATAATATTATTTACGGCGGGAGAGAGCAGCCTGTTTATCTCCGGACCTATGCAGGCGATATCCGGATGCTGTACGAAATTTTTTTAGACCAGGCATATCGCCTGCCCGGTTCTGTTTCTTTTGAAAACGGCGTTATCGTAGATGCCGGCGCAAATATCGGTATGACTGCTATGTATCTTTCGGGCCGTTTCCCGGATGCGGCTGTTTACTGCATTGAGCCTGCAACCGAAAATATTCAAGTGCTGAAGATGAACCTGGCACCGGGCCTCAGTACCGGCAAAGTGCATATTACACAGGCAGCCCTTTATGCACGCGATGGCGAGATCAATATCAGCAACGATAAATGGGCGTATAATATAGCCATAGACAGCGCCGGATATACAACGGTTCCTGCAACCAGCATGGACAGTTTCCTGCAGAAAAATAAATTGGAAAGGATCGATTTATTAAAAATAGATGTAGAAGGTGCGGAAGCATTTATCTTTTTTCCCAACGCCGGCTGGCTAACAAAGGTGAATGCTATACTGATAGAAATCCATACCGCGGAAATGCTGACAGCAATACAGTCGGTTCTTTCAGCGGCAGGCTTTCATTGTTATAACTGGCAATACAGTGTATTTGCCAACAATGTATTTTTCGCGTCCAGGTCTTTTGGGAAATAACGATCCAGTAGGGTAAAAGAAATTATCATTTTATTTAAAGCGTTTTAATGGCCAGGGCAGGCGGTTATAGCGCATGAAATAATAGGGTTGATTAACGGCGCCGAAATTGCTGTAAAAATGTGCAATGCCAGGAATATCGGATCCCTCGAAATCAAGGATGCAGGCACGATTGGAAAATTCCCGGATGATGTTATCGAGCAAAAAATAATTGGCTTCTTTCAGCCGTCCTGCAGGTAGGGTAGCAGATTGAAGCAGGTATAACCGGTTGTTGTTCTGCAAGAGTAATGCGCTGGCCAATAGCTCCTGTTTGTCTGTTACCTGCCGTACTACCAGCATGCTTTTTTTCTGGGCTATTGAACAAAGCTGTTCAAAATTATAATAGTCATTGTCTTTTATATGCCTGGTGCGGGCAGCATACAATTCTTTATAGTGCCCGGTGGCAATATGGAAATCATTCATTATTTCGTATTGCAGATCAAATTTTTCTGCACGGCGGATATTCTTAATAGCGTCCCTGCTATATCCTTTGCTGGTAATAGTGTAGTTCCCCTCCAGTGATAAAATAAAATTTGTTCTGGGAAGCAATTCTTTAAAAGCATTCTGATAGTTTAAAAAAATCTCCGCAAACCGAAAATGCTGTTTAATCCGGGCAATAAATACAGGCAGTAGTTCTCCGGGTGCTACCGATCGGCTAAAAATACCCAATTGCTGTGTAAAAGCGGGTTGATAGAGATAAGCAATACCCCATTTCCTGTTCCAGGTGAGCGGCATCACGGCTTCATAATCATTCATCACAAGCGCATCCCATTGCCCTGCCATACTATCTAAATAGAATGCATAACCGTAAATAAGGGTGTTGGCCGATGCCGAAATGCAGGCATCCCATTTTTCTTTATCAATCTGTTGCTGTTTGAGGTATTGTATCTGGCCGTTGATATTCATGCCAATTTAAAAATCCAGGTTTTTATTTATTTTCCGGAGATTGAAGTTCTGGATATCTATGCTGAAAGAGACGGTTTTAAACAAATAATTTCCACCCAGGGTAGATTTGAAATAATCCCTGAAGGCGGCGCTGTAAACCAGCGGCAGGTAAATATTCAGGGTGTTGTGAATTATCGAAAGCTGAAGACCGGCGTCAAAGAGAAAACGGGATGTGGGAGCATTGGCCTGCCAGGCATCTGCATAAGTGCCAATATCGGCAAATATTTTTATGGGAAATTTTCTGTCTGCAATGTCTGAAACAAAGTTCATTGCTGCCAGCCAGTTGTCTGTTTTGCCCACCTTACTGCTCAGCAAATCGGTTCTTACCTTAAAAGCACCATCGCGCACCATGATTTGCCGGTTGCCCGTACCCTCAAATTCATTCCTTCCAATAAAATAATTGCTGTACGTATAGTCTTCATAACCATTGGCGCCTGTCATATTCAGCTGGTAACGGTCTGTTTCAAACTGTTTGCTGGCAGTTTTCGTACCGGTATAGAAAAATTTTCCTGCGAACACCCGCGCATCAAGCCCTGATTTATTGTTGCCGTAATTGAAATAATAATTACCTGTAAAGGCTGCTCTTACAAATCCATCGGCCTGTTCCATCAGCAATTGCGCACGGTAAGGATACAGCGCCCGGTTGTTTTCCAGCACCAGTTTAAGCTGGTTCAGGTAACGGTGGGATGAAGTCTTTTCCACAACATCGCTGGTATCCACACCATTGATCACCGTTTTGAAATTGAGCCCGTTTTCACGTATAAAGAAAGGTGTGAATTGAAGGTAACGGTGCATTTTACTAAGCGGATCTTTCTCTTTTAATGTGAACCGGACAAAAGGAGCCGTTTTTTGAAACGCCATCACTATTTTTTTGGCGCCTTCCGGCTGGAAAGCATCCATAGCAAAAGAAGCGGTGCTGATGCCGGCTTCCACTTTATAAAAAACATGCTGCGGGTACCAACTGTAAGACGCCCTTGCCAGGTAGTTCAGGCGCTTACTTGCTTTTGCATAAAGCGGAGTCACCAGAAACCGGAACCTGTTTTCAGGGAAGCCATAGTTGTGTACCAGCAATCCCATCATAAAATCATCGTACCGGTTATAACCAAATGCGGGGAAAATATTGATATAATTATAGCGGCGCGTATCGTACAAATTAAAAAAACGCAGGGAAGGGCGCAATTCGCGTTTGTTGGCGGGCGTTAGATCCCCATTTTTTTCTGTAAGATTCGCAAACCCGGCAATATTTTTTCCGCTGACGGCTTCGATCGTGTTTATTAAATCTTCCGGATAGGGGTGTTTAAACTGCCAGCGCCGATAATATTCGTGCATACAGGCGTCGAGCACGGCAAGGCCCAGTGAATCTTCCAGTAATTTCATCCATTGCCCGGTCTTGTAATAAGCTACCAGTGCATAATTTAATTGAGTGAAATTTTCTGATGCCGTATTGATGGGTTGGTCTTTGTGAACAGCTATCAGCGACTGCAATCCAAGTGCTTCAATATTTTGAGGAAATTGGTCCTGGAGAAATGAACGCCTTTTTCTAAATCCGGTCTTCTTTATGCCTGCAGCATACCTGTTATCATAGTAGGTATTGATGCCCTCGTCCATCCAGGGGAATTGTCTTTCGTTGGTTGCCAGTATGCCCTGCAGCCAGTTATGTCCTACTTCATGTTCCGTAATTTCTTCCAGTTCCTGGGCCGACTGAACGGGTGATATACTGGTGATCGTTGGGTATTCCATACCGCCTTCGAAACCCATTTTGGCTTCAACAATGCTGACTGTATTAAAAGGATACTCGCCCAATACCGAAGATCGAAATTTAATTGCCCGCTTAATAAAGGCGGTGCTTCCGCTCCAGGCAGTATTTTTTGATGGCAGGTAATAGCTATATGCACTTATTATTTTACCCGAAGCAAGTTGCAGGGTGTCTTGTTGAACAATAAATCTTTTATCGGCAAACCAGGCAAAGTCATGTACGTTATTTTGCAGGTACCGTATGGTTTTTGTTTTTGCCGATGATGCGGGAAACAGTTGTGTTGTTTTTTTTATGTGTTTATAAGACCCTTTTTTAATAACCGACCTGGTGACTATGGGTTCCCAACTAAAACTGTTTCTTTTTTTCAACCAATCTTTCTCTGCTTCATCCTGCAATTCTCCGGTAGCTGCCACCACATAATTTTCCGGCACCGTAATACGAACATCGTAATTGCCAAATTCGCTGTAAAACTCTCCTTGGTCAAGATAGGGCATCGGGTGCCAGCCCTTACGGTCATATACAGCCGGTTTTGGAAACCACTGGGTAAGCTGGTACGACTGGCCGTTGTGCCCGCCTCTGGAAAAATTTTCGGGCAGCTGCACATGGAATGGCGTAGCAATTACTACCTGGTTACCGGGCGCCAGTGGTTGTGGCAATAGTAATTGAATGATATCTATGTACTGGGGGTGGTCGGTTGTTTGCGCCGTGGTGCCATTCACTTTAAAATCCAGGCGATTGATATAACCACGCTGGTCCGTTTTGCTGAAATAGAAGTCTGTTCTGTTATTGATGAGTAGTTGCTCACTGAAGGCCGTTTTATCATTTTTATACGCATTGGGCCAAATATGCAGCCAGATAAAGTGCAGGGTATCGGGAGAATTGTTGATATAGGTTATTTTTTCAAAGCCATCGAGGGTATGGTTTTTATCGTTCAGTGAAACATCTATTATAAAGTTGACCTGCTGTTGCCAGTATTGGGCGCAGGCAGCAAAAGAAATTACAAGGCCCAGTATACAGCAGAAAATTGATTTACTCAAGGATGGTGAGTTTTGCCAAAAATAATTGAAAATGAACGAACGATAAACAAACTAATAACGGCATAAAGCCCTATTAATTATGTGGTAGCAGCAATTAAACGCCTTTGCCTGAAAAAATGATGCGGAGGGTATGCATCATGATCTTAAAATCCAGTTTCAGCGAGATGTTTTCCATATACAGCAGGTCGTATTGCATCCGCTCAATCATCTGGGGTACGTCTTCAGCATAGCCAAATTGCACCATGCCCCAGGAGGTGAGTCCGGGTTTTGTTTTCAGCAGGTATTTGAAATAGGGAGTTTGAAGCGAGATCTGGTCGATATAATATTTTCTTTCCGGTCTTGGCCCTACCAGGCTCATTTCACCTGCCAGCACATTAAACAACTGGGGTAGTTCATCGAGCCGCCATTTGCGCATGGTTTTTCCATAGGGGGTAATACGTGGATCGTTGGGTGACGAAAGGGCAGGCCCGTTGGGTTCCGCTTCGGCATACATAGAACGAAACTTGTATATGCAGAAGGGTTTGCCTTTATAGCCGATGCGTTCCTGTGTAAACAATACCGGTCCTTTTGTAGATAGGCGTACCCGTAAGGCCACATACAGCATAAGTGGCGACAGCAGCACAAGGCCTGTAATGGAAATAACAATGTCCAGCAGGCGCTTCACATTTTGTTGCCATTGCGGAATCAGGCTGGTACTGATCTCAGCGAGTACAGGGCTTAATACATTTTCGGTTTTTACCGAGCCGGACAAGATGTCGATGGTACTGGGCACTATCTTAATGTCCACCTCTTTTTCGCCCAGGCGGTTGATCAGCTCCTCGGCATCTTTTTTATTAGGCTGGTCAATCGCGATTACTACTATCTGTATTTGGTCGCGTTCAATGATTTGCTCCAGCTGGCCCAGATCACCCAGCCAGGGAAGATGGGATTGAATATTGTTTTCTTTGTTGCCTGCAAACCCCTTGTAATAAATGCCGGATTGTTTCAGCGATTGCTGTGTCTGTTGAAAAAGACGTTCTGCGATACCATAGTTGCCGGCCAGCACGGCATTGAAACGCACGGCGCCGGAGGTCATTTGTTTTTTGGCGATATTGAGCAGTATCCACCTACCAAAGATGGTAAAAATGAAATGCAATGATATAAAGCAAAGCAGGGTAGTATAGTAATAATAAAGTGAATGATTATAATCGTTCAATACAATCACAAAAAAGATAAGGGTGCAGCCAAACAGGGAGCAGGCGAAAGTAGTAGTGATTTCATTCAACCTTGATTTCTTGTACAGCGATCCATAGCTGCCGGCCAGGAAAAAAAATGCCAGCCACAAAAAGGGAAGTGCGGCAATGCCCAGTACGAAACGATTGTTCAGATCGAGATGGTTGCCATGGTAAAAAGGCTCGCGCAGCAGTTCTTTTCGTACAATGGTGAACAGTATCCACGCAATGGCCGCAGCAAAATAATCGCTGACCATGTACCAGCCGATATGAATTTTTTTGTTAGAGGGCATGGGCCGGTTCAGGTATTGATAGTAGCGTTCTTTATTTTATGTAGGATCTGGTGAGCGATGTCCATGGCGCGGTATCCGTCTACTTCGCTTACGATGACCGGCGTATTATGAACGATGGCATCGCGGAATTTCTCCAGTTCCATTTTTATCGCGTTTACTTCCGGAATCACCGGGTTTAATATGGCAATGGTTTTTTTACCATGTGGTGTATCCAGGTCAAATGAAAATGCTTCCAGGTCTTTGGGTGTTTTCAGTTTGATGATTTCCGTTTTTTTATTCAGGAAATCGATGCCGATATAAGCGTCTTTCTGGAAGACCCGCATTTTGCGCATGCGTTTCATGGAAATGCGGCTGCTGGTAAGGTTCACCACGCAGCCGTTGTTGAACTCGATGCGCACATTGGCAATATCGGGTGTATCAGTCATCACGGCTACGCCGCTGGCGGAAATGGATTTTACTTCGCTTTTCACCAGGTTCAGTATAATGTCGATATCATGTATCATTAAGTCGAGTATCACGCTTACTTCAGTACCCCGCGGGTTGAATTGTGCCAGGCGATGCACTTCAATAAACATGGGACTCAGTTCCAGGTCCTGTACTGCCAGATAGGCCGGGTTAAACCGTTCTACATGGCCTACCTGCATTTTTACATTGCTTTCTTTTACCAGCTTCACCAGTATCCTGGCTTCCTCCATGGAATTGGCCAACGGTTTTTCAACAAATACATGCTTTCCTTTTTTGATAGCTTTCTCGCACAACTCAAAATGAAAAGGGGTGGGGGCAATGATGTCAACAGCGTCGCAGGCTTCCATCAGCCGTTCAGCATCCAGGAAACGGGGCAACTGGTATTTTTCGCTCACGTCCTGGGCCGACACATCATCGGGGTCATAAAAACCCACCAGTTCTACGTCGCTTATTTCTTTCCAGTTGTTCAGGTGAAATTTTCCCAGGTGCCCAACGCCAAAAATGCCCAGCTTCAACATAGTTCAAAAAGATTATCCGTCAAAGATAGGTTACCCGCCTATAGCATAACAGGCTTATAAACAGGTGGGGAAAAACAACCAGCCGGGTAATGCTAAACCGGTGCGTTATAACGGCGGCAATAATATATATGTTTATCTGGATGTTCTTTTCTTAGCAGGTTTTGCCAGTCGGTTATAGTTGAGCGAGAGATTTATCCAATGCATAAACAAGGCGTTTGTTTTGATGGCTTCGCCGCTCACGTACACAAAACCTTTCATGGTTCTGCCGTTGTGCACCATAGCCCGGCAGCCATTGGTTTCTACCGCTGTTTCAAACTGATCGGGCCCGATGCGGCACATCATTTCATTGTTTCGCACACAAACACACATTTTATTATTGACCATAAAGCAGGTGCCGCCGAACATTTTCTTTTCTGTTACGCGCTTAACAGTTACGAGGGCCTGTCTTACTTTTTGCAATAAATCATCGTTGGGTACCATGCAATAAAATTATCAAAACAGCCATCATTGCTGGCAGTATTTTTTACCGGATGAAAATAATGGATGGCGTGCAATGCTGGTTGCTCAATGCATGCTTATCTTTCTTTCCCTGATAACCGTGAAGGAGTAGTTCTTGCCCGTTTTCCGAACAGCTTTAGCGGCGGCGCCGGTTACTTCCAGCAGTGAATTGCCCTGGCGGTTAAATTCGGCCGGGTTGATAAAAGATTTTTTACCACTTGTTTTTTTTACGTCTTTAAAAGCGGCTTTTTTCATTTCGGCTTCCAGTTCCTGGTAGTCTTTGGGTGTAGCGGAAGGCAGTTCAACGCGGGTAATAAAGATTGGCATAAGATATCGTTTAGAAGGTAATGGAAGGGGGTAATTTTCTTTCAAAAGTAGCTATTTTAAGGAACGCAAGTGTTAAGGAAATATTGTTTGTGGGTTGAGGTGCTGATAGAGGGAACTACGTATACGGGCAGGCGGATATTCCGGAACAAGAAACCGATTGCTGCTGCCTGGCGGCTATTGTTTCCGGGGGTGGATGGCGTAAGAATAAGCAGGTCTTATCATTCAAAAAAGGTTCAAAAACTTTTTTTGACAGAAGGTCAAATCTCCTATCTTTGCCGTCCCTAAAATAAAGGGGAACGGATCGGTAGTTCAGTTGGTTAGAATGCCGCCCTGTCACGGCGGAGGTCGCGGGTTCGAGTCCCGTCCGGTCCGCATAAGATTTCTCTTGAAACCCGCTATGGTAGCGGGTTTCAGCATTTTAGGTTCACTTTCCGGGTCCGCGATCTTTTTAGTGTTTTTTGTACTCGTTTCCCTAATCTTCAGTAAACCAATCATTTCCCGGTTGCTAACATCCATAATTTCGGCCTTCTCTATAAATAGAAGAGGGTGCATGTAAGGAGGCAAAAAAATATTTTCATTTTGGTATCCTAAATTCAACGAAACTCAAGACAGAACAGGGTTTTGATAAATTTGTGTTATTACATTCTTTACCAATTTTTCAATTTTTCAATGCACATAAGGAGGCAAATTATGGAACCAAAAATGACTATCCTTTTTATAGGAAAGAAATCAAGAATGACCCGGCATCAACTCCTTCCTATCTATTTACGTGTCGTTATTGATGGAAAACGGTTTGAGGTTAGCACTCATCAGCATGTAAAACCTTCACTATGGTCGCCATCGTCCGGCAAAGTAATAGGCAGATCAGAAACGGCCCTACAAATAAATACAGCACTCGACCTCGTTAAGAAAAAGATATACGATTATAAAGAACGCATTAGGATTGAAGAAAGAAATTTTACCGTCAATTCATTTCGTGAAAAATGGTTTGGCCAGGATCGTAATACCCGGACTTTGCTGGAAATAATCAGGCTTAGTATTCTTGATTTACAAAAGTTGGTAGCAAAAGGAATTTATAAAAGGGCAACACTCACTAAATATTTAACGACTGAGAGGCATCTTACCAATTTTTTGAAATGGCGTAACACTGGTGTTGACATCTTGCTTATGGATCTTCGTCATGCGTTTGCAAGTCAATTTGAGTATTACTTGCAAGCAGAAATAGGAATGACGGTGAATTCCTCCGGAGAAATGATCAAGAACCTAAAGAAAGTAATTCGCGATTGTGTTGATAAAGACTGGCTGGACAAAGATCCATTTTGGCGATATAAGGTTAAACATATTGATTATAATGTGCCCCATTTATCCGCAAACGAATTAAAAGCGCTGGAAGAAAAGAAAATAACAATACCACGCCTAGCTCTGGTTCGCGATATATTCCTGTTTGCTTGCTATACAGGCTTTGCTTATGTGGACGTAGTTAACTTGACGGCAGATCATGTGAAAATTGGTGTAGATGGGAAGAAATGGTTAATTAAAAACAGGCAAAAGACAGATATTTCTGAAAGGGTTCCTATATTACCTCCGTCATTACGTATACTTGATAAATACAAGCATTGCTCACAATTAAGTCCTAGCAAAAAGTTATTCCCAGTGCCTGCAAATCAAAAACTCAATGCGTATCTGAAAGAACTGGCTGACATCTGTGGCATCCAAACAAGAATTACATTTCACATAGCCAGACACACTTTTGCAACTACCGTGACGCTCGAAAACGGAGTCCCCATTGATTCCGTTAGTAAAATGCTGGGGCATAGGAGTATCAAAACAACCCAGATTTATGCCAGGGTAAGTGACAAAAAGATTAGCGACGATACAAAAAAGCTATTTGAATTTTTTTCACAGTAATAGTTGCACTTAACTTAAATAAATATACGTCTGGCAAAATTGGCTAGTTAACCAAGATTAAAACAGAATCACTGAACGGGAAATACTTTGGCTTATACTTTTGAGTGGTGTAACCGGAGGGTTATATAAAGCTCCACCGAAGTTATTAACTGAAAATTTTTTCGTCTTTTCACCTATCCTGCTTCAAGTTGCTACATCTATCAGCCAAAACAAGAAGGTAATTAACCCTTTTTGAAAAAATTGCATAAAGTGGTTTAACTTATTGAATCTCAGGCCAACAATTTTCGTTGGCCGTAAAAAACAGAGATTCGTGTATTTGACAATACAAACGTAATGTGCAAGCGGTGCAACCGTCCACAAAGACGGAAAAGACTATAATAAATTTCAGTAAATGAAAACTTTCTTAAATTACTGTTTCTGGACAAACGGAGATTGATATTTATAATACTATTTCTCATGTTCAGAAATTAGTTCACAAGCATCAATTATCTGGAGATGGAACTTTAATCCGTAGTTTTCTCGAAGGGGCTGGGAAATATAGTTTTAAAAGTTACGACGATTATGAAAACAAATTACCTAAAGAAGTAGAACAATTCTTGAAGGAAGCAGAAACGTTACTGGAAAAATCAGATTTTTTCTTTGAAGATAAACTCGGTTTTGAAGTCTGCATGAGAAATTACATGCAAAAAATCGTTTAGTCAATTGGTAAGTTTGAAGTTTCAAAAAGTCGGATTCATATAAAACCAGGTCTTTTTAGTGCAACAATAGTATACAGCGTAAATGGTAAATTTGGGAAAACGGGGTATGCTCAGTAATGCCGTTCCTGATTTGAGGATAAGTAGGCTAAATTAGAAATGATTGTATTATTCTGTTAAAAATGATTACAAACGATTGCCAACTTCTTTTATATGAAAAGAGCTTTTCAAAAACATATCTGGTTTGCTGTGCTCTTTCAGTTTCTTGCCTGGTATACGTCCTTTGCTGGCTATCCGGTGAGTGCTTATCTTGGGATTGATCAGGGCTTGTCGAACAATTTTGTAAGATATATCTATCAGGATAAAAACGGTTTTATGTGGTTTGGCACCTATGACGGGCTAAATCGCTATGATGGGTATGAATTCAAAGTCTTCAGAAACAATTTTAAAAACAACCGGTCGCTCATTAATAATTGGATAAATGCTATTAGTGAAGATGCAAAAGGAAATTTGTGGATAGGCACAAGGCAGGGAGCCTGTATTTACCAGGGATTGTCCCATAATTTTTCTCCTCTTTATTACTATACTTCGGGGGGAAAAAAAGTGCGACTTAATTCAGTCATTAACGATATTGAAGCTGACCAACAGGGCAATATGTTTGTTGCTGCTGCAGACAGGGGTTTGCTTTTTTTTCCAAAAGCTGAAAGCATTGGTAACAGAATACCATTAGACAGTAATGCTAACGCTTCTTACGATGTTAGATCCATTAAAGCAGGAAATGATAAAAATGTTTGGCTCTTTGTAGCGAATAAAGGCCTGTATATTTACGAGTATAAAACGAATAAAACAAGACTGGTAAACGCTACTATCAAATCAGCCAATTGTATGGAAACGGCAAA